>Ga0164241_10000335_pt1 | contig 96138 bp, 98 predicted proteins | sample OricomyardsoilBY_FD_108780 | JGI IMG/M metagenome (GOLD analysis project Ga0164241, IMG submission 108780) | Backyard soil microbial communities from Emeryville, California, USA - Original compost - Back yard soil (BY) | ecosystem: Environmental > Terrestrial > Soil > Unclassified | place: USA... | reverse complement strand
TGTATTTTGGCAACGCGTGTATATACTCGGTCCCCGGACTAACCTGTAACTGGAGAACTCTCATGGCGAAAGCCAAGAAGAAGGCCAAGAAAAAGGCCGCTAAGAAGAAGTAACTCTTCGGTGGTCGGCGAGTGTGGATGCAAATCCCACTCGCCGATTCACCAGAAAAGCTACTTTCACACTGTGCCCGCGAAAGCGGGCACAGTCATTTCCGCACCTAGAAAACCAGCATGAACGAGCAACAGGAACTCAAGCGGCAGGTTGGCGCAGCAGCACTGCAATACATCACCGACGGAATGATCCTCGGTGTTGGCACCGGATCCACAGTCAACGCAATGCTCGATCAGCTTGAACCACTGGTGCCGCGACTGAAGGGTGCCGTCTCCAGTTCAGAAGGGTCGACTTCACGCCTGAAGGCGCTGGGCATCCCGGTTCTCGACCTGAACGAGGTTGGATCACTGGGCCTCTATATAGACGGGGCGGATGAAGCCAACCACGACCTCCAGCTGATCAAGGGCGGGGGCGCAGCCCTCACCCGTGAGAAGATCATTGCTGCGGCCGCGACCACTTTTGTCTGCATCGCCGATGAATCGAAGCTGGTCACCCGACTCGGACAGTTTCCCTTGCCGGTCGAGGTCATCCCCATGGCGCGCTCGCTGGTGGCACGTGAACTGGCAGAGCTGGGCGGCCGGCCGGTTTACCGCAGTGGCGTGGTCACCGATAACGGCAATCACATCCTGGATGTCCACGACCTGGCGATCGAAAACCCCCTCGCTCTGGAAACCCGCATCAATCAGTTGGCGGGGGTGGTCACGGTAGGTCTGTTCGCCCGCCGGCCGGCCGACGTACTGCTGCTGGCGACGGCCTCGGGCGTGCGCCGCATCACGCGCCCGGCATAGGAACCGTTCCTGCGCGGGCATGCGGTTGCCCAGCCCGGCAAGGCCCTGATACGCTGCGGCCATGCGTCAACAGCAGCACAACATCGTTCCGGCCATCCTCGGCGGCGAGCTGCTGGTTGCGCGCCTGCACCTGCGCCGCCCGGCGCAATAATCGACTGCTTCGCGCCTTTGGGCGCATGATTTCCCCCTGATTCTGTTTGATTCGTGCCCTTGGGCCCCATTCAGGCCCTGCACGATGTGGAGAGGACCATGTTGAAGGACCCGTCGACCAAGTACCGTCCCCATACCCTGGAATCGCTGGCCGACCGGCGCTGGCCCAACGCACGCATCACGCGCGCCCCGCTGTGGTGCAGCGTTGATCTGCGCGACGGCAACCAGGCGCTGATCGAGCCCATGGACGCGGCCCGCAAGCACCGCTTCTTCCAGATGCTGGTCAATGTCGGCCTGAAGCAGATAGAAGTGGGCTTCCCGTCCGCGTCCCAGACCGAATTCGATTTCGTGCGCGAACTGATAGAAAAGGATCTGGTTCCGGAGGACGTCACCATCCAGGTGCTGACGCCGGCACGACCCGAGCTGATCAGGCGCACCTTTGAATCACTGAAGGGTGCCCGCAAGGCCGTACTCCACTATTACAACGCCACGGCGCCGGTGTTCCGACGCGTGGTGTTCCGGCAGGACGAGGCGGCCACGATCAAGCTTGCCGCAGACGCCGCCCGGCTGATCCGGGAGCTGGCCGAAGCCGCGCCTGACACGGACTGGACCTTCGAGTATTCCCCGGAAGCCTTCTCCAGCACCGAGATGCCCTTCGTGCTGCAGGTCTGTGAGGCAGTCATGGATGTATTCGAGCCGACGCCCGCACGACCGGTGATCCTGAACCTGCCGGCCACGGTTGAGGTTGCCACTCCGAACATCTATGCCGACCAGATCGAATGGTTCTGCCGCAACCTGCGCCGACGCGACAGCGCGATCATCAGCCTGCACCCGCACAACGACCGTGGCACGGCCGTGGCCGCAGCGGAGCTGGGGGTCATGGCCGGCGCGGATCGCATCGAAGGCACCCTGTTCGGCAACGGCGAGCGGACCGGCAATGTGGATCTGGTCACCCTGGGGTTGAACCTCTACACACAGGGCATCTCACCCGGTCTCGATTTCTCGAACATCAACGAGATCGCGCGCACGGTTGAGTATTGCAACCAGCTGCCCATCCACCCGCGCCACCCCTACGTGGGTGATCTGGTGTTCACGGCGTTCTCGGGTTCGCACCAGGACGCCATCAAGAAGGGCTTCGCTGCGCGCGCGGACAGCGACCCGTGGGAGATCCCGTATCTGCCGGTGGATCCGCGTGATCTGGGCCGCAGCTACGAATCGATCATTCGCGTGAACAGCCAGTCCGGCAAGGGCGGGGTCGCCTACCTGCTGGAGCAGGAGTATGGGCTCACCATGCCGCGCCGGCTGCAGATCGAATTCTCACCGAAGGTACAGGCCCTGACAGACACCAGCGGCAAGGAAGTCACCGCGCCGCAGATCTGGCAGCTGTTCGAGGATGAATACCTGGTGCACGAGGGCCGGGAGTATGCATATCGCGGCCATCATCTGGTCACCGCCACCGACGGCACCGACGGTGAATTGCTGACGTTGAACATCACGCGTGGCGGCAAACCCATGCAGCTGACGGGCCGTGGCAATGGCCCCATCGATGCACTGGTGCATGCGCTCGCCCTGCCCTTTGACCTGCTCTCGTACGAGGAGAAGTCGATCGGCAAGGGCAGCGAGGCGCGGGCGGCGGCCTTTGTGGAGATCACCACGCCGTCGCGGGTGACGCTTTTCGGGGTGGGCGTACACCCGAACATCATCACCGCATCGATCCTGGCGGTGCTGTCAGCAGTGCGGCGCGCCGATGCGCGCGGCCTGCTGCCGGTTCAGGGCCGGGCGGTGGGAACCTGAATCTGCCTCGATTCATTCAAGCCGCGCGACTGATCGGCCATTGACTGGCTGGCGGCCGAGGCCTGCTCCACCAGCGCGGCGTTCCGCTGCGACTGCAGGGCAATCAAGCAGCAAGGCATTGCATGAACCGCACGAAGCAGATTGCAGAAAGCATGAAGGGCGTCGTTTTCACGACGCCCTTCATGCATCAATCACGTGGACGAACTGGCTGGGGGACTAGGATTCGAACCTAGGTTGACGGAGTCAGAGTCCGTAGTCCTACCACTAGACGATCCCCCACCTTCATTGGCAAAACTGGCCTGCGGCCGTATTGCGGATCTCCTGGATCACGGCTGCGGGAAGTGAATTCCCGCAGCCTGCCAAAGTGACGGCGCGCTGGTGCGCGCAGATCCTGAAACCGGATTAACGCTTCGAGTACTGCGGACCGCGGCGGGCCTTGCGGCGACCGACCTTCTTGCGCTCCACCTCGCGGGCATCGCGGGTGACGAAGCCGGCCTGGCGCAGTGGGCTGCGCAGATTCTCGTCGTACTCGATCAGCGCGCGGGTGATGCCGTGGCGGATCGCGCCGGCCTGGCCGGTGATGCCGCCACCATCGACCTGCACGGTGATGTCAAAGCGGTTTTCCACCTCGGCGACCTGCAACGGCTGACGCACGATCATGCGACCCGTTTCGCGGCCGAAGAATTCATCCAGCGAGCGATCGTTGACCGTGATCTTGCCGGTGCCCGCCTTGAGAAATACGCGCGCCGTCGCAGTCTTGCGCCGCCCGGTGCCGTAGTTGCTGGTCGCTGCCATGAGTCTTGAGGTTCCTTTACAGTTCGAGCGTCTTGGGCTGTTGCGCCTTGTGGGGGTGCTCAGCGCCTGAGAATACATGCAGCTTGCGGAACATCTTCCGGCCCAGCGTGTTCTTCGGCAGCATGCCCTTCACGGCAAACTCCAGCGCACGCTCCGGATGCTCCACCAGCAGCTTGCCCAGCGCGATCGACTTCAGGTTGCCCGTATAGCCGGTATGCCGGTGGTAGAACTTGTCGGTGAGCTTGGCACCAGTGACATGAACCTGGCCGGCGTTCAGCACGATCAGGTTGTCGCCCATGTCCACATGCGGGCTGTAATCAGCCTTGTGCTTGCCACGCAGGCGATGCGCAAGCTGCGTGGCCAGACGGCCCAGGGTCTTGCCCTTGGCGTCGACCACATACCAGTCCGCGCGTACTTCAGCGGGTTTGACGAATACTGTGCTCATCGTGATTTCCACAAAAAACCGTGTAGGGACGCCACCTTGTAAGGGGGCGTCTAAAAGGGCGCGGAAGTTTAGCGAAGCGCTGCGGGCATTGCAAAGCGGGGGCATCGGCGCGCGGAGGCGCGGATGCACATATATAGTAGGGGCATGCCCGCTGACCGAACCCTTGCGGATCAAGTACTTATCTCGGCAGACCGGGCCCTGAAGGCGTTATTTGCGCGCCCCCAGGCCGCGAGGCCCACACCCGGCACGCCGACAACCCCCGCCAGCGATGACGCACGGCAGCTCGCCGCCAGACTCATGCGCGTCAATCATGCCGGGGAAATTGCGGCCCAGGGGCTTTACCACGGACAGGCTCTGGTGGCCCGGGATCCGGCCATCCGTGACCTGCTGGAACAGGCAGGTCGCGAGGAAACCGACCACCTGGCCTGGTGCGAGCAGCGCCTTGCCGAACTGCAGGACCGACCCAGCCTGCTCGACCCATTCTGGTATGCGGGTTCCTTTGCCATCGGCATGGCAGCCGGACTTGCCTCCGACAAGATGAGCCTGGGTTTCGTGGCAGAGACTGAAAGACAGGTGGAACGCCATCTGGATTCCCACCTTGAGCAGCTGCCACCCGAAGATACGCGCAGCCGGGCGATTCTTGCCCAGATGCGCAGTGACGAGCAGGCCCACGGAGAACTGGCGCGGCAGGCGGGTGGCGCGTCCCTGCCAGACGCCGCCCGCACGGCAATGCAGCTGACTTCGAAGGTGATGACGCTGACGGCGCGCTGGATATAGTTCGGGGCGACATGGGCCAGGCAGTTGCCTGCCCAACGCGTTATGTAATACAAAGGCGTGGTTTGCACAGCACGCGCTTCAGCCACAGGGAATCCGGTCAACGAGAACAACGATGGAAGACAGCATCAAACCGCTCTCCGACATACCGGCGATCAATCGCTTCCTCACGTACTGCCGGATTCGCACCGTCTCTTCGAAGACAGTCATCATCCACGCAGGCGATCTGCCCGACGTCCTCTACTACATCATCAGCGGCTCGGTCGAAGTGATGATCGAGGATGAAGAAGGCAATGAGATGGTGCTGGCCTATCTGAACAAGGGCCAGTTCTTCGGCGAGATGGGGTTGTTCCAGGACACGCAGGCGCGCAGTGCCTGGGTGCGCACGCGCAATCAGTGCGAGCTGGCCGAGATGACGTACCCGCGCTTCCGCCAGATCGCAGCCGAGTCGCCTGGCCTGGTGTTCGAGCTCGCCACTCAGCTGGCCACGCGCCTGGATCGTACCAATCGCAAGCTCGGTGACCTCGCGTTCGTGGATGTCACCGGCCGCGTTGCGCACGCCATCATGGATCTGTGCGGCGAGCCCGACGCCATGACGCATCCGGAAGGCATGCAGATCAAGGTCTCCCGTCAGGAGCTGTCGCGGCTGGTGGGCTGCTCGCGCGAGATGGCGGGCCGGGTGCTGAAAGTGCTCGAGGAACAGGGCCTGCTGCGCGCCACCGGCAAGACCATCGTCGTGTTCAATGCGCGCCCGAAGATGAAGACGCGTCCGGTCATCGTGCCGGCTCAGGTTCCGGCCGGTGCCAAGGGCGGCGTGGTCGCATCATCGCGTTCAGCCCAGGACGATGACGACGATGATGATGATTGGGATGACGAGGACGACGAGTAGCGTCAACCCGCCCGGCCGTCAGGCCAGCAAGTTCCGCGCGGAGTCGATCCTGCGGCGCATGGCGCCAATCACGGCGCCGTAGTCCTTTTCCCCGAAAATGGCCGACCCTGCAACGAACGTGTCGGCACCAGCACGGGCAATCTGCGCAATGTTGTCCACCTTCACGCCGCCATCGACTTCAAGGCGCACATTGCGGCCTGCGACCTGGATGCGTCGACGCACGTCGGCCAGCTTGTTCAGCGCTTCGGGAATGAACTGCTGTCCGCCAAAGCCGGGATTCACGGACATGATCAGCACCAGGTCGAGCTTGGCCAGCGTGTGATCCAGCCAGTCCAGCGGGGTGGCCGGGTTGAACACCAGCCCGGCCTGGCAGCCGTGCTCGTGGATCAGGCCGATGGTGCGATCGACATGCTCGCTGGCCTCGGGGTGGAAACTGATGATCGAAGCCCCGGCCCTGGCGAAATCCGGGATGATCCGGTCCACCGGCTTGACCATCAGATGCACGTCGATGGGCGCCGTGACGCCGTGCCTGCGCAGTGCCTCGCACACCAGCGGCCCGATGGTCAGGTTCGGCACGTAGTGGTTGTCCATCACGTCGAAGTGCACGACGTCGGCGCCCGCTGCCAGCACGGCATCCACTTCCTCGCCCAGCCGGGCGAAATCAGCTGACAGGATGGAGGGCGCGATCCACGGTCGGTTCATGGGACGCATTCTACGCGGCGTGCGGGCCCGCTCACAGGTCGCTGGCGCTCACAGCTGAATGCGCGAGAACGACCAGGCGCCCAGCGCCACGAACAGCCCGCCGACACCAAGCAGCACCAGCAGGTCGAGGCCGGCACTGAAGTGCCACGTGCCAATCAATGCGCCGCGCACCCCGTCGACACCGTAGGTGAGCGGATTCGCCGCAGTGACAACCTTCATGGCGCCCGGCAATCCGGCCAGCGGATACAGGGCACCCGACAGGAAGAACATCGGCATCATCACGAAGCTGCTGACCATCGGGAAGGCCTGCATGTTCTCCAGCCGGCTGCCCAGCGCGGTGCCCAGCGCGCAGAACACGAACGCGATCAGCATCATGTACAGGATCGCTTCCGGGATGGCCGCCACATGCGCCGGCCGGAATCCGATAGCCATCGACAGCACCAGCACCAGCAGGCCCTGCATCAATGCCACCGTGGCACCGCCCAGCGTGCGCCCCAGCATCACCGCGATGCGGGGCACGGGCGCAACCAGCGTTTCCTTCAGAAAGCCGAACTGGCGATCCCAGATCAACCCGATGCCGGAAAACATGGCCGAGAACAGCACCGTCATGGTGATGACGCCCGGCGCAATGAACTGGATGTAGTTGCCCTGCCCGGCCCGCTGGAACACGGGGCCCAGCCCGAAACCCAGTGCCAGCAGGTACAGCAGCGGCTGGCCCACCGACGAGACGATCTGTGCCTTTGAACGCGAAAACTGCTTCAGGGCGCGCAACCACAGCACGTAGATCGCGTTCATCTGCGCCAGGCCTTCATTATCTGGCGCATGGCGTCGGCGCTGCCCGCCGTCTCGTCGCGCACGGCGGTGCCGGTCAGCTTCAGGAACGCGGCCTCGAGAGATTCCGTCTGTGTTTGCTGTTTCAGTTCCGCCAGCGTGCCCAGCGCGACGATACGGCCGTGATCGACGATGGCAATGCGCTGCGCCACCCTCTCGGCCTCGTCCATGTAGTGCGTGGTCAGGAACACGGTGATGCCTTCGGACTGATTGATGGCGCGCACATGGTTCCACAGCTGATGCCGGCTCTGCGGATCCAGCCCCAGGGTGGGTTCATCCAGAAACAGTACTTTCGGCGTGTGCAGGAAGCCGCGCACGATCTCCAGCCGGCGCTTCATGCCGCCCGAGTAGGTCATCGTGAGCTGGTCGCGCTTGTCCCACAGCTCGAATTGCTTCATCAGCTTTTCAATGCGCTCGCGCCGTACCGCGCGCGGCACGCTGTAGAGCGCGGCGTGCAATTCCAGGTTTTCCATCGCAGTCAGCTGCGAGTCCAGGCTCGGGTCCTGGAACACGATGCCGAAGCGGCGACGCACCTCGTGCGAGTCGGTTGCCGGATCAAGCCCGTCGATGCGGATGCTGCCCCGCGTCGGGCGCAACAGCGTGGTCAGCATCTTGATGGTGGTGGTCTTGCCGGCGCCATTCGGCCCCAGGAAGGCGAAGATCTCGCCAGGTGCAACGTGAAAGCTGATGCCCTTCACGGCCTCGAAGTCGCCAAAGCGGCAGGCCAGGTCGTCGACTTCGATCATGGTGTGCATGCTACTTGATCAGGCGATGCCCCGTTGTTCCCTGAGCAACTCATAGGCCTCCCGGATTGCCTGGGTCCGCTGCTTGGCGTGCTCCAGCATCGAATCCGGCAGTCCGTTGGCCTTGAGCTTGTCGGGATGATGGCGACTCATCAACCGCCGGTAGGCCCTGGTCAGCTCGTCGTTGCTGATGGTCGGATCGACTTCCAGGGTGCGATATGCCCCCGCCACACGGGTGGACCGATCCTGCGTGCCTGCTCCGGGCGAGCCCTGCCCACCGCGCAGCGCCGCCTCCAGGCGCGCGACCAGCGCGGGAGAAACCCCCAGCAGCGAGGCCGCCCGGGTCACCCGCGCGCGCGTAGCGGGCGTCATCTCGCTGCCGAAGACCGCGAAGCGCATCTGAATCTCGACGAACACATGCAGGATCTCGGGATGCGAACGGCAGGCAGCGCGCAAGCGAGACATTTCCGACTCCAGATCGAACTGCGGTTGCTTGCCCCGCGTGAACTCCGCGATCGCCAGCCGCACCTGGGCATCGTTCAGGCGCAGCGAGTGCATCACGCCGCGGGCAGCCTGGATCTCGCGCTCGGTGACCCGGCCATCGGCCTTGGCCACATGACCCATCAAGCGGAAGGTGCTGAGGAAGAACTGATCACCCAATGGCCGCGCCTGGCCGCGCCCGGCATTGATGTCGTACTGATGCCCCAGGGCAACGCCAACCATCGCCCCCCACGGACCCAGCGCCATGCCGAGCAATCCGCCGACCAGTTTTCCCGTCCACTGCATATCGTTTATCGTACCAAGCTTGAACACGCCTTCTTCCATGGCCATCACCGAGACACGGCTGGCCGGCCTGCAACTGTTACATCGTGGCAAGGTTCGCGATGTCTATGCCATCGATGCCGACAGCCTGCTGATCATCGCCACCGATCGGCTGTCGGCCTTCGACGTGATCCTGCCGGACCCGATCCCGGGCAAGGGCTGCATCCTGACCGCCATTTCGAATTTCTGGTTCGGCAAGACCTCCCACCTGGTGCGCAATCACCTGCTGGAACGACCGCTGGCATCCGTGCTGCCGGATCCGGCCGAACGCGCACAGGCCGAAGGCCGCTCGATGATCACCCGGCGCCTGCGGGCGCTGCCCATCGAGGCGGTGGTGCGCGGCTACCTGATCGGTTCGGGCTGGAAGGACTATCAGGCGACGGGTGGCGTCTGCGGCATCTCTTTGCCACCGGGCCTGAAGCAGGCACAGCGACTGCCTGAAGTCATCTTCACTCCGGCCACCAAGGCCGCGGTTGGCGACCACGACGAAAACATCAGCTTCGAGCGCGCGGCCGCGATGATTGGCGAGCCGCTGGCAACGCTGGTGCGCGACACATCCATTGCGCTGTACGGGTTCGCGGCGCAGCACGCTGCCGAACGCGGCATCATCATCGCCGATACCAAGTTCGAGTTCGGCGTATCGGAGGATGGCGAGCTGTTTCTGATCGACGAGGCGCTCACGCCGGACTCCTCGCGCTTCTGGCCGGCCGACAGCTACCGCGTTGGCATCAGTCCGCCCTCCTTCGACAAGCAGATCGTCCGCGACTACCTGGAGACCCTGGACTGGAACAAGCGCGCACCCGGCCCGCACCTGCCGCCGGAAGTCATTGCCCGGACCGCGGCGCGCTACGCGGAGGCGCTGCGGCGCATTACCGGCCCTGCACCCGGCTAGCCACGAGGCGGTGCCCGTCATGTGGCAGAAGCTGCTGAACCTGGTCGATCACGCGCTGTTCGGGCCGCATACCCAGGGAACCGAGCTGCTGCCGCGATTGCTGCGCGGGTTGCGCTACCCGTACGCGATCATCCGCGACCTGTTCGACGGGGAGCTCACACTGCGCGCCACCGGTCTGGTCTATGTCACGCTGCTGGCGCTGATTCCGCTGATCGCACTGGCCTTCGCGGTCCTGAAAGCCTTTGGCGCACAGGGCGACCTGGAACCCTTCCTGCTCGAATTCTTTCGTCCGGTTGGTGCCGGCGGGCCCGAGCTGGTCAGCCGGCTGATGCAGTTTGCCCAGCGCGTCAGCGGCGGGCTGGTAGGGATGGTAGGGCTGGTGCTGTTGTTGTGGACGCTGGTGGGCACGGTCAACCGCGTCGAAGCCAGCATGAACTATGTCTGGCGCGTGCAGCGGGCCCGCAGCATGTTGCGGCGGGTGGTGGAGTTCGTGGCGCTGGTGACGCTGGGTCCGCTGGTCGTGTTTGCGGTGATCGCGTTTTCGAAGCTCGCACTGGACAGCGTGGCCAGCGTGCACACCTTCAGCTTCGCCGCGCGTGCCGCACACGCCGCCATCCGCATTGCCCCTTATGCAATCGTCACGGGACTGTTCACCGCCATCTACATCCTCATGCCCAACACGCGCGTGCGCTTCTGGCCGGCGCTGATCGGCGGGCTCACGGCTGGCTTCTTCTGGGCCGCCATCGGCAAGGGCTTCACCACGCTGGTGATCAGCAGCTCGCGCCTGACACTGGTGTACGCCGGATTCGCCGTGGTGATCGCCGTATTCGTGTGGACCTACCTCGGCTGGTTGATCCTGCTGGCCGGCGCGCAGCTCGCTTTCTACCTGCAGAATCCCAACTATCTGCGGCTGGGGCACGCAGTGCTGCGGCTGTCCAACAACGAACGCGAACGCCTGGCGCTCGACATCATGGCGCGCGTCGCGCAGGGTCATCGCGCCGGCGACGCGCCGTGGACCATCGAAGGATTGGGACGCGCGCTGTCGTTGCCGGGAATTGCCATAGGTGACATGGCCGGGCATCTGGAGAAGACCGGGCTACTGGCCCAGGCCGACGATGGCAAGCTGTTCCCGGGCCGCGAGATCAGCTCCATCACGCTGGCCGAAATCATTACCGTGGCGCGTACCCGCAGCGCCGGCCACGAGCCACACCCGCGCTTGTCGGCGCCGGGTGTGCGGCAGTTGCTGACCGACATGGAGCGTGCCTGGCGCGAGGCCTGCGGCACGCGCACCCTGGCCGACCTGATATCGGCGCCGATGAAAGACTAGCCGCCGGCTACCGTTATTTCGTCCAGCAGCAGCGAGCCGGTGTGAATCGCACCGAGCCGGTCGATGTCGCTGCCCACTGCCCGCACGCCCTGGTACAGGGTCTTCAGATTGCCGGCCACAGTCACCTCGTGAACCGGATAGGCGATGGCTCCGCCTTCAACCCAGAAGCCTGAAGCACCGCGGGAGTAATCGCCGGTCACGCCGTTGACCCCCTGCCCCATCATCTCGGTCACGTAGAAGCCCGTATCCATGCGCGACAGCAGCGTTTCCAGGGGCAGCAAACCCGCGCTGCTGTCGACGATGAGGTTGTGGATGCCCCCGGCATTGCCCGTGGTGTGCAGGCCAAGCTTGCGCGCCGCATAGCTGCCAAGCACATAGCCCTGCAGGACGCCGTCGCGTACCAGGTCCCGATCGCGGGTGGCCACGCCTTCGGCATCGAACGGGCTGCTCGCCATGCCGCGCAGCATGTGCGGCCGCTCGCGCATCTGCACGAAGCCCGGCAGAACCTGCTGCCCCATGGCATCGAGCAGGAACGAGGATTTGCGGTACTGGCTCGAACCGCGTACCGCCGCAATCATGTGCCCGAGGAATTCACGCGCCATGTCCGGAGCCAGCAGCATGGGACATTTGCGCGTCGTGATCTGCCGACCACCGAGCCGCGCCACTGCGCGCTCGCCGGCGCGGCGCCCGATCTGCTCCAGGGGCGCAAGGTCCGCGCTGCTGCGCGCCGTGCTGTACCAGTAGTCGCGCTGCATGTCGTCACCGTCTTCGGCCAGCAGTGCGCAACTGATGCTGTGGCTGCTGGTAGGCAGGCCGCCCAGGAAACCATGGGAATTGCCGTACACCCGCACGCCGCGATGCGTGGACACCGATGCGCCTTCGGAGTTGGTGAGACGCGGATCCACTGCCCGCCCCGCGGCCTCGCAGGCGCGCGCCATCTCGATGGCATCCTCGGGCGTCAGGTCCCAGGGATGGAACAGGTCAAGATCGGGAATCTCGCGCGCCATGTCGGCCGCATCGGCGAGCCCGGCAAACGGATCGCGTGCCGTGTACCGCGCAATGGTGCAGGCCTTCTGCACCATGTCGCGTACCGACTGCTGCTTCAGGTCGGCGCTGCTGGCCGAACCCTTTGCGCCGTCGAAATAGACCGTGATTCCCAGCCCCCGGTCACGCTGGTATTCGATGGTTTCCACTTCACCCAGCCGTACCGTGACCCCCAGTCCCTGCCGGAGGCTTGCATCGGCTTCGGCCTGCGTAGCCCCTGCCGCGCGTGCCTCGGCAAGCGCGAATGCCACGATATCGGCCAGTTCAGGAATGCGGGATGCGTCGACGGCATGGGACATGGCCCATAATTGTATGCCATGCAAGATCAGGAAACCGGCCTCGAAGACCTCGCGGATGATCGGCCGCCAAGCAAGAGCTCGCGCAAGCGCGCGGCACATGCGGCACAGAAACTCGGCGAACAACTGGTGCGCATGCGAGCCCAGGACCTGGACCAGTTGCCACTGCCGGATGAACTGCGGGACGCCATTGCCGAGGCGCGGCGACTGACCCATCGCGGCGCACTGGCGCGGCAGCGTCAATACATCGGCAAACTCATGCGCGACATCGACATCACGGCTCTGGAAGCGGCGATGCTTGCCCAGCAGGTCGCCCGCAATACGCATGCTAGACTGCGCAGATGAAGCCAATGGTCGGCATCATCATGGGCTCCAGGTCGGACTGGGAAACACTCCAGCCGGCAGCGGACCTGCTTACCCAGCTGTCGATTGCCCATGAAGTCAGAGTCGTGTCCGCGCATCGCACACCGGATCTGCTGTTCGAATACGCATCAGCAGCTGAATCCCGCGGGCTCGTGGCGATCATCGCCGGCGCCGGCGGCGCCGCGCATTTGCCCGGCATGACCGCGGCCAAGACCCGGATTCCCGTTCTCGGCGTACCGGTGCCCTCCAGGAGCCTGGGCGGGCTGGACTCGCTGCTGTCCATCGTGCAGATGCCACGCGGGATACCGGTGGCGACCTTTGCAGTCGGTACCGCCGGTGCCGCCAACGCGGCGCTGTTCGCGGCCGCCATCGTTGCACTCGGCAATGCCGAGGTCGCCAGCAAGCTCATGGCGTTCCGGCAGGCACAGACCGACGCCGTGCTCGCACAGCCGGACCCACGCGGCACCCCATGACCATCGGCGTGCTCGGCGCCGGCCAGCTCGGACGCATGCTGGCACTGGCCGGCTATCCGCTGGGGCTGGAGTTCCTGTTCCTCGACAAGTCGCCCGGTACACCGGCGCACCAAGTCGCGCCTTCGCTGTTCGGTGAGTTCACGGACAGGGCGCTGCTTGAAGAATTGGCCGGCCGCTGCGAGGTGGTCACCTTTGACTGGGAGAACGTGCCCGCTGCCGCGCTCGACGTGCTCGAGTCGCGCGTCACCATCGCCCCGCCACGAGCCGCGCTCGCGACTGCGCAGGATCGGCTGCTCGAGAAGGAATTGTTCGCCCGGCTCTCCATTCCCACCAACGCCAATGTCGCCGTGGATTCACTTGAGGATCTGCACCGCGCGGTGCATGCAATTGGTCTGCCTGGTGTGTTGAAGACGCGTCGCCTGGGCTATGACGGCAAGGGGCAATTCGTGTTGCGCGGTCCCGACGACGTGGACAAGGCATGGGCTGTGCTGGGGTCCGCGCCGCTGCTTTACGAGCAGCTGGTGCCGTTCGACTACGAAGTGTCGGCCATCGGTGTCCGCAGTCGCAGCGGCGAGTTCGCGATGTACCCGCTGAACCGCAATCTGCACCGCGCAGGCATCCTGAGACTCACGCGCGCCCCGTGGAAGGCGCCGAAACTGGAAGCCGCCGCGCGCCGCATGTTGCGCAAGATCATGGAGCACTTCGACTACGTGGGCGTGCTCGCCATCGAATTCTTCGTGCGCCGCGGCTCCCTGCTCGCCAATGAAATGGCGCCGCGCGTGCACAATTCCGGTCACTGGACCATCGAAGGTGCGGTCACCAGCCAGTTCGAGAACCACCTGCGGGCGATTCTGGGGCTGCCGCTGGGCGACACGGCCGCGCTGGGCCATTGTGCAATGCTGAACCTGATCGGCACGATGCCGGATCGGGCCACACTTCTGGGAGAAACCGGCCTGCACCTGCACGATTATGGCAAAGTGGCGCGCACCGGCCGCAAGCTGGGCCACATCACCATCGTCGAGGGAACGACGAAAAGAGCCGAGCTGCGGGCACTGCGCCTGTTGCGGCGGATCGAATCCCGTAAACTCGAAGATCACTGACCGCGGGAAGCCATGTACAAGGAGTCGTTCAAGCTGAAGGAATTGCCGTTCCGGCTCAGCCCGGATCCGGAATTCCTGTACCTGTCGAAGGACCACTCCCGCGCCAAGGCCTACATGGAATCCACCGTGTGGTTCACGGACGGGTTCGTGATCATCACCGGCGAAGTCGGCGCCGGCAAGACAACCCTGATCGAGACTTTCCTGCGCGAGCTGGAAAAGGACGTGCTGGTCGCGCAGGTCAACCAGACGCAGATCTCCGCCGTCGAGTTCCTGCAGATCGTGCTGGTGCAGTTCGGCTTCAAGCCCTTCAAGATGAAGAAGGCGGAGCTGCTGGCGACACTCAACAATTTCCTGATCGAGCAGTACGCCGCCGGTCGCAAGGTGCTGCTGATCATCGACGAGGCGCAGAACCTGTCGCGTGAAACGCTGGAAGAGATCCGGCTGCTGTCGGGCATCGAGACCACCAAGGAAAAGGTCCTGCGCATCATTCTGGCCGGACAGCCGGAACTGAACCACGTCCTCGATTCCCCGGACATGCTGCAACTGGCGCAACGCGTACGGCTGCGGTTTCACCTGAAGGCGCTTTCACCCGAGGACATGCGCAACTACATCCTGCATCGCCTGGAGGTTGCCGGATCCAGCGGACGCGAGATTTTCGCCGAGGATTGTTTCCCGTTCATCTTTCGCTACACGGGTGGCGTACCGCGCCTGATCAACTCACTGTGCGATACGGCGATGATGGCGGCGTTCACCGACGACCGGGATCACGTGACGCTGGCGGATGTCGAATCTGCCGTCGGTGAATTGCGCTGGTCAGAATTCAGTCGGGAGATGGCGCCCAACCAGCGTCAGGCTGAAGATCTGAATGGAACCGGCCGACACGAAATGCAGGACAAGTCGCTTGCCGGCCAGGCAGCGCGGGATGCGCTGGCGGCAAAGCGCGCGGCAGCGGGACAGCCATTTGGCCGGCTGGTGGTGGTCGCCGACGGCAGGACCATTGGCGAGAAGCCGTTGCTGCTGGGCCGTACCATCATCGGACGCACGCCCGAGAACGACCTGCAGATCGACAGCCGGTTCGTCAGCCGCCATCACTGCCAGATCATCACCAAGGTGAATTCCTGCGTAGTGGAGGACCTCAACAGCACCAACGGCATCATCGTCAAGTCACGCCGCGTGCGCAGCCACAACCTGAACGATGGTGACGTGATCACCATCGGAAGGCACGACCTGATCTACATCGACGAACGGCGTGGCAAGACCGGGGAAACCGACAGTCATCCGGTACTGCCGGATCCGCAAGGCGATCCGGAATCTTCTCCGGAACACGGCGAAACGCAGGTTCTTTAGACCTGCATCAACCGTTGCGCAGCACGCGGAACTGCGCCATTGCCTCCGACGCCGCAGCGCGCAGCAGGCCCTGGTCGGAAGAAACCACGAACGCACTGATCCCCAGCGAACGCAGCCAGGCCACATCCGGCGAATCCACGCGGCCCACGTGCGCGCACATGGGCTTGCCGGCAGCACGTGACGCAGCTGCAATCTTCTCCGTGGCGGAGACCACGGATGGCGCCATGGGTCCATCGGCACCCAGCGCGGTGGCCAGATCACCACGGCCGATGAACACGGCATCCAGCCCGGGCACTGCCATGATCTCCGGCAGCCGGGACAGCGCCGCAAGATCCTCGACCATCGCCAGAACCGCGGACTGGGCATCACCCGTCGCCACATGCTCGTGGAAGCCGGCTGCGCCGTAGCGCCCGGCGCGCGATGAATTGCTGAAGCCGCGCCGGCCACCGCGATAGCGCGCTTCGGCGACCACGTGGCTGCCCTTCGTACCGCTGTCGACATGCGGCACCAGCACGCCCTGTGCACCGCAATCCAGCGGTGGCAGGATGTCGCGCGCCTCGCTGCCCGGCACGCGCACCACCACGGCAATTGCGGCCGCCTGCCCCGCCAGCACCAGTGCGTCAGTCGTCACACGGTCCAGCGGCGCGTGCTCCTGGTCGATCACGACGAAGTCCAGCCCCAGGCCACCGAGGATTTCCACCGGATGGGTGGCAGGCGTCTTGATGAAAGTGCCGAGCAGCGGCTCACCCGCCAGCAGGCGGGCGCGGAAGGCAGCGGGCGCGGGTCGGGTAGCCATCAGCTGAAATATAGCCCGAGTGCGGTCTCGTCCATGCGTCGGCGCATCGCCGCATCGGGCACCCACTCGGCGAAGCTGGCCAGCGCATCCGCATAGGTCATGCTCTTCTCGTGACCCACGAAAGGCGCATCACTGCCCCACAGCAGGCGCTCCGGCCCGGCCTCCTGCAGCAGTTTCGCGGCCGCAGCCCGGGCCAGCTCCATGGCGCGCGGATCGGGGCTGCCTTCCCGCCTCGACAGCCAGGTCAGCCGGAATCCCGCCGACAACTTCACCCAGGTGCGACCCTTCTCGATGGAACGCAGCACTGCCTGGAACCCGGCGCTGGCCAGGCCCTCGACCGGATCCGGGTGCGCGAAATGATCCAGCACGACGTTGACGCCGCTTGCCTCGAGTTGCGGCAACACCGCCGGCATCTGCCGGCCCTCGAGGGCGATGTGCACATGCCAGCCCAGATCCGCCACACGCCGCAGCAGCAGCCGGTATTCCTCGCTGGCCAGATCCGGCAATTGCGCGCGCCTGGACAACTGCAGCCGCACGCCCACCACGCCGTCGGCCTTCATGTGCTCCAGCGTGTAGCGATCGGTGGACGGCGGAATGTTGACCGTGCCGCGAAGCCTCGGATGCCGTCGCAGCGCGTCGATCATGTAGTCGTTGTAATAGCCGTAGATGCTGATGGCGGCGATCACACCACGCTGCACACCATGCGCGTCCAGCATCTTGAGGTAATCCTCCGCGGTGAAGGCGTAGTCCGGTTTCATCCACGCCGATTCGGCCAGCGGCATGTCCGGCGTGAAGAGATGCGCATGCGCGTCGACCACCGGCGGATCGATCATCTGCACCCCGGCCTCAGGCGCCCGGCGTCGGCCCGGGAAGGGGATATTCGTCGGCGTTCAGTACCCAACCGGCCTGCTTCGAAAAATCCATGCGTGGCGGCGCGAAGATGTCCACCAGCTGGTTGCCGGTGGATTCCGTGGCGGCCGAGGTGTGGATGGCAGGCGGCGGAATCACCGCAATCGATGGCGCCGGGCAATGCTCGTGGTCGTCATCGCGCCAGTACTGCTGGTTGGCTGTCCACGGCCAGCGAATGTGATGGGTGAAGGCGCCGCCGATGGCCAGCGAGCACTGCTCGAAGTCGTCGTGGTGATGCGGTGACAGCTTTGCGGTGTCACGCGGCCCTGGCTCGAAGGGCAGCATGTTGATCATCATCGACGTGCAACGAAAGATGCGGCCGAAGCGCCCCGGCTGTGGCGGCACGTCAAGGCTGTAGTGGCGGATGCGATAGCCGCCCGGCGGCGCCGGCCAAGGCTCGAACGGCGGTATGTTCGGGTGGTGCTGCGCGTACGCGCCAGCATTCGACGCCAGCTGCACTACGTCGGCATTGCGCGTTGAAATCACGCGGATCAGCATGCCCGGCTGCCGCATGGTCACGCGGCTGTCACCGGGAGGCGCGATGGCGATGGAGAATCCCTGCACTTCCACACGCTCGTTGCCGGCCTCGATCACCGCACCCGCACCCGGATCAGGAATGACGAGCATGTATTCATCCACCTGGCCCACGCGCGCAAGCCCGGCACCCGGCTGGCACTCGGAGTAGCTGACCACCATGTTCTGGCCGCGGCCATACCAGGTGCGCACCGCAGCGCCTGCCTCGGCGGGCTGCAGTTCATGGAACTTCACATACTCGGCCGCGGCGAAGCCCTCGATGACCGGGCGGTTACCGGCTTTCGAAGCGAGTTTCGAGCGTGGATCGTCGGATTCGTACATGGCTACAGATTGACCTTGTCTGCACCTTTGAGTTTCAGCCGCGCCCGCGCTTCGGCGGGCGTTGCGACATCGAGCGAGAGTTCGCGCAGTATGCGGCAGATCTTCGCCACCTGATCGGCATTCGAGCGCGCCATCTCGCCGCGACCGATGTAGAGGCTGTCTTCCAGCCCCACGCGCACATTGCCGCCGAGCAGCGCGGCATGCGTGCACATGGCCATCTGGTGGCGTCCCGCTGCCAGCACCGACCATTCCAGGTCCGTGCCGAACAGTCGCTGCGCGGTGCGCAGCAGGTGCAGCAGCTGGTCGGCTTCGGCGCCAATGCCGCCCGGAATGCCCAGCACGAACTGGATGAACAATGGTGGCTGGTACTTGCGGCGCTCCAGCGCAATGGCCAGGTTGAACAGCTGGCCCGTGTCATAGCACTCGAATTCGAAGCGCACGCCATGCGCATCGCCCAGTCGCTGGAAGAGGGTCTCGATGTCCTCGAAGGTGTTGCGGAACACATGGGTGCGCGCAATCCTGCGGTAGTCCTCTTCCCACTGATGTTGCAACGTGGGCAGCTTCTCCAGCGCCATGAAGCCGGCGAAATTCATGGTTCCCAGGTTCAGCGAGGTCATCTCGGGGCTCACGCGCTCCGGTGCCTGCAGGCGCTCGTCCAGGCTCATGCCCGGCCCGCCACCGGTGGTGATGTTGATGATGGCGTCGCAGCGCTTGCGGATCTGGGGCAGGAACTGCATGAACACTTCCGGATCGGCGGTGGGTCTGCCATCAACCGGATCGCGGGCATGCAGGTGAAGCACCGCCGCCCCTGCCTCGGCGGCAGCCACCGATTCCTCGATGATCTGTGCAGGCGTCAACGGCAGGTACGGCGACTGGCTCGGCGTATGGATTGAGCCGGTGACTGCGCAGGTAATGATGACGGGGCGTGACATGGAGGCGCTCATAGTAATGTCCTGGCAGGTTCTTCCCGCAAGTCGCGGCCGGCGGTTTCCGGCAGCAGCAAGGTGGCGAAGATGGCCAGGGCAATGCCGGTGAGGGCGCCGATCAGCATGCCGGTGCTGATCCCGACCAGTTTCGCGTCGATCATCCAGGCAACCGGCATGGTGAACGCCAGTCCGCTCATGGCGCGGCCCAGGTTGTAGGCAAAGGCCTGACCCGAGCCGCGTATTTCGGTGGGGAACAGTTCCGTGAAATAAGGACCGAACGAGGCATACAGCCCGAACTGGAAGAATCCATAGACCATTCCGGTCGGCAGCAGCGTCCATGCGGAATTGCCCAGCGGTGCCAGCAGGTAGAAGCTCGCCATCACGACGAACCCGGCGCCAAACAGCCGGAACATCCGGCGCCGGCCAAAACGGTCGCTGAAGAACGCATTGACCTGCGCGCCAAAGAAGCCGCCCATGCTGTTGAGGAGGATGTACAGGCTCGCCACCTTCCCGGGCAGGCCGCGCTCGTTCTGCAGGAACACGCTCAGGTAGTTGCTGATGGAATACGCGGCGCCCTGTACGCCGATCGCGAGCAGCGCTGTCAGCAGCGTGATGCGCAGCACCTTGGGCGAGAAGATGGCCCAGGGGTACACCGTGCGCTTCTCTGCGAGCAGACGCTTGCGCGCCGCAAGGTACACGTCCGAATCGTCGTCGGCGCGGCGCACGAAGAACACCAGCAGCGCCGGCACCATGCCGATCCAGAACACCACGCGCCAGCCGTACTCGAGTGGCAGGGTCGCAGCCAGGGCTGCCAGCAATGCCGCGAGACCGGTACCCAGCGGCGCGGCGCTCTGCACGGTGCCCACCGCCTTGCCGCGATGTGCCGGCGCGATCATCTCGCCCAGCAGCACCGCGCCGACTGCCCACTCGGCACCGAAGCCCAGGCCCTGCAGCACGCGGATCACGAACAGCTGCTCGTAGCTCTGCGCGAACCCCGACAGGAAAGAGAAGATCGAGAACCACAGGATGGTTACCTGCAGCAGCCGCGCGCGCCCGAACCGGTCGCAGAGCAGGCCGCCGATCCAGCCGCCGACTGCCGCCGACACGAAGTTGGCGGTGTTGATGGCCTGCGCTTCGGTCAGGCTCATTCCGAAGGCCATCATCAGCGTCGGGATCATGAACGAGAACACCAGCGCGTCCATGGAATCCAGCGCCCAGGCCGCCGAACAGGTCCAGAACACGCGCTTCACGCGCGGGGTCGCCTGCCCATACCACTCGAAGGGTGATGCCATGGTGGAGGAACCTAGAATGCGCGGCGGTAGATGTTGCGCGCGTCCTCGAGGGTCACGGTGCGCGGGTTCTGTTGCAGCAGGCGCTGCACGGTCAGCGCAGAGTCGGCCATGCGATCGATGGCCGACACCGGCACGCCCAGCTCGGCGATGTGCGCCGGAATGCCGCAGCGCCGGTTCAATTCGCGGATCAGCTCCACACCGCGCAACGCAGTCTGCTCCGCCGGCCCGGATTCACCCACACCCAGTGCGCGCGCCACTTCGGCATAGCGTTCGGTTGCCGCGGGCAGGTTGAACTCGAGCACATGGGCGAGCAGCACTGCATTGGAAACACCATGCGCCACGCCGAAGTCGCTGCCCAGCGGATACGCCAGCGCGTGCACGGCTGCGGTGTTGACCGGCCCCAGGCACAGGCCGCCATACAGGCTGCCCAGCGCCACATCGCTGCGCGCCGCCAGATCGGTTCCGTCTTCGCAGGCAGTGGCCAGGCTGCGCGCAATGCGCCGTATCCCTTCCAGTGCCCAGGTATCCACCACCGGATGCGCCTGCCGGTTGGCATAGGCTTCGATGCAATGGGTCAGCGCGTCGATGCCGGTGGACGCGGTGACCGCCGGCGGCATGCCAACGGTCAGCTGCGGATCGACAAAGGCCGCATCGGGCACCAGGTACGGGCTGATGACGCCTTTCTTCATGCCGTCGGCGGAGTCCTGCACGATGGCAATCGGCGAGACCTCGCTGCCCGTACCGGAAGTCGTTGGAATACACACCAGCTTCGTCGTGCGACCAGCCAGCTTGCCGATGCCGAACACTTCGCCGATCTGTTGACGACCATCGAGCAGCGCGGCCACCAGCTTCGCCACATCCATGGCGCTGCCACCACCCAGGCCCACGATCAGATCAGCCCCGGCATCGCGCGCCGCGGCCAGGCCGCGCGCGAGGTCATCAACGTGAGGCTCCCTGGCGATCTCGTCCCAGACGGCAGCCGCAATGCCATGTGTGCCCAGCGCCCTCACCAGCGGGCGGGCCAGATCCGCCACGGGCTGCGGCGAGGTAACGATGAGCACGCCGCGTGGCAGCTGCGCGGCAATCCAGTCCGCTGCGGCGGCGATACAGCCGGGGCCGAACACCATCTTGGCGGGCAGCTGCAGGTGGATGTTGCGGGCTGGAATCTGCATCGTCACTGGATCCGTTGGCGCGGGCCGAAATCAGCGGCGATTAGCTTATCATCAGCACCCTTCACGAGGTTCGACATGCCCAAACACATGGACGATCGAGTCGTCATGTCCATCAATCCGGCGACCGGCGAAACGCTGTCGTCCTGGCCCTACGCCGACCCGGCGCAAATCGAGTCGACCGTCGCGGCAGCCCATCGCGCGAGCATTTCGTGGCGCGGTCTCGGTGCCGCGCGGCGCGCGCTGTTCCTGCGCGCCGTGGCGGGCGTCCTGCGCACCAACAAGGAAAGGCTGGCCCGCACCATCACGCTCGAAATGGGCAAGCCCGTTTCAGAAGCCGAAGCAGAGGTGGAAAAATCCGCCTGGAACTGCGAGTACGTGGCCGAGCATGGGCCTGCCTGGCTGGCCGATGAAATGGTCGCCACCCAGGCAAAGGCCAGCTACGTCGCCTACCTGCCGCTGGGTGTGGTCCTTTCGATCCTGCCGTGGAATTTCCCGGTGTGGCAGATCATCCGCGCCGCGGCGTCGGCGCTGGTGGCGGGCAATACCTTCCTGTTGAAGCACGCCCCGAACGTGCAGGGCTGCGCCGCGCTGGTCACCGAACTCATGCACACCGCCGGCCTGCCTGGCGGTGTATTCCTGAACCTGCACGTACCGGTTGCGTCGGTAGGCGCAATCATCGCCGACCGGCGAGTGGCTGCAGTGACTGTCACAGGAAGCCCGGGCGCGGGCGCGGCGGTGGCCGCGCAGGCCGGCGCGGCCTGCAAGAAGTCGGTGCTGGAGCTGGGCGGATCGGATGCCTTCATCGTGCTGGCCGATGCCGACCTGGATGCCGCGGTCGGTGCTGGTGTTCGCGCGCGTTTCACCAACTGCGGGCAGGTCTGCCTGGCCGCCAAGCGCTTCATCGTCGAGGCTTCCATTGCCGAAGACTTCACCGCGCGCTTCGCCGCTGCAGCCACGGCGCTGAAGCGCGGCGATCCACTGCAACCCGGCACGCAGCTCGGGCCCATGGCGCGCGCGGACCTGCGCGAACAGCTGGATGCGCAGGTGCAGAAGTCACTGCAGGCCGGCGCGCAGCTGATTGCCGGCGGCAAGCGCGTGGCCGGCGCAGGCTGGTATTACGAACCCACCGTGGTGTCCGCGGTTTCGCCGGCGATGCCGGTGGTCGCTGAAGAAACCTTCGGGCCCGTGGCAGCCATCCTGCCGGTGCGCGACGCAGAAGCAGCCGTCGCCACGGCGAATGACTCACTGTATGGCCTCAGCGCCATGGTGTGGACGCGTGACACCGACCGGGCGCGAGTGCTGGCGCGCCAGCTGGATGTGGGCGGCGTATTCATCAACAGCGTCACGGCCTCGGATCCGCGCCTGCCCGTTGGCGGTGTGAAGCTCTCCGGCTACGGCCGCGAGCTGGGGCGCACCGGCATGCTGGAGCTGTGCAACGCGCAGACCGTCTGGGTGGCGTGACCGCGCAGGCGTTGCCGCTACAGGCCGCCCGCGACCGCAATGTTGGCGCCGGTCACATACGACGCCGCGTCCGATACCAGGAACATCACCGTCGAGGCCACTTCCTCCGGCGTGCCGGCGCGCTGCATTGGCGCCTTCTTCTCTGCGACCTCGAGTTTGCCGGGTCGATGCATCTCGGTGACGATGGGACCCGGCGATACCGCATTCACGCGAATGCCTTCGGTGGCGACTTCACGCGCCAGCCCATTGGTCAGGCTGTCCAGACCGCCCTTCGACGCGGCATACCACACGAATTCATTGGGCGAGCCGTAGAACGTCGCGCGCGAGGAGATCAGCACGATCGCTCCGCCCTGCCCGCCCAGCCGCGTCGACATCCGCCGGATGGCTTCGCGCGCGCACAGGATGGCGCCGCGCAGGTTCACGTCGAGCACCGCGTCGATGGTGTCGGTGCTGGCTTCCGCCAGTGGCGAGTGCGCGCCGGTGATGCCGCTGTTGTAGACTAGGGCCGCGAGCGGTCCCAGGGAGTCGACCTTGGCAAAGATCTTCTGGATGTCGCCCTCGCTGGCCGTATCGGCATGCACAGATTCAGCCTGGCCGCCATCGCCGCGGATGCGTTCGACCACAGCGTTGGCACGCTCGGCACTGTTGGCATAGGTGAGCAGTACGCGATAGCCCTGCCGGCCGGCCGCAACCGCCACCGCCTCGCCAATACCGCGACTGCCACCTGTCACGAGGAACACGCTGGCATCCGGATTCGCCGCATGAGACAAATTGCTTTCTGTCATGGAGCTAGTGTCGCACGCGCATGAGCAATCACGAACCCGTCCGGGCATTGCACAACCAGCCGCCAGATCCGCATCCGCGCCGGCCGCAGCATCCGCCACCGGCCGGTGCCTGGGACTGCCACATCCACCTGTTCGGGCCGGCAGCGCAGTGGCCGTTCGAATCGCACAGCCCGTACACCTCGGATGATGCATTGCCCGAGGACTTCCTGCGCAACCAGCAGACGCTCGGCTTTGCGCACGCGGTCATCGTCAGTGCGGGTGGCTATGGCCGCAATTACCGGCACCTGCAGTCCGTGCTGGAACGATTTCCGGGCTTCTTTCGCGGCGTGATGCTGCCGGCCATCGACCTCAAGCAGGAGGAGATCGCACCGCTGCATCGACTGGGCGTGCGGGGAATCCGCTTCTTCGGAGGCCCGCCGGGCCATGAATGGAGCCACCTGCCCACCATCGACACGCGGCTCGCCACGCTGGCACACGAAGCCGGCTGGCATGTGCAGTACCAGAGCCTGGTACATGGCCACCTGGTGCAGGTGGCCGACCAGCTGCTGGCGCTGCCCAACAACATCGTGCTGGATCACTACGGGGCATTTGATTGCGCGCTGGGCTTCGACCAGCCGGCCTTCACCACCCTGCTGCGCATGCTCGATAGCGGCCGCGTGTGGGTGAAGCTCTCCGCGCCGATGCGCAGCACGCGCGAGGAGTTCCCGTATCCCTCCATGCGCTCATTCACCGAGGCGCTGGTCCGGCATGCACCCGAACGCATGCTGTGGGGCTCGGACTGGCCGCATGTGCAACAGAACGAGCGGCGCATGCCCAATGACGGGGACCTGGTCGACCTGTTCGCCGAGTGGGTTCCTGATGCGCCGACGCGCGATCGCATCTATCGCGACAACCCGCGACCGCTGTACGAATGAGGCGGCTCAGCGCGTACGGCTGGTCACGGTGAGGCGATGGAACAGGAACATCGCCACGCAGGACAGCAGCAGCGGCGCACCCATCGCCCAGAACACCGCCTGCGGCGTCAGCCCCGCAGTGAGCATCATGCCGGCCACCTTCGGGCTGACCGTGTTGCCGATGCGCCCGAAGGCCACCGCGGTGCCAATCCCTGTTGAACGGATGTCCGTGGAATAGAAGCGCACCGCCGGCGGATACAGCAGGAAGAACGCACCGGACACGAACACGCCGCACAGGAACGAGATGCCCAGGTGAACCGGCACGGAAAGCCCCAGCGCCAGACCCAGCGCGACGGTGACCACCAGCGCGGACGCCAGCGTCGCCAGCAACACCCTGTCGTGGTGCCAGCGGCGGACCAGCAGCGGCAGCAGCAGGCCGCCCACGATGGCGCCGGCGGAATAGCAGTTCATCGCGTCGACGCCGTCATAGCCCGACTGCGTGGATATCTTGGTCAGCCAGTTGGTGAAGAAGGACAGCGGCCAGCCCACGCCGATGAAGGTGGCCCACAACAGCGTCGTACCCCAGGCCCGTCCCGGCGCAAACAACTCGAACAGACGCCAGCGCTTTGCCACTGGCTCGGGCTCGTAAGCAACGCCACTGGCTTCCAGATGCAATGCGCCCAGTATCGATGCTAGCCGCGCGCCCTGCGGATTGCGCAGGCCCAGGTAGCGCGGCGATTCCGGCAACAGCGCAAACACCACCAGCGTGACGGCGCCGCACAGCAGCCCCGTGTACAGCACCAGGGTCTGCCAGCTGCTTGCGCCAGCGAACTGCAGTTTCAGCAGCAACCCTGCGACCAGCGCACCGGCCGCCTGCCCCAGGATCACCAGTGCCACGATGCTGGAGCGCAGGCGCTGCGGCAGGTACTCGGACACCAGCGCCACGGCGGCCGGCACGCAACCGCCAAAGGCAATGCCCGCGAGCAGGCGGCACACCAGCAGCTGCTCCTTGGTGGTCACCCAGGAGGTAGCCAGCGTGGCGCTGGTCATCAGCAGCATCGCAACCAGCAGCGCACCGCGCCGCCCGATGCGGTCGGCCAGCCAGCCGATGCCGGTGCCGCCGAGGATCAGGCCAAACGCCGCGATCGAGAAGATGCTGCCCAGTTCGGTGGACTGCAGCGACCAGGCATCCGTGATGCGCGGGGCAAGCAGAGGAATCAGCGTGAGGTCGATGCCTTCGACGAAGGTGACCAGCGCACACAGCGCCACCACGCCGAGCTGGATGGGATGCACGGCGCCGCGATCGATCCGGGATTGCAGCGACGCATGGTTGGCCTGCTCGGGTGTCATGTTCGATTCTTGTTGTGCGTGACCGCGCCGGACAGCCGCATTGTAGACTTGGCCGCCTCGCCACTGGGGGATCATTCGTGCCGGTTCAGCTGTTCGACACCCACGCGCACCTGATCTCCGACGACTGGGAAACCTATCCGCCTCAGCCTCTGGCCCCCGGCCTGCCGGTACCCCAGCGCACCGACTACACGGTCACCGCCGAAGCGCTGATCGACATGATGAATCGCGAGCAGGTGACCACTGCCTGCGTGGTCCAGCGCGGCCATCTGTACGGCTACGACAACCGCTACGTGATCGAGGCCGGTCGGCGGTTTCCGGGGCGGCTGCTGCCGGTGGTCATCCTCGACGTGCAGGACCCGGCAACTCCGGACCTGCTGACAGACATGGCAAAGCGTCAGGGCGTGCGCGGACTGCGCCTGGCCAATACACGCCCGGCGCAGCTGGATACCGCGTGGATGGCCTCACCTGACGCGCTGCAGGTCTGGAAGACCTGCGCCGAGCTGAAGCTGCCGGTGGCGATCATCTTCTTCAGGAACCAGCTGCCCTGGGTGCTGCCGCAGCTGGGCTACCTCGCGGACATGTATCCCGGGCTGCCGATACTGATCGACCATCTGGGCATTGCCTGGGGCGCGTCGCTGCCGGAGCTCGCCTGGGCGCGCGAGGCCGGCATCGAAACGCCGATGCCGCCGGCACCGGACTTCGGCATCGGCACCATCCACATTCTCGTGGACCGGCCGAACGTGCATTTCAAGTTCACCGAGATCAATGTCGAGCGCATGCAGGAAGGCGGAGTGGACACCGCGCAGGTGGTACGACGCATGGCGGACATCTTCGGCGCAGAGCGACTGGTGTGGGGCTCGGACGTGGGTCAGAGCCTGAAGTGGCCCTTCGCCGACAAGGTCGCGCATGCGCACGCGGCCGCCGCGCTGCTTGATTCACGCGAACAAGCGCTATTCCTGCATGACAGCGCCGCACGCATTTACGGAGGAAGTCCATGAGATCAGCCAACCCCCGCGGCACGGCCCTGCTCGTGCTGTTCGCAGCCACCACATTGCCGGCCATGGCCCAGCAGAATGCCGGCTCCACACCGGCGATCGCCGGTGTCGTGAAGGCCGGCACGCCCATCGTGCTGGTGAAGGATGGCTTCGAGGCTGTCGAAGGCCCGGTGCCGACGCGTGAAGACGAACTGCTGTTCAGCAACAACCGCACCTCCGAGATCCTGCGCGTCGCGAAGGACGGCACGGTGAGCCAGTGGGCAGCGGGAACGGGCGGCGCCAACGCACTGACCTGGACACCGCAGGGTGAACTCGCGGTGACACAGGTCGGCGAGATTGGCATCGCGGTGATCAAGCCCGGTGCACCACCTCGGGTGCTGTTGAAGGGGTTCGAAGGCAAGCCGCTGAATCGCCCCAATGACCTGGTGGCGAGCCGGCTCGGCAACATCTACTTCAGCGACACGCCGTCACCCGGCGTCACCGACGCGCCCCAGCCACCTTCCGTGTACCAGCTCACGCCGCAGCTCAACATGGTCCGGCTCACAGCCGACATCGCGCGGCCCAATGGCGTGGCACTCAGCCCCGACGAGCGCCGGTTGTACGTGGCCAACACCAGCGGCGAATGGGTGATCGTGTTCGACCTCGACGACCAGGGGGCCGCGCGGGGGCATCGCAACTTCGCGCGCCTCGCCACGCCGCCAGCGCAGGAAGGTCAGCAGCCGGCCGGGGGCGCGGATGGCATGGCCGTGGATGCCGATGGCCGGCTGTTCGTGGCTACTACGCTGGGCGTGCAGGTGTTCTCGCCGCAGGGCCAGGCGCTGGGCACCATCGCGCTCCCGAAGCAGCCGCAGAACCTGGCCTTTTCCGGGCCAGGCCGCTCGACCCTCTATGTGGTCGGGCGTGGCGCGGTGTACAGCATCGCCACACTCACGCACGGGCCACAGCGCGCCGGGAAGTGACCTGGCGCAGCCCGCTGCATCAGGCACGCGCCTTGCCGCGCCCGCCCGGCACGAACACCGACTTCGCGGTGTCGTAGAAGAACGCAGCGCGGTCCTTCGCGGACATGCTGCTGCAGGCATCGACGAAGCGCTTCACGTAGGCCACGTCGTCCACTTCGACGTTGCCGTGGTCCGAACCCCAGCACAGATGGTCGGCGCCATATACGCCGACCAGATGCTCGAGCATGGGCTTGAGCGGCGTCATCGGCTTTGCGGCCTGCTTCGCATAGCCCTCCATCTCCGAGACCAGGAAGCTGGTGAACTTGTAGTAGATGTTCTTGTGCGCGGCCAGCTCCATGTGTTCGGGCAACAGCCCGAATGTCTCGGGCAACCGTTCCGGATGCAGGAAGGCCACGTGATCCAGCGCGATCTTCACGTTGGGGTACTTGTCGGCATGCGCGGCCACCTTCTTCAGCGCCGGCCCGGTGTTGTTGCCGAGGATCATCAGCACGATGGAAATGCCGAGCTCGTTGGCAGCGGCCCACATGTCCTGGGCTTCAGCGCTGAAGAAAGGCGTTTCGCCCGAAGCGGGCGGTGAGCCGCTGTAGCGCACGGCAGCCAGGCGCTCTTCCTTCGCCCACTTGCGCAACATGTCCGGTGTGGCGGCATCGGTCGGCGACAGGATCACCACCGGCAGGAAGCGGCGCGGGTTCGCGCGGCACACGTCCAGCAGATAGGTATTGTTGGTGCCGTAGGTGGTGTTGTACTGCACGCCGGTGCCCATCTCGACGCCCACCTGGTCCCAGAACTTCAACACCACATCCGGTGTCATCGGCCTGGCCGTCACCTTGGCCGTCACCGCCTCGATTCCGTAGCGCGAACCACCGGAGCTCAGCGGGTACTTCGCGAAGTCGTTGGTGTAGAAGTGGCAGTGTGTATCGAACAGTCTCACCGCCGGCGCGGCACCCCACGTGACGCGGGAAACTGCCGTAGCGGCGGCCGTGGCCAGTGTGGACGCGATGAATTGACGACGCTTGATCATGGAATCCCCTCGAATTGACCCGCACTGGAAGATACTCCGCGGAACGTGGCGCAGACCACCGTCCGCAGCAGCTGTTCGGAGTGGCCGACTGGCAGGGTTGACCTCGGCTTGTCGCGGCTGCTTGAATGAGGCGCCAGCGGGGGCGAGCCCCTGCCGCACATACCTGTAAAACCGGGGGAATCATCATGGCTTTGCCGCGCTCGATACTTTTGGCTGTCACGGGCACTGCCCTGCTGCTTGGCGTCCAGGCCTGCACCAAACCCGCCGCCCAGGTGGACACGAAGCGGCTGCTGAATGCCAACGACGAGCCCGGCCAGTGGATGACCCACAGCCGCACCTACGACGAGCACTACTACAGCCCGCTCGACAAGATCAACGAAGACAACATCGGCAAGCTGGGCCTCGCCTGGTATGTCGATTTCCCCACCAACCAGAACGTGGAGACCACGCCGCTGATGGTCGATGGCGTGCTGTACGTCACGCTGCCGTGGAGCATGGTGATGGCGGTCGATGCGAAGACCGGCAAGCAGCTGTGGCTGCATGACCCCAGGGTCGACAAGGCCTGGAACGGCAACATCTGCTGCGGCGTGGACAACCGCGGCGTCGCGGCATGGAAGGGCAAGATCATCTTCGGCACGCTGGACGGCCGGTTGATCGCGCTGGATGCGAAGACCGGTGATGAAGTCTGGTCGGTGAAGGCCACGCCGGATGAACGCAGGTATTCCATCACCGGCGCGCCGCGCGTCGCCAACGGCAAGGTGTTCATCGGCGAAGCCGGTGCCGAGTTCGACGTGCGCGGCTACCTCGACGCCTACGACGCGGAGACCGGCAAGCACCTGTGGCGGTTCTGGACGATCCCCGGTGACCCGGCCAAGGGCTTCGAGAACGACGCCATGAAGATGGCGGCCGAGACCTGGAAGACCCCGGGCTGGTGGGAGGAAGGCAAGGGTGGCGGCGGTACCGTGTGGGATGCCATCACCTACGACCCGACCACCGACCTTGTCATCTTCGGCACCGGCAACGCCACGCCCGGTGATGCCGTGCGGCGTGACCCCGGTCATGGCGACAACCTGTTCACCACCTCCGTCGTGGCCGTGCACGCCGCGGACGGCAGCTACGCCTGGCATTACCAGCCCACGCCTTGGGAGACCTGGGATTACGACAACGTGCAGCAGCTGATGCTGCTGGATGTCGAGATCGACGGGCAGCAGCGCCACACCGTGATGCAGGCTTCCAAGAACGGCATGTTCTATGTGCTGGATGCGAAGACGGGTGAGCTGCTGTCGGCCAAGGCCTATACCGACGTGAACTGGAACACCGGCGTCGACATGAAGACGGGCCGCCCGATCGAGGTGCCCGAGGCCCGCCCCAACCTCACCGGCAAGGTGTTCAACCTGGTGGCCGGACCCGCCGGCGGACATGCCTGGCAGTCCATGTCCTACAGCCCCGTCACCAAGCTGGTGTACATCCCGGCCACCACGCACTGGCAGCTCAATGGTCCCTTCGACGCGCGTCAGAAGTACCTGGCCGAACATCCGGACGCAAAGCAGACCTTCTCGGGACGGTTGCTGGCCTGGGACCCGATTGCGCAGAAGGAAGTCTGGCGCAGTGACGAGTTCCTGAATCCCACTGGCGGCGTACAGGTGACGGCTGGCGCCCTGGCCACGGCCGGCAACCTGGTCTTCCACGGCAACCTGCCGAACAAGGAATTCGCCGCCTACCGCGCCACCGATGGCAAGAAGCTGTGGACCTTCGACGCCAAGACCGCGGTGCTGGACAACCCCATCAGTTACTCGCTGGATGGCGAGCAATACGTGGCCATCGCGGTGGGTGGCCCGGTGGAAGGTGGCTACTACGCGCCCAATGGCTCGCGCCTGCTGGTGTTCAAGGAAGGCGGTTCGGCCGTGCTGCCCGACCTGCCGCCTTTCAGCCAGGCGCCCATCGATCCACCACCGCAGTTCGCCGATGCCGACACGATCAACCATGGCGCGCAGGTGTTCGAGCAGACCTGCCAGATCTGCCATGGGCGCAATGGCGCCGCACGCTCGACCTTCCCGGATCTGAGGCGCTCGGCGGCCCTGAAGAGCCAGGAACTGCTGGATGCCATCGTGCTGCAGGGCACGCTGTCCCAGCGGGGCATGGTCTCGTTCAAGGACCAGCTGCAGGACGGCGATACCGTGGCGCTGCGCGCCTACCTGATCTCGGCGGCGGAAGCCGCACTGCGCGCCCCTCCGGCAGGTGCAGGACCGGGTCGTGGCGCAGGAGCCGGCGCGGGAGTGCCGGGGGCAGATCCGGCGCGTCGCTGACTATGCCGGGGCAACGCTACCCGGCGTTGCCCTGGGGCTTGCCGGGAAGCGTGGGGTTCGTGATGGGCGTATCGCCTTCGAACCAGTGCTCGAAGCGACGGTACATGCACAGCCACCGGCCTTCGACCCTGCGGTAGCGGTCGGTGGCCAGGGAGATGGTGATCGGCGGATGGCTGGGCAGTACCTTCACGCCATTCTTCGCGTACAGCATCAGGAAATTGGTGGCCTCGGCGGTGCCCTCGCCCGTGAACCAGGCGCGGAAGTTGGTGAAGCTGTGCACCGACAGCCGCGGCCCCTGCTGCACCCGCCAGTCGTAGAACTGCTGGATCTTCTCGCGCCCGATGTACGAGGCGAACTGCCCGTGGAATTCGGCGTCCTCGGTGTAGTACGCCGACGCATTGCGGCCGCCGTTGGTATCGATTTCATGCCAGTAATCCGCCAGCTGCAGGGCAAGCTCGGCGTTCAACCGCAACACATCTGAATCAGCCACGATCTCTCCCTTATGATTCTGGCCCGACGAAACGGCTCCCAATGGTAGCGTCAATGGACCCGATGAGCTCCGTGCTGTGGCGACCCACCGCCGAACGCATTGCCGCCAGCAACCTGGAACGCTTTGCGCGCTTCGCACGCGAGCGCCACGGCGCGCCGCCCGCGACGTCGGATCCCCGCCAGGACTGGCAGGCACTGCATGCCTGGTCCGTGCGTGAGCGCGTGGCTTTCTGGGCCGCGTTGTGGGAACACGCGACAGTGATCGGCGATCGCGGCAGCCGGGTGCTTGACTGTGCCGATCGCATGCCCGGTGCATGCTGGTTCGAGGGTGCGCGCCTGAACTATGCCGAGAACCTGCTGGCCGGAGCCAGCGGGCAGCTGGCATTGATTGCCTGCGACGAGAACGGCGCACGTCGCACGCTGACCCGGGGCGAGCTGCGCTCGGACGTTGAAGCCGTCGCCGCGGGATTCGCCCAGGCCGGTATCGGCCATGGCGACGTGGTGGCTGGGTTCGTGGGCAATACACCCGAAGCAGTGATCGCCATGCTGGCCGCGGCACGGCTGGGCGCAATCTGGACGTCCACCTCGCCGGAGTTCGGGGCCGCTGCGGTCATCGAGCGATTCAGCCAGACCGGCGCAAAGCTGCTGGTGGCGGTGAATGGCTACCGCTATGGCGGCAAGAATTTCGACTGCCGGGAGAAACTCTCGCAAATCGTGGCGGGACTGCCTTCGCTGCAGACGCTGGTGCTGGTGGATGGCGGTGAGCTGCCGGGTGGCGCACCGGCGAACACTCGCACCTGGGATCAACTGCTGCATGCTGATCCCGCACACGCGCCACCACTGCAACGCTTCGCCTTCGACACGCCGCTGTTCGTGCTGTATTCCTCCGGCACCACCGGCAGACCCAAGGCCATCGTGCATGGCACCGGCGGAACGTTGCTGCAGCATCGCAAGGAACACCTGCTGCACACCGACATGCGGCCGGGCGACCGCGTCTTCTACTTCACCACCACCGGCTGGATGATGTGGAACTGGCTGGTGTCGGCACTGGCAAGCCAGGCCACGGTGGTCCTGTACGAAGGCTCACCCACCTTCCCCGACAACGCGACACTGTGGCGCCTGGCCGCCGCGGAAGGCATCAACGTTTTCGGTACCAGCCCGCGTTTCCTGGCCGCCATGGAGAAGGCCGGCCTGCGCCCCCGCGACCAGCATGATCTGGCCGCGCTGCGCACCGTGCTGTCCACCGGCGCGCCGCTTGCCGCCAGCCAGTTCGATTACGTCTACGAGGCCATTGCGCCCGACGTGCACCTCGCCTCGATCTCCGGCGGCACGGACATCGTCTCCTGCTTCTGCCTGGGAGTGCCATGGTTGCCGGTACGGCGCGGTGAAATCCAGGGGCCCGGTCTCGGCATGGCCACCGAGGTCTTCAACGAGGCCGGTTCACCCGTGATGGGAGAACGCGGAGAGCTGGTCTGCACTGCGCCCTTCCCGTCCATGCCGCTGGGCTTCCTGGGCGATACAGACGGCGCGCGTTACCAGGGCGCGTACTTCGACCGCTTCCCGAATGTGTGGCACCACGGTGACTACGCGCTGCGCACGGAGGCCGGTGGCTTCGTGATCCTGGGGCGCTCGGACGCGGTGCTGAATCCAGGTGGCGTGCGCATCGGCACGGCCGAGATCTACCGGCAGGTCGAAAAACTGCCTGAAGTCCTGGAGGCGCTCGCCATTGGCCAGAAACACGACGGTGACGAACGTGTGGTGCTGTTCGTCAGGCTGCGGAAGGGTGCACAACTTGACGCTGCACTCGAACAGCGGCTCCGGCAGGCCATCCGCCAGGGCGCCTCACCCCGCCACGTCCCGGCGCGCATCGTCGCCGTGGCAGACCTGCCGCGCACGCTGTCGGGCAAGCTGGTGGAGCTCGCCGTGCGCGATGTGGTGCACGGCCTGCCGGTGTCGAACCGGGATGCGCTGGCCAATCCGGAATCACTCGAGCTGTTCCGGAATCTGCCGCAACTGGCCGATTGAAAAAAGGGCGGGTGTCGCCACCCGCCCCTTGCAAGGCTTGCCGGAGCCACCGGCCCCGCAGCCGATGGTACTCGCGGGATCAGTTCGCTTGCTGACGCACGAAGGTGATGGGCGGCTGATCCGCCAGCGGGATGCCGTTGGAGGTGGCCTGCACAGTCAACTGGTCTGGTGCGCCACCCGTCCCCGCCGCCACCGTGAAGTTGGTGGGCGAACTCGGTCGGCCGTCCAGCTGCGCTGCCGAACCAGGGAACCTGCCATGGTAGTTGTCCGGGGTACGCGGCATGGTCATGACCGTGCCGGTGGTCTGGTAGTGCGGAACGTCCCGATAGACAAGACTGCCACCTGGCTGGCAGGTCGCCACAAACAAGCCGGCCTGGGAGCGACGGATGAGCTCGCCTTGCACAGGCGTACTGGTGTCGCCGATCGTGAAGCAGGCATCCTGCAGTGTCGGCAAGCCGTTCATGCCCATGTGGAACCCGAAGTAGGTGCTCTGGCTGTAGACGAACACGCGCAGGTGATCCGCCGTTGCCCAGGCGCCAGTCACCTCACCGGCAATGGACTCAGGCTCGGTCATCAGCCAGGTGGCTGTCTGGTTCGACCCGAGGTATGCGGTGTTCGGTGTAGTCGGCCGGGGACCCGGGCGGGTTCCCTTGAAGGTGAGGGATATTTTCGCACCTTCAGTCGAGGTTGCAGCAGTCCGCGTCACGTTCGTCGCCGTCGCCGTTCCCCGCAGCGTTGTCTGGCTGAACGCGGGAGGGGTAACGGGCACGCCATTGAGGCCCTGGTAGGTCGGGAAGATGTTGGATGCGTTTGTCACCGTAAACACGATGGTCTTGGCGACGGGATCGTAGGCATAGAACCCATGTTCCACTCCGCTTGCCGCGTTGTAGTTGCCTACCGGTGGCGCCGACCCCGGGCCCGATTCGCCCGGGTTCCGCACCGTGGTGGTACTCGTGCAGTTCGGGAAATTGTTCGCCGTGCCGGTGCCGTTGACGACTGTGGCGCTCGGCTCGCAGGTGGTCACAGCTGAGCTCGTGTGATTGATACCCCACAGGAACGTCCCGTCATCGAAGAAGGTCAGGAACTCACGGGCACGCGCCGGCACGGTGGGCGGATTGGCCGCCAGCTGCGATGCGGTCTGCAGGGCGCGATCCCGCTGGTAAGTTCCCGTCAACAATCTGGTCGGGTCGGTCGGAATATTCCGGCAAATCACGGATCGAGGCGTCGCCGTCCACCACTCCTGGACGGCTGGATTGAGGGCCAGCACCGCACTGCCGGTCGCACCCGTCACCGTGGTGGGATTAACAACCCCTCCGGGACCGGTGGTCGTGATGATGTTACTGAGGGCTGACACGACGCCGGCAACCACGCAGCGCATGCCGGCCGGCTGCTGCTTGACCACCAGTTCGTACACGGAATTCGCGTTGCCCTTCAGCGTGGTGCCAAAGGGAATGGTGGTTACGCTGGAGAATGCTGTGCCGACGGGAAGATCCAGCGTCTGTTCCTCCACTCCCGAGAAGTGATTCACCAGGGCCAACTTCATGCCCCCCGCCGGCAGTGTCGCCACTGCGGGCGTGCCGCTGTACTCAACCGTCACGCTCGCTGTAAACGTGCAGGTAGCGACATTCGCGGTGACATCGCCGACCGGAACGACGACGACATTCGCTGTGTTGAGGTTCGTACCGCCGGCGTTGAGGGTGTTCTGCCCCGTTCCCACCGTGAAGCTGCAGTAGCTCGTTCTGGTCACCCCACCGACGGTGTCGTTGTAGGTTGCATACAGCTGGTACTTGAAGTTCGGCAGGAACTGGGTGCCGCTGTTGAAGATGGTATCGGGAAAAGTCACCGAGGCCTGGCCCGCCGCGTCCTTCACTGTAGTGCCATCTTCCGTGACCAGTGTCACCTTGGGACTTGGCAGCACCGACAGTGGACCGGTGTTGACCGTCACGTCGAAGCGCGGAACGGCCGGATCGGCTCCACAGGTGACGACCGGGTCCGGGCCACCGTCACCCACATGCCTCGGGTTGGCCGGCGTGGCGACATTTCCACTGCCGTCGGCACCATTGTTCACGGTACAGACCTTGCTGAAAGGCTGTTTGACTACCGTGACGAAGAACGGGGTACCGGAGTCCTTTGCCCCGAACAGGAATTCGGACTGCTGCTGATCCTGGTTGCCAAAGAACTGGCAGTCCACCGGATTGATGATGGACGAGTCCGAAGCATCCGGCGCAAAGCAATCCGGTGCGCCGTCGTACTGCAGCGCCACGGAGCGCGCCGAACCCAGACCGACGATCGTGCCGCCGATCACACCCTTCGTCGCCGGAATCGCCACATAGGACGAGTCGCGGACATCCTTGATGGAATCACAGGCCTGCAGCAGTCCAGCGCCCAGCGCGATCGCTGCCACGAATCTCAAACTCTTGATCATCGAATTCATGAAACCCCCCAAAAATCCCTTGCTTGCCGTCAGCTGGGTGGGCAAGCCCTCAGGCACGCCCACCCGGTACTGTACTGGCGCGAATCAGAACCTCATCCGTACGCCGAAGCGGTACGCACGGCCCATGGTGTCGGCGTACTGCGCGCTGGCGCCCGAGAGGCCGCCACCGCTGAACGGCGGGCTCTTGTCGAACAGGTTGTTCACCGACCCGAACACCTGGAACTGCCGCATGCTGCCGACCTTCAGGTTGTATGACCCATTCAGGCTGAAGTTGAAGTACGGGTCCATCCGGTTGTTGTCGACGCTGCCCGTGAGGAAAGCCCCGGTCACCGGGTCCTGGTAATTCGGGCACCCTTGCGCAGCCTGCGTCGCATCGCACCAGGTGTTGTCGATGTTCGCCGCGCCGACGTAGCGCGCCGACACAGTCGTGGTCAGATCGCCCATCAGGTAGGAGACCGAGAAGTTGCCGGTCCATTTCGGCGAGGCGGCCACGCCCGGAATGAACGTACTGGTGCGAATCTGACCCACTACGTTCACCGGTATGTAGCAGGTGGCGTTGGCCGCGTCATAGATGCCGTTGCGGTTACGGCAATAAGCTGCGGTGTCGGTCAATTGCCCTTGAATGACGCCGCCCGGTGCGGCCAGGTTCTGGTAACCCGAGGCCTCCAGCGCCCGCGTGCCACGTAGCGTGAACGACATCGACCCCGGCAGGCCCTCGAACATCCGGTTCAGCGGGAAGTTGTAGTTCAGCGAAAGGTCCATGCCACGCCGCTGTGTCGGCAGATTCGAGTTGACCGGCCGGGCCGAGTTGTAGTTGAGGATGTCCTGCAGGTTGATGGAGCCATCCTCGTTCCTGGCGAACTGGATCTCCTGGCAGGGAAATGCCTGCAGCGTCGGGTCGTAGTAGTTGTAGTCGATGGCGCCGTTGTAAGTGAGATCGTTCGGGTCGTCGACGCTTCCGTCATGGTTCAAATGCCCCTCGGCATCCGCGCTGTTCTCCCAGCAGGACTGGATCGAGGCCGTCGGGCTGGCATTGAAAGGCGTCGTGATCGCGTCCTTGATGCGGATGTCGAAGTAATCCAGCGAGAAGCGCATGCCCTGTGCCCAACCGCCGGGCGAGAGCACCATGCCCAGCGTCAGGGTATCGCTCTTCTCCGGATCCAGCCGCGGATTGCCAACGCGGATCTGGCCGTATCGCTCATTGCGACCCTCGGTGCTCTCCGGGTTGTATTCACGCCAGGGGTTGGCACCAGAGAACTGGTCCGGCAGTCCGGGCTGCTGGATGAACAGGTCGCGGAATCCAGCCGCACGCTGATCGCGAGACCGGGTCATGCGCAGGCGCACCCACTCGAACGGCTCGTACACGGTCTGGAACTTCCAGTTGAACACGCTCTGTGTGGAATGCTGGCCCGTGGTCCCGGCACCACCCTTGTTGTAGTACGAGGTGTAGCGCGCGCCCAGGTTCACCGACAACAGATTGATGCCTTCCAGGCCACTGACAACGGGCAGGTTCAGCTCGGTGTACGCCTCCGTGCTGCGGGACTTGCCCCCGAAGGCATCGGCCCAGGAACTGGACAGATCCGCCCGCTCGTAGAAGGAGGCCGTTCCCTGTGTGCCCGCGTTGACCGTGCGGTTCTGCGAGACTTCAAGACCGAACGCGCCCGTCAGCGGGCCGGCACCGATGCCATCCCACAGCGTGCCGGAAGTGTTGAAGTTGAACGTTGCCAGGTCGTTCCAGCCGCTGGAATAGGTGGGCACGAAGGCGTAGTCGAATGCGGCATTCTGCAAAGCCACCGCGTCGTAGGGGACGTCATAGCCCGCAATGGTGGCGGCCGTGGAATAGGAGTCCACGTTGCCAAATATGTTCAGCGGCTTGCACCCATCCGCCAGTGCCTCCAGTTCCTGCGGTTCGCTCACAGGACGACCGTTTTGGTCGATGGTCGGCACGCCGTCGCGCACCACTCGGCACACCGGCGTGCCGTAGGTCGGCGAACCAATGCGGTCATCGATGACGGCGTCGTTGGCCATGGCCAACCGCAGGTTGGTGGCCGTATTGTGCTGTACCGATGTGCTGTTGGTCTTGCCGTATTGCACGGAGCCATCCCAGCGCCAGTCGCCGCCGAAGCGCCCGCGAATGCCGGCAGTTGTACGCCACGGTTCCTGGCGCTGCTCGGTCCAGCGATTGAGCTCGGGGTCAAACAGCTCGGTGTTCCACACCTTGCGTATCGCCGTGAACCCATTGCAGGGAGTGTCGCCATACAGCACGTTGATCGCCGTGCCACTGCCGCCGGCGGCGGTGTTGCTCGCACCTGCGGCAAGGGATCCATTCGTCAGGTCAACGATATTTCCGAAATTGGTGCCAGAACCGAAGGAATTCCGGACCTGGGCCAGCGCATCGGCTGACAGGTTGTTCAGGAACACATACGAATTGCGGCCCATCTGCGGCAGGGTGGCAGGCGTACCTGGATCCGAGAAGTCCGCCGTCAACGTGACGCTGTACAGCAGCCAGTACTCGGCCTTCGTGGCGCCGGAGCCTGTATATACGTGCCGCCACTCCATGGTCGCGTTCGCAAAGGTGTAGCCCGTCGGCGCATGTGTGCTTGAAGCCTCGGAGCCCGTGGGCCAACCGCTCGTGGCGTTGTTGGCGACCCAGTACGGTGCATACACACCAGGCGCTGCCAGGGTGTTGTCATTGCCGCCGACCTGGTAGCCCAGCCAGTTGCGGTAATTGACGTTGTTCCAGAAATTGCTGCGCTTGGGGGCAGGCAAAGGCACGTTCGTGTCCCAGTCAACCGCGGCGGACGTGTTCTGGCCGTAGTAGATGATGGTTCCCGTGACGGCGGCGCCACCCAGCACGGCCGCGGCGCCCTGGGAGTCAAAACGCGCGCAGAAATTGCCCGTGGAGTAGGAGTTCTGGTTGAGCGAGTCGGTACGCGCGTAGTTGGCCTGCACATAGGCCGTAGTGCGCGAGGAGATGTCGTATTCAAAATTTGCGAAGATCGACTTGCGCTCGGTGTTGGGGCGCATCACCGTGCCCCAGGTGGCCAGCGGCCCATCACCATTCATCGCATTGCTGCCCGTGCCGCCGCGGAAACCCAGCGCATAGGGCTCCAGGTCAGTGCCTTCGTCATTGAAGCGCCAGTCCGTGGTGAAGTTGGCGTTGTTCATGTAGATGGTGCCGGTGGGCGCAAACTGGCTGCGGCGCACATTGGCCATCTGGAATTGCGCCGGGAACTCGTCATTGACGCCGTTCTTGTCCAGATCATCCAGCACGCCATCACCGTTCCAGTCGATGCTGCCGTCGCCATAGCCCGGGAACGGCGTGAAAACCGCACTGACATCGCTGCCGAGTGAACTGTAGTTGGTCAGCTGCGCGCGCGATTCGGCGCACCAGTCGCGCGCTGCGGCGCAGTTGCGGATCGCCTTGGAGTTTTGCCACTCCAGGCCCAGCAGCGCATGACCCTTGCCCCCGAACATGTCGGTGCCACCGGACAGCGAGATGTGCGGGCTGCCACCGTCGCCGGCTTCATTGACACCGTAGTCCATATCCAGGTTCACGCCATTCAGGCGCCGGTTCAGCACCAGGTTCACCACGCCGGCCATGGCGCCGGAGCCGTAGGTGGCCGACGCACCGCCGGTGACCACGTCCATGCGCTCCAGCAGATTCGAGGGGATGATGTTCAGGTCGACCACGTCGGCCTGGTTGGAGGTCGAGTTCACGCGGCGGCCGTCGATCAGCGTAAGCGTGCGCGTACCAAACGTGGGGTCGAGGCCACGCAGGTTCGCGATGGTGTTGCCGATGAAGAACGAGCCGCGGTCCAGCCGCTCCATGCCGCCACCGCCAAAGCCGGCCTGGTCATCGCCAGTCATGGTAGGCATGTAGGTGGAGATGTTCTGCGGCACCAGCGTGGTGAGCGCATCTGCGACGTTCACGATGCCCAGACGCGCCATTTCCTCCGCTGTGATCGACTCGACCGGGTTGGCGGAAGTCACGTTCGGCAGGTTGATGCGCGAGCCGGTAACCTGGACTTCGCCCAGTTCCAGGTCGTCTTCCCCGTCTTTGGCGTCGTCAGCAGCGAACGTTGCTGAAGACCACAACAAGATCGCGGCCCCGCCCAGAGCAGCAGCCACCGACGCGCGCGCAAATGACGCGCATACAGCGTTTTTGAACACTTTAATCCCCCCCAAGAATTGTTCGAATTCGGCGACGACGACAATACGCTGGCCAAATCCGGGCCACTTGCCGGCAGCGGCAATGCCGCTTGCTTTCAGGAGAAGCCGTGGATTCTTCAGTGCGACGCTGCGTGCCCCGGCATCGTGCGAAGCAAGTTCGACGCGCAAGGCCTGATGGGTGCAGATGCGTCACTACACTGCCCTTGCAGGCATTCACCTGCTTACGATGGATCAAGCTTCGGACTGCGTAATACAGTCGCTTTTCGTGTAGTGTTGCTGTCTCCAAAAATTTTTCGTGCGCGCCACCTTACAAGCGCAATCGACCAGACATGCCAATCAGCACCGGCAGGCAAGCGCCAGCGACACGGCCCCGCAAGATCAAGCGCTCCAAGGGCTTTGTTGACGAGATCGTGGAGATGATTCGCGCCGACATCATCTCGCTGCGAATCCCGCCCGACACACGTATCTCGATCGACAGTCTCGCGCGGCAGCTAGGGGTGTCGCAGACTCCGATACGCGAGGCACTCAGCCGCCTCGAAGCAACTGGCCTGGTGAGCAAGCAGCGCTTCGTGGGCTACTGCAGTGCACCGCAGGCGACCCAGAACCAGCTTGACGAACTGTTCGAGCTGCGCCTGTTGCTTGAACCTGATGCTGCCCGCCGTGCAGCCGAACGCATGACGGATGCAGAACTCCAGGTCATTGGATCCATCACCAGGAAACTGGGGCCGGCCAATGCGTCCGGCACGAGCAGCCGATTCTCGCTTCAGGACTACTCTGAACTGCACAACCTCATCGCCAGCGGAACGCACAATTCGTTGATCGCCGATGCACTGGCGAATGTGCACGCACACGTGCAGATATTCCGGCTGCAACTGAATGCTGAAGTACCCAGGGAAGCCTACGCCGAACTCAAGGCAGTGATCCGGGCCGTGACCAACCGCCAGCCGACCGAGGCCGAAGCTGCCATGCGCTCGCACCTGGAAAAGTCCCAGGAGCGTCTGCTGGCAGCCCGCGCCGCAGCCACGCCTGATACCTGACATCCGTCCGTCGATCAGTCCAGACAGTTCTTGAGCAGCGACGGAACAGTCATATAGGATCTTTCCTATATGATATATGACGACATAATGCCCGGCACCCAGGCCGAGAGCACCAAACCGCTGAATCTCGCATCGCGCAACCGGGTAGCGTCTTGGAGCGTGCGCTTCTGTGCCTTGTTCGAGCGTGCCGAGATCATGGCCGCCGACGTCGATCGCTTCGATGGCAGCATCGAAACCGGCGAGCTGGGGCCGCTGGTTTTTGCGCGACTGTGCTGCACCGGCAGCGCCATGGACCGCGCCCGCGCGCCAGGCGCGGCGCTGGTGCAAAGCTATTCCCTGATCCTGCAGCAGAGCGGCACCGGCAGACTGTCGCAGTACGGCAAGGAGGCGCAGCTGCAACCGGGTGATCTCCTGCTGTGCGACAACGCCGCGCCGCTGTTCCATCACATGGCCGAAGGCTCCGAACTGATCGTGCTGCGCGTCCCTGCGCATGTGCTGCAGCGGCACCTGCATTCGCCTGAGCAATCCTGCGGGCGCAGTCTGCCGGGCAACTCCGGAACCACATCGGTGGCCACCGCGTTGCTGGCCAGCATCTGCAGCGGCAATCTGGGCAACCTGCCTCCTGCGGTGCAGGAGAATCTGGCGCGCCAGTTGCTGGAAATGGTCGCGATCAGCTATTCGCTCAACTTCGACAACCTCGCCAACCCTCCACTCGTCGTCGGCAGCCGCTTCGCCAAGGCCCGGCGCTTCATCGAACAGCACCTGCGCGATCCGGAATTGGGTCCGCAGAAGATCGCTCGCGCGCTGAACATCTCGACGCGCTACCTGGGCATGATCTTCGCCGGTGAAAAGGACTCCGTGTCCGCGTACATCCTGCGGCGGCGGCTCGAGGTCATCGCGCACCAGCTCATCGACACACGCTGGCGCTCGCGTTCCATCTGCGAAATCGCTTTCGACTGGGGCTTCAACAGTGCGCCGCACTTCAGTCGCAGTTTCCGCGAACGATTCGGGCTGACACCGCGGGAATACAGGGCGCGGGGCGGCAGGGTCAATGAGCGCACGATCGCAACCTGTCACGACCTGTTGATGGACGGGCTGGACGCGGGCAGCTCCGCAACACAGGTCGAGCCGGTGGCCATGCCGGCGCTGGCGTAGCCGGCCCGGATCGGGCCGCAGTCAGTTCGTTCCGCCCACCGTCATCGCATCGATGCGCAGCGTGGGCTGACCGACGCCCACCGGTACGCTCTGCCCTTCCTTGCCGCAGGTACCGACGCCATCGTCGAGCTTCAGGTCGTTGCCCACCATGGACACGCGCGTGAGCACATCGGGGCCATTGCCGATCAATGTCGCACCCTTGATGGGCCTGGTGACCCGCCCGTTCTCGATCAGGTAGGCCTCGCTGGCCGAGAACACGAACTTGCCGGAGGTGATGTCCACCTGGCCGCCACCGAAGTTCACCGCATAGATGCCCTTGTCCACCGAAGCAATGATCTCGCCGGGATCATGCGGCCCGGAGCGCATGTAGGTATTGGTCATGCGCGGCAGCGTCATGTGCGCAAAGGATTCGCGGCGACCATTGCCGGTTGAACGCGTACCCATCAGGCGCGCGTTGTGGGTGTCCTGCAGATAACCCTTGAGAATGCCGTTCTCGATGAGCGTCGTGCACTGCGTGGGCGTGCCTTCATCGTCGATGTTCAGCGAGCCGCGGCGCGCGGACAGCGTGCCGTCATCCACCACGGTGACGTATTCGCTGGCGACGCGCTCGCCGACGCGTCCACTGAATGCGGAAGTTTCCTTGCGGTTGAAATCTCCTTCGAGCCCGTGGCCAATGGCCTCGTGCAGCAGGATTCCCGGCCAGCCCGGGCCCAGCACCACGGGCATCTGCCCGGCCGGTGCGGGTACCGACTCCAGATTCACCAGTGCCTGGCGCACGGCTTCGCGCGCCAGCTGCAGCGGACGATCACCCTCCACCAGTTCGGCCAGGGTGTAGCGTCCGCCGGCACCGGCGTAGCCCATTTCGCGGCGGCCATCCTGTTCGACGATCACCGAAACGTTGAAGCGCACCAGCGGCCGCACGTCCGCGGCAAGCTGTCCGTCGCTGCCGGCCACCAGCACCACTTCGTGCACGGCATGGCAGCTGGCCATCACCTGCTTCACCCGTGGATCCATCGCGCGGGTTTCACGGTCGACGCGCTCGAGCCACGCGATCTTCACTGCGTCATCCATGCTCGCCAGCGGATCGATTGGCTGGTACAGCAGCGGTGTGTTGATGCGCTTCCAGGCCTGCATCCCCTTGCCCGGCGCCTGCTTCGCGATGGCGCGCGCCGCGCGCGACGCCTCTTCCAGTGCTTCAGGCTGGATCTCGTCGGAGTACGCGAAGCCGGTCTTCTCGCCGGCGATGGCACGCACGCCCACACCTTCCTCGATGCTGGCACTGCCTTCCTTGACGATGCCGTCTTCGAGGGCCCAGGACTCTTCCCGCGAGACCTGGAAGTACAGATCCGCGGAATCGATGGCGTGGTCCATGACCAGGCCCAGCATGCGGTCCAGGCGGCCCTCATCAAGGCCGCCGGGCGCGAGGATTGCCCTTTGTGCCAGGGCCAGATTGTCCGGTGGTGCGCTCATGGTTTGGATCCTAACCCAACGTAACATGCGGCCGTCGCGTCAGTGTTCAAGCTCCGCGCGCCGGAATGCTCCGCACCAGCTGCTGGCGCGCCAACTGCGCTGGTCAGCGCCCGCAGAGGGCTTTCCGGATTTCGATTCTGCGGCCGCAGCGGGAGCGCCAGTCGTCTCACCCAGGTACCTGGGCAACTCCAGACCCGCCATCCCGGCGCGCTAGCCCAGCACGCGATGTTCGAGTGCAGGAAACTCGCGCCGGATGCGCGCCTGGCGTTCAAGGTCGATCTCCCCGACGGCCGTCCCTTCCCCGTCGGCGAGCAGGTCCACGACTCCGCCCCAGCAATCCACCACCATGCTGTGCCCAAAGGTTTCGCGGCCGTTCTCGTGGTGGCCAACCTGCGCCGCAACCACCAGATGGCACAGGTTTTCCACCGCGCGCGCGCGATTCAGCAGTTCCCAATGCGCCTTGCCAGTGGGCACGGTGAAGGCCGCGGAGACGGCAAAGATTTCCGCCCCCTGCTGCGACATGCGCCGGAACAGCTCCGGGAACCTCAGGTCGTAGCAGACTGCGACACCGAGTCGCCCCACCGGCGTATCGAGCACGGCCACGGTACGTCCCGGCACCATGCCGGCGGACTCGCGATGCGACTCCGCGGCACCGGGCACGTTCACATCGAACAGGTGGATCTTGTCGTAGCGGCCGATGCGCGCGCCATCCGGACCGTAGACCAGCGACGCGGCAGCCACACGCGTCTCGCCCGCCACGATGAGCGGCATCGTGCCGCCGACGATGGTCATCTTCAGGTCACGCGCAGCGGCTGCGAGCATCGACTGGATCGGGCCATCGCCATCCCGTTCGGCAACTGCCTGCCGGTCGCGCTCGCGGCCGGCCATGATGGCGAAGTTCTCCGGCAGCACGGCCAGCTGCGCACCGCGCGCGGCCGCCTGCTCGAGCAGATCACGCGCGCGCGCGAGGTTCGGCGCCACGCTGGCCGCGGAACACATCTGGATCGCGCCGACCTTCACGCCAGCACCACGTCGTACTGGTCGACCGCGTACTGACTCTCGGGTTGCAGCCGGATGGGCTGCTGCGCCTCGCCTTCCAGCTGTTCCAGCACCGTCGCCTCCTCGTCCTGCATCCACGCAACCACGTCAGGATGGGCAATGACCACCAGTTCACTGCTGCTGAACTGGCGGCTCTGCCGCAGCAGTTCACGGAACACCTCGTGCGCGACCGTCTCGGGTGTGCGCACGAAGCCGCGCCCGCGACACTGCGGACAGGGCGCGCACAGCAGGTGCTCCAGGCTTTCGCGCGTACGCTTGCGCGTCATCTCCACCAGACCCAGCGGCGAAATGCTGGAAATGTGCGCCTGGGTGCGATCCGGTGCCAGCGCGGCCTTGAGCGCTTCGATCAATGCTTCGCGATGGACCGGGTCTTCCATGTCGATGAAATCCACCACGATGATGCCGCCCAGGTTGCGCACCCTGAGCTGGCGGGCAATGGCCACCGCCGCTTCGAGGTTGGTGCGGAAGGTGGTCTCTTCCAGATTGCGATGCCCGACATAGCCGCCGGTATTCACGTCGACGGTGGTCATGGCCTCGGTCTGCTGGATCACGATGTGTCCGCCGGAGGGCAGCGGCACGCGCGGCTCCAGCGCCCGGTCGATTTCCTGTTCCACTCCGTGCAGGTCGAAGATCGGGCGCGCGGTCTGGTGCAGTTCGATGCGGCCGACGAACTCCGGCATGAACGATCGCGTGAACTCCTGCATGCGCGCGAACTCGGACGGCGAGTCCACCAGCACGCGGCGCACACCCTCGCGCAACTCGTCGCGCAGCACGCGCACCGAGAGCGGCAGATCCTCATGCACCAGCTGGCCGGACGGCGTCGCGACCGCACGGTCGCGCACATGCGCCCACAACAACCGCAGGAAACGCATGTCGGCTGCGAGCACCTCGAGCGGCGCATCCAGGGCCGCGGTGCGCACGATGTAGCCGCCACCATCGCCGCTCTCGCTGGCCAGGTTCATGACGGTTGCGCGCAGCTCCTCGCGCACCGCCGCGGATTCGATGCGCGAGGAAATGCCGACCCGGGAGCCGCGTGGCAGATACACCATGTAGCGCGATGGCAGCGACACATGGGTCGACAGCCGCGCGCCCTTGGTTCCCAGCGGATCCTTCACCACCTGCACCAGCAGCTCATCGCCCTCACGCACCAGCGTGCGGATGTCGGCTTCGGCAGTCTGCCCGGTGTCGCCGGCATCGTTGCCGCTGTCGGGAGGCGGACTCAGGATGTCGGCCACGTGCAGGAAACCGGTTCGTGCCAGCCCGATCTCCAGGAACGCGGCCTGCATGCCCGGCAGCACGCGCATCACGCGACCCTTGTAAAGGTTGCCGACCAGGCCGCGGCGCCCGACGCGCTCGATGAACACCTCCTGCAGGGTGCCTTCATCCAGCAGCGCCGCGCGCGTTTCGCGTGGCGCGACATTGACCAGTATTTCGACGCTCATTGGTCCTTCCCGGTCCGGACAGACTGCAACAGCTGCGCGGTCTCGTACAGGGGCAGGCCCATTACACCCGAGTAACTCCCGTGGATCTTTTCAATGAACAACGCGCCCAGGCCCTGGATGGCATACGCGCCGGCCTTGCCTGCCGGCTCGCCTGTCTCCCAGTACGCCGCCGCCTCTGCAGGCGAGATGTCGCGCATGCGGACCGCGGTTTCGGACAATGCGGTCGACAACTGCCCGGCGCCAGGCACCGCCAGGGCCACAGCGGTCATCACCCGATGTTCGGCACCGGCGAGCAGTGCCAGCATTGCCAGCGCATCGTCACGATCGGCAGGCTTGCCCAATATCTGCCCACCAACCTCGACCACCGTGTCCGAGCCCAGCACCGGGTGCCGGCCATCGGACCGCGCCAGGCCAGCGCGTGCCTTGGCCGCAGCCAGACGCTGCGCGAGGGCTGCGGGGGTCTCGCCTGCCATGGGCGTTTCATCCACCTCGACCACCAGTACTTCATGCGGTACGCCCAGCTGCGTGAGCAATTCACGGCGACGCGGAGAGGCCGAGGCCAGCACGACAAACGGGAATTCGAAGCTCTTCATTCGCGGTGATACGGGTGGCCATCGAGCAGCGTCACCGCCCGGTACAACTGCTCGACAAACACGATGCGCACCAGCGCATGCGGCAGAGTCAGGGCCGACAGGGACCAACTCTCGTTGGCGCGCTCCAGTACTTCCGGCGCAAAACCATCGGCTCCGCCCACGAAGAACGCGAGGTCCTTGCCGGATTGCAGCCGCTTGCCCAGCCACCGTGAAAGTTCCAGGCTGCTGCGCGTGGTGCCACGCTCATCCAGGGCAACCACGTGATCCTGCGGCCGGATAGTGGCAAGCAGGCGCTTGCCCTCATCGGCCATTGCACGTGCCAGATCGCCACTGCCGCGTTTTGCCGCGGGAACTTCAATGAGCTCCAGTGGCAGTCGGGGCCTCAGGCGCTTGCTGTATTCGGCATAACCCTGGCTGACCCAGGCGGGCATGCGCTGCCCCACGGCGACCAGGATGACGCGCACGGAGTGCCTCTCACCCGCGCTTGCGCAGGGTTCCCTTGCCGCTCTTGCTCTTGCTCTTGCTCTTCTTGCGCGCAGCGGGCTTCTTGCCGCGCGCAACCGCAGTCCTGCTCTTTTTTGTACGCGGCTTCTTCGGCGGCAGTGCCGGCGGCTCCCACAGTTCTTCGAGTCCGTAGAACTCGCGCACGCGCGGCAGCATCACATGCACGATCACGTCATTGAGATCCACCAGCACCCATTCGCCGTCGCGCTCACCCTCGAGCCCCATGGGCCTGAAGCCGGCAGCCTTGGCACGCTCGACCACGCGATCGGCAATCGAGCGCACATGACGGTCGGAAGTACCGGAGGCCAGCACCATGCAATCGGCAACATCGGTGACCTGGCGCACGTCAAAGACCTTGACGTTGACGGCCTTCATGTCGCCGAGGGCGGCCTTGACGGTTTTTACCAGCGCCGCGCGGGCGGGGGGACGGGAAACCCTGGTCGGGCTCATGGACACGGGCGATGAATCATTGGCGCCCAGCATACCACCCTGTCTCGGCCAGCAGCTTGCAGACGCTGTCCGGCACGAGATACCGCGGATTGCGGCCCCGGGAAATCAATGCCCTGAGCTCGGTCGAAGAGATCTCCAGCTGGGTAACCGCCCGGACGAACACCTTGCCGGCCGTGGCTTCATGCAGCTCGCGCACAGACCCTGTTCCGCGATCCACCATCACTTCACCGAGCGGACCCTGGGTGGGGGCCTTCCATCCCGGACGATGCGCCACGACCACATGGGCCAGGTCCAGAATTTCGCGCCAGCGATGCCAGTTCGGCAGGCCCAGGAAGGCATCCATCCCCAGCAGCAGGCAGATCGAGCGCTGTGGAGATTCCGCGCGCAGCTCCGCCAGCGTATCCACCGAATATGACAACCCGCTGCGGCGCGTTTCGCGATCATCCACGGCAAAGCCTGGCTCATCGGCAACAGCCGCGCGCACCAGCGCCAGCCGCTGTTCGGCGCTGGCCTGTGTCTGGTCTCGGTGCGGTGGATTGCCCGTGGGCAGAAAGCACACCTCGGCCAGATGCAGCGCCTCGCGCAGTTCGAATGCGGTGCGCAGGTGGCCGTTGTGCACCGGATCGAAGGTGCCGCCGAAGATTCCCAGCGGGCCCGCTCCCTGTGCGCGCGTTGCACTCATGCCGCGCGGGTCTCGCCATGCAGCACCACGCGACCGCTGGCGAACTCGGCCACGATGATGGCCAGTGCATCCCAGCCATTACCGGCCTTGCGACCCTTGATGATGCAATCGGCCTCGGCCATCTGCACGTCCAGGCGCGCGAAGAAGGCCCGGCCCAGCGGCTTCAATCGCGTTGCCGCTGCGGCCTGGTGTTCGCGATTGCGCGACCAGACTCCGGCCACCGGAGCGCCCGGCACCAGCTGCAGCCACAGTGCGCGCAGTTCCTGCCACAGCGACCACAACACCAGCGTGGGCTCGACACCTTCGGTCCTGAGGCCCGCGAGCACACGCAGGCTGCGCACGAGGTCACCGCGCAGCACGGCTTCGCCCAGCTGCATCACGTCAAAGCGGCTGCTCTGCGAACTGCTCGCCATGACTTCGGCCGCACCGGCCTGGCTGATCCCCGCCAGCGACAGCTTCTGCAGCTCCTGCAGCGCCGCCAGCAGATTGCCTTCGGTCTGCAGCGCCAGCAGGGCCACGGCCTCTTCATCCAGATGCACGCCCTCGGCGGCTGCGCGCTCCCGCAACCATGCCGGGAACTGCGTCGTGCCGACGCCTTCCGCATCCACCCAGCAGCCCGCGCCATCCAGCGCCTGCACCCACGCAGCCTTCCTGGCAGCCCAGTCGAGACCGCCCGTGATGACCAGCAGCATCACATCCGTTCCGGCGAGACCGGCGAGTTCCGCAAGCGCCTTCGCGCCGTCAGTCCCCGGCTTGCTTCCCGGAATGCGCACTTCGATCAGCCGCCGTGACGCAAACAGCGACAGGGCCTGCGCGCTGGCAAAGATCTCGTTCCATGGGCCGGCATTGGCGCGCTCGACGAAGAACACCTCGCGCTCGGTGAACCCCGCTGCACGGGCCGCGCTGCGGATGGCGTCTGCAGCCTCGCCCTGCGTCAGCGGCTCATCACCGGAAAGCAGATAAACAGGGGCAAGCCCGCGCTTGAGCGCTGCAGGCAACTTTTCCGGTGGAGTTCTCAAGGCGGCTATTATAGGTCGGAACCACTGGCCGGGGTCCGAAGACATGCCAACGCTATTCGAACGCATCGTGGCTCGCGAAATTCCCGCGGACATCGTCTACCAGGACGATGAAATCACCGCCTTCCGCGACATCCACCCACGCGCTCCGGTGCACATCCTGATCGTGCCCAACAAGGCGATCCCCACCGTCAACGACATCGCCGATGCCGATGGGCCGCTGGTGGGCAGACTCTTCCTGGTCGCGCGCGATCTGGCGAAGAAACTCGGCATCGCCGCCGATGGCTACCGTCTGCTGGTCAATTGCAACCAGCATGGCGGGCAGGAGGTGTATCACCTGCATGTGCACCTGGTCGGCGGTGCGCCGCTCGGAACGATGGTCACGACACGCTGATGGCGGCGAAGAAGCGACCAGCCCGCAGCACTGCACGCGGGGTTGCGCCCGATGACGGCTTGTATCCGCCGCTGCGGGTGCATCGTACCGGAAGGCTCAAGGTTTCGGCGCTGCACGACCTCTACTACGAGGAGAGCGGCAACCCGAAGGGCAAGCCGGTGGTGTTCCTGCACGGCGGACCCGGTGGCGGCACCAACCCGCAGATGCGGCGCTTCTTCGACCCCGAGCGCTATCGCATCATCCTGTTCGACCAGCGTGGCTGCGGCCGCAGCACTCCGCACGCCAGTCTCGACGAGAACACCACCTGGGACCTGGTGGCGGACACCGAGCGCCTGCGCGAGAAGCTCGGCATCGAGCGCTGGCAGGTATTCGGCGGCAGCTGGGGTTCCACGCTCGCGCTGGCCTACGCCCAGAAGCATCCCGACCGCGTAACCGAGCTCGTGTTGCGCGGCATCTTCCTGCTGCGCCGCTCGGAGCTGACGTGGTTCTACCAGAGCAGTGAAGGCGCCGCGGCGCTGTTCCCCGATCTGTGGGAGCAGTTCGTCGCACCGATTCCCGAAGACGAACGCCACGACATGATGCGCGCCTACTACCGCCGCCTCACCAGCGCCGACGCCAGGGTACGCAATGCGGCCGCGCGTTCCTGGTCGATCTGGGAAGGTGCCACCAGCCATCTGCGCACCGATCCGCATTACGTCGCGAAATTCCGCGATGCCGATTACTCTGCCGCCTTTGCGCGCATCGAGTGCCACTACTTCGTGCACGGTGGCTATCTCGATGCCGACGACCAGTTGCTGCGCGACGTGCCGAAGATCCGGCACATCCCGGGTGTGATCGTGCAGGGCCGCTACGATGTGGTGTGCCCGATGCGCAGCGCCTGGCATCTGCACCGCGCTTGGCCCGAGGCAGAACTGGTCGTCGTGCCCGATGCCGGCCACTCGGCGTTCGAGCCGGGCATCGCCCGGGCACTGCGCAAGGCCACGGACCGTTTCGCCAGAAGGCACTGAGGCAGGCATCGCATGCGCACCATTCCGTCACTGACCATCCTGCTCCTGTTGACGCTGCCCGCACTGGCGGCGGCACCGCCACCACAACCCCTCGCACCCCCCACAATCACCAGTGAGCAGGTGACCGCGGGCAGCCAGCTGTACGCCCGCATGTGTGCTGCATGTCATGGCGCCGCGCAGGAAGGCGGCGAAGGCGGGCCGGCGCTGCGTGGCGAAGTCTTCCAGCGCAAATGGTCCTCGCGCCCGTGGCAGGATCTGTTCGAGCAGACGCGCCGCACGATGCCGGTCACGCAACCCGGCGGCCTGCAGCGCTCGCAGTACGAAGACCTGGTTGCGCTGCTGCTGTCCGTCAACGGCCAGGCGCCCGGCACTGCAAGGCTCTCGGCCAGCGGCGTTGCGCCCGCACGTGCGCCCGACCCGCCCGCGCCGGACACCGAGTGGCTGCATCACCGCGGCGATGCGGGCAGCGACAACTACTCTCCGCTGGCACAGATCAATCGCGAGAATCTCTCGCGGCTCAACGTCGCGTGGCGCTGGCGCTCCGACAACTTCGGCAGCAGCATCTACCCGAACCTTGAAGTGACACCACTCATGGCGCATGGCGTGCTGTATGCCACCGCCGGCGCATCGCGCTCGGTGGTCGCCATCGATGCGAAGAGCGGCGAGACGCTGTGGATGCACCGCCTCGACGAAGGTCAGCGTGGCCTGACCGCGCCGCGCAAGGGACCAGGCCGCGGCCTGGCACTGTGGCGTAGCGGCGCACGCGACATACTGTTCGTCATCTCGCCGGGCTACCAGCTGCTGGCGCTCGACGCCGCCACGGGAACGCCGGTGCAGGACTTCGGTACCGCGGGGCTGGTCGATCTGAAACTCGCCGCCGATCCGCCGCTCGACCCCGTCACGCCCATCGGCGCCAGCTCGCCACCCATCGTGGTGGGTGATGTGGTGATCGTCGGTGCCGCCTTTGCTGCCGGAGCCGCGCCACCACGCAAGGAGATGCCGGCTGGCAATGTGATGGGATTCGATGCGCGCACCGGCAAGCGGCTGTGGGTCTTCCACACCATCGCGCGCGCGGGCGACCCCGGCGGCGACAGCTGGAGTGACGATGCGCGCGCCTACACCGGCAATACCGGCGCATGGGCACCATTCAGTGCCGATGTCGAGCGCGGCCTTGTGTACCTGCCGGTCGAGGCACCCACCAGTGATTTTTACGGCGGCCATCGCCCCGGCAACAACCTGTACTCCAGCAGCCTCGTGTGCCTGGATGCACGGACCGGTGCGCATCGTTGGCACTTCCAGCTCGTGCACCACGACATCTGGGACTACGACACGCCCGCGCCGCCGGTGCTGCTGGACATCACCGTGCGCGGCAAGCGCATCGCAGCCGTGGCGCAGGTGACCAAGCAGGGCCTCACTTATGTATTCGACCGCGTGAGCGGCGCCCCGGTGTGGCCGATCGAGGAGCGTCCTGTGCCGCAAAGTGACGTGCCTGGCGAAGTGACCTCACGCACCCAGCCCATCCCCACATTGCCCGAGCCCTTCGAGCGCCAGGGCGTCACCGATGCCGACCTCAACGATCTGACGCCGGAGATCCATGCCGAGGCGCAGCGCATCGCCGCGCGCTTCCGCATGGGTCCCTTGTTCAATCCGCCGTCCGTGGTCACGCCAACCAACGCCGGCACATTGCAGGTACCCGGCTCGCAGGGCGGCGCGAATTGGCAGGGCGCAGTGGCCGATCCGGAAACCGGCTTCCTCTATGTGTCTTCCACTTCCACGATCAGCGCGATGGGGTTGGGCCAGGATGCGAAGCGCTCCAACCTCGACTACATCCTTACCGCCAGCAGCCGCATTGCCGGTCCGTTTGGTCTGCCTCTGGGCCGCCCGCCGTGGGGCACCATCGTGGCGCTGGACCTGAACACCGGAAAGAAGCTGTGGACCATCGCCAACGGCGATACACCCGACTATGTGCGCAAGCACGAGAAACTGCGCGGACTCGCGCTGCCGCGCACCGGGCACGACGACCGCGCCGGCCTGCTGGTGACGAAGACGCTGCTGTTCGCCGGCGAAGGTGCCGGCATGTTCGTGGCCAGTGAAGGCGGCAACATGTTCCGCGCCCACGACAAGAAAAGCGGCGCGATCCTGTGGGAGATGGACCTGGGCCTGAGGCAGACCGGCATCCCGATGAGCTACGCGGTGGACGGCAAGCAGTACATCCTGGTGGCGGCAGGCGCACCGGGCGAAGCCGGCCAGTTCATCGCGCTGACGCTGGCCGACCGCTAGCAGCGCGTCCGCACCGCTACAAGCGGCAATGGCCGGTCAGGCGTCCGTCCGGATCGATGATGCCCGCGTGCAGCAACCACAGCCGCGCATCGGCCGCATCCTGCTCGAACCACGCCCGCGTCGAACCCAGGCGGAAGCTGTAGCCCCACTCGTCCATGTCGGCGCAGGCACGCGCCAGGCCACACTGCGGCAGCTCCATCGACAGCAACAGCTGCAGATAGCACACGCCGCACTCCTCGATGTCATCGCCGCCCGCGTCGGTGTCCAGCCCGGCGCGGCGCTCCGCGCTCATGCAGATGTAGTGGGCAGCCTCGTGCAGTACGGAATGCAGAGGCGTATCCGGGCGCGCGTACAGGGTGTTGTTCTTCAGCCCGGCTTCCGACTCACCCCAGTAGCTGCCGGGTATTTCCTGGCCCACCAGCACCATGCGCAGGTCGATTCCGTATCGACCCAGCAGCGTGCCGATTGCCGCACGGTCGAGGCCGCCGATGCACAGCACGCGACAGCCCCTACAGGGATGACAGACGCCGCAGCACCACGCTGGCCATGTCCCGCGCCAGTGCCTGACGCAGCGTGTCCTTCTCGCGTTCCTTCGCCTGCAGCTTCGTCTCGTCGAAGCTGTAGATGCGCGACAACTCGAAGGGCTGGGGCGCCATCAGCTCCTTGCCACCGGCGCTCACTGCGACCTCGACCTTGTAGACGAGTTCGTAATCGGTGGGGATGTTGCGCGCATCCACCGACAGAACGTGCTCGGTGGCCTCATCGCGCACGATGCGCACGATCGCGCCGTCATCCGCCACGTGGTCCACCACCCTGACGCCCGAGGCGTCGAGCGAGCGGAGCAATGCCACGGTGAAATCGCTGTGGCTGTCGGCTGCGATCAGCTGCACGGTGGAGAGCGCCGCAGGCAGGCTCTGCCGACCCTGCAGGCGAAAACCGCAGGCCGTGAGCAGCACGAAGCATGACAGCAGCGCCGCGCGATACATCAGACCACCACGTTGACCAGCTTGCCCTTCACCACGATCACCTTCTTTGGTTCGCGACCTTCGCAGAAGCGTTGCACGTTTTCATCGGCCAGCGCCGCCGCCCGGATCACATCATCGGGCGTTCCCGGCGCAACGCTGATGCGCCCGCGCAGCTTGCCATTGACCTGTATCACGATCTCGATCGCATCCTGCACCAGCGCGGCCTGGTCGACCTGGCGCCACGGCGCGCGCCACAGCTCCTCACCCCGCCCCAGCTCCTGCCACAGCTGATGACAGATGTGCGGCACGATGGGCGCGAGACACAGCACCGCGATTTCCAGCGCTTCCTGACGCACGGCGCGCGCCGGGGGTTCGCTCGCGAACGGCTCCGCGGCATGCCTGCCGATGGCATTGAGCAGTTCCATCACGCTGGCCACCGCCGTATTGAACACGCGCCGCCGGCCGATGTCGTCCTCGACCTTGCCCAGCGTGTGGTGCGCCACGCGGCGCAGATCGCGATCGCCGGCGTTCAGGCTGGCAGCCGTGACGGCGGCCCGGACCCGGCCGGCATCCACGGGACCGCCCACGGACACGTGGTCAAATACGGCCTTCCACAGCCGGCGCAGGAAACGGTTGGCGCCGTACACCCCCTCGTCGCTCCACTCCAGCGACAATTCCGGCGGCGCGGTGAACATCATGAACAGGCGCGCCGTGTCCGCCCCGTGCTTCTCCGTGATCAGGTTCGGATCCACGCCATTGAGGCGCGACTTCGACATCGTGCCGAAGCCTTCGTAGTCCACCGCGCTGCCATCCTTCTTCAGCGTGGCCCGCGCCGCGCGCGTGGCGGGGTCGATGACCAGATCCACGTCGGCAGGATTGAAGTACTCGCGCCGTCCATCGCCGCTGGTGCGCTGGAAGATGTGGTTCAGCACCATGCCCTGGGTGAGCAGGTTGGCGAAGGGTTCCGGCGATTTCACCAACCCCATGCCCTGCATCACCCGCGTCCAGAAGCGCGCATACAGCAGGTGCAGGATGGCGTGTTCGATGCCACCGATGTACTGGTCCACCGGCAGCCAGTAGTTCGCGCGCGCATCCACCATGGCGCCATCGTTGCCGTGACTCGCAAAGCGCAGGAAGTACCACGAGGAATCCACGAAGGTATCCATCGTGTCGGTCTCGCGGCGCGCATCGGCGCCACACGCCGGACACTTGCATTGATAGAAGGAAGGCGTCTTCGCCAGCGGATTGCCGCTGCCATCCGGCACCAGACCCTCGGGCAGGCGCACCGGCAGGTCCTGGTCCGGCACGGGAACATCACCGCACTTCGGGCAGTGGATGATCGGAATCGGACAACCCCAGTAGCGTTGCCGCGAAATACCCCAGTCACGCAGGCGGAACTGCACGCGCTTGCTGCCCAGGCCCTTCTTCGCCAGGGCCGCGGCAATGGCATCGACGCCCGATGCAAAGTCGAGGCCATCGAAGGCGCCTGAATTCACGAGCCGGCCGTGCCCGGCATAGGCCTGCTGCCACGGTGCGTCAATGGTGGCGTACGCGCCGCTGGTCGAGGCGATGACCATCTTCACCGGCAGTGAATACTTCTGTGCGAACTCGAAGTCGCGCTCGTCGTGCGCCGGCACGGCCATCACGGCGCCCTCGCCGTAGCCCATCAACACGTAGTTGGCCACCCAGATGGGCAGCGCTTCACCGGTGAGCGGATGCCGCACGGTGAGCCCTGTGGGCATGCCCTTCTTCTCGGCGGTGGCAATGTCCGCTTCCATGGTGCTGCCGCGCTTGCACTCATCGACGAAGGCGGCGAGCTGCGCATCGCGCGCCGCGGCCGCCGTCGCAATCGGATGCTCGGCCGCCACCGCCACGTAGGTCGCACCCATCAACGTGTCGGCGCGCGTGGTGAACACACGCAGGGCCCCGTCCGCCCGCAGCAACGCACGCGTGTCATCCCCCCAGGGGAAGTCCACGTCCACACCCTCGCTGCGACCGATCCAGTTGGCCTGCATGGTGCGCACGCGCTCGGGCCAGCCCGGCAACTCATCCAGGGCCGCGAGCAGATCCTCGGCATGGCGCGTGATCGCGAGGTAGTACATCGGGATCTCGCGCTTCTCCACCAGCGCACCGGTGCGCCAGCCACGACCCTCGATCACCTGTTCATTGGCCAGCACGGTCTGGTCCACCGGATCCCAGTTCACCGTGCCGGTCTTCTTGTACGCGATGCCCTTTTCCAGCATGCGCAGGAACAACCACTGGTTCCACTTGTAGTAGTCGGCATCGCAGGTCGCGAGCTCGCGGCTCCAGTCGATGGCAAGACCCAGCGACTGCAGCTGGCCGCGCATGTACGCGATGTTCTCGCGCGTCCACTGCGCCGGCGGCACACCATTGGCCATGGCTGCGTTCTCCGCAGGGAGCCCGAATGCATCCCAGCCCATGGGTTGCAGCACGTTGCGGCCCTGCATGCGCATGAAGCGCGCCAGCACGTCGCCGATGGTGTAGTTGCGCACATGGCCCATGTGCAGACGCCCCGACGGATACGGGAACATCGACAGGCAGTAGTACTTCTCGCCGGGTGCGGATTCGTCGGCCTTGAAGGCACCGATGGAGCGCCAGGCTTGCTGGGCGTCGCGTTCTACCGCGACGTGGTCGTATCGTTCTTGCATGCGCGGGTGGTCAGTTGGGGGCCCGTAAGGATACACGAGCCCACTTCAGGCCCGGACTCCGCCAGGGAGACCGGGCCTGCCGCGCGGGATTCTCAGTTCTTGGGGATGGGCAGGAAGATCTGCCGATCACCGCGCTGGATCAGCAGGGCGACATACTGCTCCTGCTGACGTTTGATCGCCGCGGTCAGCTCCTCCACCGTCCGCACCGGCGCACCGGCAACAGCCAGGATGATGTCGCCCGCCTTGATGCCGGCTTCAGCGGCCGCGCCCTCGGCGTCTTCGATCACCAGCGAACCGCGGGTGTCGGTGCTCTGCTTCTCCTGCGGCGACAGCGGCCGCACGGTCAGGCCGAGAACCGTCGGTTCGGCCTGCTGCTGCCGGCCATTGCTGCCGCCCCGCCCCTGAACTTCTGCAGAGGTCTGGGCGTCCTGGTCCTTCATCTCGACCACGCGCACCGTCACCTTCTTCAGCTTCTTGCCGCTCCACAGCTCCAGCTCCGCGGTGTTGCCGGGACGGATCGACGAGATCATGGCAGGCAACGCCGTGCTGGTCTCCACCGGCCGGCCATCCACGGAAAGGATGATGTCGCTGTAACGGATGCCGGCCTTGTCGGCAGGCCCACCCTCATCGACTTCACCGACCAGTGCACCGCGCGGCCGCTCCAGGCCCAGCGCCTCGGCCATCTTCGCGTCGATCGACTGGATGTGCACGCCGATCATGCTGCGGGTGACGTGACCCGTGCTGACCAGCTGTTCGCGCACGTCGTTGGCGATGTCGATCGGGATGGCGAACGACAGGCCCATGTAGCCGCCGCTCTGGCTGTAGATCTGCGAGTTGATGCCGATCACTTCGCCTTGCAGATTGAACAGCGGGCCACCGGAGTTGCCCGGATTCACGGCCACGTCAGTCTGGATGAAGGGCACATAGTTGGGGACTTCGCTGTCCTGAAGGTCACGCAAGGTGGCGCTGACGATACCCGCGGTCACGCTGTTCTCCATGCCAAAGGGTGACCCGATCGCCACCACCCACTGGCCGGGCTTGACCTTCGATGGATCACCGATGCGCACCACCGGCAGGTCCTTGCCGTCGATCTTGATCACCGCCACGTCGGTTCGTTCGTCGAGCCCGATCACCTTGGCCGGGTACTCGCGCCGGTCGGTGAGCTTGACGACGATCTCGCTGGCATCCTTCACGACATGCGCGTTGGTCATGATGTAGCCGTCGCTGCTGACCACGAAGCCCGAACCCTCGCCGTGCTGCGGCTGAGGCTGCTGCTGTTGGTTGCCCGGCGGAATCGGCATGCCGAACTGGCGGAAGAAATCATCGAATGGATTGTCGGAATCGGGACTCTGGCCCCGCATCCGCACCGGGCGCGCCGGCCGCTCGGTCACCTTCACGTTGACCACGGCCGGACCATAGCGCTCCACCAGGCCGGTGAAGTCAGGCAGGCCCGTGACCAGTGGTGCAACCGGTGCGGCGCTGGGCGGAGGCGCGGCGGTGGGCGCCGGCGCGGCGGCGGCGAATATGGGGGGAACTGCGGTGGATGCACTGGGCGAACACGCCGACAATGCAATGCCACCGACGAGGGCGAGGAAGAATTTCCCACTGCAACGTTCTACGGACATGACGGACATCCTCCAAGTCTGCGATCCACAGAATAGACCCAATGGTTGCGGGCCGGGTTCCTGAATCAAGAGCTTATGAAGAATCTTTAACTCTGACACGGCCTTGCAGCATGCGACCCGCGAGCAGCAGCGCGGCCAGTGCCAGGATCGGGTAGTTTCCCAGCCGCAGATATGGCGTATCACCCTGGCGGGGCTGGAACTCGGCACGCAGCACCGCTGGTTCGAATTCCGGTGCCTTGGCCACGACGCGGCCGTCCGGAGCGATGACCGCCGACACGCCATCATTGGCCGCCCGCAACAGGTAGCGGCCGGATTCCAGTGCCCGCATGCGGGCGATCTGCAGATGCTGGTAGCGCGCCCCGGAATGGCCGAACCAGGCGTCATTGGTCACCGTGACCAGCGCCCCGGAAGCACGAATCTCCGCGCGCAGCATTTGCGGATATGCATCTTCATAACAGATGCTGGGCGCAAGCTTGACCCCGGCCAGTTCGAACGGCGCCTGCTGCCGCGCGCCGCGATTGAAATCCGAATTCGGCAGGCTCATCAGCCGGAGCCAGGACCGCACCCACGCTGGAACCGGAAAGTATTCACCGAATGGCACGAGGTGGCGCTTGTCGTAGATGGCGGGATCACCGTCACCGAAAGCCAGTATCGAGTTGAAGTAGCGTGGCTCCTCGCCGTCCGCGCCGGGCTCTTCGCGCGTGGCGCCGAGCATCACGTCCGAACCGGCCTTGCGGGATGCAGACCACACGGCCCCCAGGTATTCGGTGTAGTAGTTGGCGTAGTACGGCAGCGCGGCTTCGGGCCACACGATCAACTGCGCGCCCAGCGCCTTGCTGTGCAGCTGCGCGTAAAGGTCGAGGATATGCTGCCGGTTCGACGCCGATTCCAGGTTCTTGATGTCCTGTGAGACAGCACCCTGCACGATGGCCACCGTGCGCGCCGCGCCGACGGCCTCGGTCCATTCCACTCCCCGCAGGCTCTGGCCCAGCGTCCACGGCAACACCAGCACCACCAGCGCCAGCGCACGCCACGCGCCGCGGCCGCGCCACAGCAGCGACAACGCGCCGGCGCCGGCCAGCAGGGCAAAGCTCAGCAAGTGCACACCACCCAATGGAGCAAGACCCGCCAGCGCACTGTCGGTCTGCGAGTAACCCAGCGACAGCCAAGGAAAGCCGGACAGGAACCAGCCGCGCAACCACTCAATGAGCACCCATGCCGCCGGGATCCACAGCAGCAGTCCGGCCGGCGTGGCCGGTCGCAGCCAGCGACATGCCGCGTACCCGAGCAAGGCCTGGTAGGCCGCCATGATCAGCACCAGCGCGCTCATCACCAGCATCGCGACCCACAGCGGCGCCTCGCCGAAGCCGTGGATGGAGATGTACAGCCACCAGGTGCCGCTGGCATACAGGCCAACACCAAACGCAAAGCCCAGCCCGGCCCCGGCGCGCGCGCTCGTGGCGCGCGCCCACAGTGCGATCAAGATGGCAGGTGCCGCCAGCGCCAGCCACCACTGGCCGTAGGGGGCGAAGGAAAATGACAGCAGAGCGCCAGCGGCCAGCGCCACCAGCCGCGGCCACCAGCGCGCCAGGACAACCAGGATGTCAGCCACTCTGGTGGGTGGCCGCGACGGCATCCGGGTCCGGAACGGTCGAATCCGGCGTGGTGACTCGCAGCACATCGATGCGCCGCCGGTCGGCACGGATGACGCGGAATTCGTAACCTTCGAGTGTCGCGGCTTCCCCGCGCCGCGGCAGCCGTCCGAAGTGCTGGGTCACGAGCCCGGCAACGGTGTCATAAGCATCATCCGGAAAGTGCGCATCGAAGTAGTCGTTGAATTCCCCGATGCGCGTGGCGCCGCGCACCTGGAAGCTGCGCTCGCTCTCGCGGCGGATGTTCTTTTCATCCTCGACATCGAACTCGTCGTCGATCTCGCCGATGATCTGTTCGATCACGTCTTCCATGGTGACGAGACCGGCGACGCTGCCGTACTCGTCGATCGCGACCGCCATGTGATTGCGGCCGGCGCGCAATTCCTTCAGCAGCACGTTCACGCGCTTGGACTCTGGCACGAACAGGGGCTTGCGCATCCAGTCCCTGAGTTCGAATTGCACCGCCTTGCCCAGCGCATAGAAGCGCAGCAGGTCCTTGGCCAGCAGAATGCCCGCCACACCCTCGCCGTCGGCTTCCATGACCGGAAAGCGCGAATGGCCGGAATCGATGGCCGTCGCCAGAATGCGGTCGGCCGGATCGTCTTCACGCACGCAGATCATGCGGTTGTGCGGCACCATGATGTCGCGCACCTGGGTTTCCGCCACGTCGAGCACACCCTCGACCATCGCCAGCGCATCCGTGTCGAGCAGCCCATGCGACGCGGCATCCTTCAGGGTCTCCCGCAGCTGTTTGCGATCCTTGATCGCGGTCAGGCGCCGGATGCGCCGGACCATGGTCTTGCGAGTGCCATCGTCGGCGCTCATGACTTCCTCTGCCCCTTCGATTGACGATAGGGATTGGCAAATCCAAGCCTCTTCAGCACCGCGATCTCACGTCGCTCCATGCGCGCGGCGTCGCGATCATGCTCGTGATCGTAGCCCGCCAGATGCAGCGTGCCGTGCACGACCAGGTGGGCCCAATGCGCCTGCTCGCTCTTGCCCTGGGCGCGTGCCTCGCGGCGCAGGACCACCGGGCAGATCAGCACGTCGCCCAGTGGTCGCGGCCTGACATCGGCAGCCGGCGCAGCCGGAAAGGACAACACGTTGGTGGGCTTGTCCTTGCCGCGGTAGCGGCGGTTCAGCTGGCGCATGCGCGGCGCCGAAACGACCTGCAGCGCCATCTCGCACCCGGCGCCGCGCGACCCCAGTGCCGCGTCGGCCCAGCGTGCCATCAATCGTGCCGCAGGTGCATGCACGCGGGGCGGCACGCGGCAATCCACGATCAGCGGCGTGCGCGGATGCGTCACGGCACCGGCCCCCGGGCCTCGTAGGCACGCACGATCCGCTGCACCAGCGGGTGGCGGACCACATCGCTGGCATCGAAGTACGAGAACGCAACGCCTGCCACTGCGGGCAGCACATCCAGCGCATGCTTCAGCCCGGACAGCTTGCCCACCGGCAGATCCGTCTGCGTGATGTCACCGGTGACCACCGCGCGCGATCCGAAGCCGATGCGCGTCAGGAACATCTTCATCTGTTCCGGCGTGGTGTTCTGCGCCTCGTCCAGGATGATGAAGGACTCATTGAGCGATCGCCCGCGCATGAATGCCAGCGGCGCAACCTCGATGATGCTGCGTTCGATGAACCGCGCCACGCGATCGAAACCCATCATTTCGTACAGTGCGTCATAGATCGGGCGCAGGTACGGATCGACCTTTTGCGTGAGGTCACCGGGCAGGAAGCCGAGGCGCTCGCCGGCTTCCACCGCCGGTCGTACCAGCACGATGCGCCTGACCCGTTCGCTGTGCAGCGCCTCCACCGCGCAGGCCACCGCCAGATAGGTCTTGCCGGTGCCGGCCGGCCCGATGCCAAAGGTGAGGTCGTGGGCATGAACGTTGGCCAGATACTGCTTCTGGTGCTCGCCGCGCGCGCGGATCAGGCCACGCGGCACGCGCGCCGCATCGTCGGCGGGCAGCGGAATCACCGGCGCCGCGCGCACCGGGCCCGCGGCGTCGGCCTGGATTTCGTGCTCGCGCAGCGCCAGGTGCACATCGGGCAGATCCACCGCACCATCACCGGCAGTCAGCTCGAACAGATCCTTCAGCACCTGCGCCGCGCCGCTGGCTGCGGTGCCCGAAACACGGAACTGGTTGCCACGCCTGCGCACCTCGACGCCCAGGCGCTGCTCGATCAGACGCAGGTTCTGGTCCAGCGGACCGCACAGCGCGGCCAGGCGCTGGTTGTCCTCGGGCAGGAGCTCGACTTCCAGCGCGCCTGGCTGCAACGCTTCGCGTTTGGGCTTCACGCGGTCAGTTCCGCGCGCGCCGCCGCGGCCGGCACCAGCCGGCCCCGCAACGAATTGTTCAGTGCTTCGGTAATCTCGACATCCACGAAACGATTGACCAGCCGGGAATCGCCGTCGAAGTTCACCCAGCGATTGTTTTCGGTCCGCCCTGCCATCTGGCGTGCATCGCGCCGCGAGGGCCGCGCGACCAGCACGCGCTGCACGCTGCCAACCATGGTCCGGCTGATGGCGCGCGCCTGCGCATCGAGCTGCGCCTGGAGTCGCGCGAGGCGTTCGGACTTCACTTCGTCCGGCACATCATCTGGCAGCGACGCGGCGGGCGTGCCCGGGCGTCGGCTGTAGATGAAGCTGAAGGACTGATCGAAGAGCGCATCGGCCGTCAGTTCCAGCGTCTGCCGGAAATCGCGCTCCGTCTCGCCCGGAAAGCCAACGATCAGGTCGGTGGAAACGGTGATGTCGGGGCGCACCGCACGCAGCTTGCGCAGCTTCTGCTTGAACTCGAGCACCGTGTAGCCGCGCCGCATCTGGGCAAGAACGCGATCCGAACCGCTTTGCACCGGCAGGTGCAGGTGATTCACCAGCTTGCGCGAGTGCGCGTAGGCCTCGATCAGTGAGTCATCGAAGTTGACCGGGTGCGAGGTGGTGAAACGGATGCGCTCGATGCCTGGCATGCTGTTCACGGCGCGGATCAGCTGGCCCAGATCCATCGGCGCCGCGCCTTCGCGCGGACCCTCGTAGGCATTCACGTTCTGCCCCAGCAGCGTGATCTCGCCGACGCCCTGGGCAACGAGGCTGCGGATTTCCTCCAGCACCGAAGCTGCCGGCCGACTCACTTCCTCGCCGCGCGTATAGGGCACCACGCAGTAGCTGCAGAACTTGCTGCAGCCTTCCATGATGGAAACGAAGGCGGCTGCGCCCTCGGCCCGCGGCGGCGGCAGCCGGTCGAATTTCTCGATCTCGGGAAAACTCACATCCACCTGCGGGCGGCCACTGCTGCGCAGCGCCGACAGCATCTGGGGCAGGCGATGGATGGTCTGCGGACCGAACACCAGGTCCACATACGGCGCCCGCGCGGTAATGGCCTCACCCTCCTGGCTGGCCACGCAACCACCGACTCCGATGATCAGCCCCGGCCGGTCGGCCTTGAGCGCCTTCCAGCGACCCAGCAACGAGTACACCTTGTCCTCGGCCTTGTCGCGCACCGAGCAGGTGTTCATCAGCAGGATGTCGGCAGTGCGCTCATCCGCCGCGGGCAGCAGACCTTCGCTGGACGCGAGCACGTCCTCCATCCGGGAGGAGTCGTACTCATTCATCTGGCAGCCGAATGTCTTGATGAAATAGCGACCGGACATGGAGCCTAGCGTCAAAAAGGGGATGGCAATTCTATCGGATTGTGCACGGCACAATCCGGCCCCGGGGGTTGCCAGTCCGGGCCCTGCCGCGGCAGTAGCTAGAACGGGATGTCGTCGTCGAAGTCGGCCCCGCCGCCTGCACCACTTGCGGGCGCCGCTGCCGGGCTCCGCGCCCCGCCCTCGCGGCTGTCGCGGGTTTCCTGGGCCGCACCGCCGCCACCCCCGCGGCCGCCCAGCATCTGCATTTCGCTGGCGACGATCTCGGTGGTGTAGCGATCGTTGCCGGACTTGTCCTGCCATTTCCGGGTCTGCAGCCGGCCTTCGATGTAGACCTGCGAACCCTTGCGCAGGTATTCGGCGGCGATTTCGCCCAGCCGGTTCCACATCACCACCGTATGCCACTCGGTGTTCTCTTTCTTCTCGCCGGACTGCCGGTCGGTCCAGGAATCGGTGGTGGCCACACGGATGTTGGTGACGGTGGTGCCGCCCGGGGTGGTACGCGACTCCGGATCCTGGCCCAGGTTGCCGATGAGAATGACCTTGTTGACTCCGCGCGCCATGGTGGACCCCTCGCCTGGAAATTGAATCTGGAAACCAAGCCTAGCGCCGACGTTTGCGCGGGTGCTGCGCCGAATTTCGCGCGAGTACCCAGATAGGCGCCGGACTGGTTCGGGCGGCTATAGTAATCGGTTTCGGCCACCTCCTGCCCACCTATGGAACTGATCCGCGTCCGCGGCGCCCGTACCCACAATCTGCGCAACGTCGACGTGGATTTGCCGCGCAACCGCCTGATTGTGATCACCGGATTATCCGGGTCCGGCAAGTCTTCGCTGGCCTTCGACACGCTGTACGCCGAGGGGCAGCGGCGCTACGTCGAATCACTTTCCGCCTATGCCCGGCAGTTCCTGTCGATGATGGACAAGCCGGACGTGGATTCCATCGACGGTCTGTCGCCGGCCATCGCCATCGAGCAGAAGGCCACCAGCCACAACCCGCGCTCCACTGTCGGCACGGTGACCGAGATCTACGACTACCTGCGCCTGCTGTACGCGCGGGCCGGCATTCCGCGCTGCCCGGACCACGGCATGGATCTGGCCGCACAAACGGTCAGCCAGATGGTCGACCAGGTGCTGAAGCTGCCCGAGGGCGAGAGCTGCCTGCTGCTTGCGCCACTGATCATGGACCGCAAGGGCGAGCACGCTGATGTGCTCGCCGAACTTGGCGCGCAGGGCTTTGTGCGCGTGCGCGTCGATGGCGCCATGCACGAACTCGATGCCGTGCCGAAGCTGGACCCGAAGAAGAAGCATGACATCGAAGCCGTGGTCGACCGCTTCAAGGTCCGTGCGGAAATTGCACAGCGTCTGGCGGAATCATTCGAGACTGCGCTGCGCCTGGGCAATGGCGTGGCAAGGCTCGCCTTCGCCGGCGGCAAGCGTGAAGAACTTGTCTTCTCGAGCCGCCACGCCTGCCCGGTGTGCGGCTACAGTGTGCCCGAGCTCGAACCCAAACTGTTCTCGTTCAACAGTCCCGCCGGTGCATGCCCGACCTGCGACGGGTTGGGATACCAGCAGTTCTTCGACCCCGCGCGCGTGGTCATGCATCCGCAACTGTCACTGGCCGGTGGCGCGATACGCGGCTGGGATCGTCGCAACGCCTATTATTTCCAGCTGATCCAGGCACTCGCCCAGCACTACCGTTTCGACATCGAGGCACCGTGGAACCAGCTGCCGGAAAAGGTCCAGGCTGTCGTGCTGAACGGCAGCGACACGGAAGAAATCACCTTCCGCTACGTGGACTCACGCGGCCGCAGCGCCAGGCGCGCGCATCCCTTTGAAGGCATTCTGCCCAATCTCGAGCGGCGCTATCGCGAGACCGAATCAGCCACGGTGCGGGAAGAGCTGGGCAAGTACCGCGGCACACGCCGGTGCCCCGAGTGCGAGGGCGCGCGACTGAACCGCACTGCGCGGCATGTACACGTGGCTGGTGTGACCTTGCCCGAGATCGCGCGGCTCTCGGTGACGCTGGCCGACAGGCATTTCGCAGAGCTCGCGGTGGCGGGCTGGCGCGGCGAGATCGCGACCCGCATCGTGAAGGAGCTCGCCGACCGGCTGCGCTTCCTGGTCGACGTGGGCCTGGACTACCTGACTCTGGATCGCAGCGCCGAGACGCTGTCCGGTGGTGAAGCGCAGCGCATCCGCCTCGCAAGCCAGGTGGGGTCCGGTCTCACCGGTGTGCTGTACATCCTGGATGAGCCGTCGATCGGCCTGCATCAGCGGGACAACCAGCGCCTGCTGGCAACGCTGGAGCGGCTGCGCGACCTGGGCAACACGGTGCTGGTGGTGGAGCACGATCAGGAAGCCATACAGAGCGCCGATCACGTCGTGGACCTGGGTCCTGGCGCCGGCGTGCATGGCGGGTACGTAGTTGCGCAGGGCACACCGGCCGAAGTGCGGGACAACACCGCATCACTGACTGGCGACTACCTCGCCGGCCGCAGGCACATACCGGTACCCGCGCAGCGCACGGCGCTGGACCGGCAGCGCCTGATCCGCATTGCCGGCGCCTCGGCCAACAACCTGCAGGACATCGATGCCCAGTTTCCACTGGGGCTGCTGACCTGTGTGACCGGTGTGTCCGGCTCAGGCAAATCCACGCTGGTCAACGACACCCTGTACGCCGGCGCGGCGCGTCAGCTGGGCCTGACCGGATTCGATGCGCCGGTGGTCAGGTCCATCGAAGGGCTGGAGCAGATCGATCGCGTCATCGACATCGACCAGAGCCCGATCGGCCGCACGCCGCGTTCCAACCCGGCCACATACACAGGCCTGTTCGCGCCACTGCGCGAACTGTTCGCGCAGGTGCCCGAGGCGCGTGCGCGCGGCTACCAGGCCGGGCGCTTCAGCTTCAACGTGAAGGGTGGCCGCTGCGAGGCCTGCCAGGGCGATGGCGTGATCCGCGTGGAAATGCATTTCCTGCCGGATGTCTACGTCCCCTGCGACGTCTGTCACGGGCGCCGCTACAACCGCGAGACGCTGGAGATCCGCTATCGCGGGCGCAGCATCCACGAAGTCCTGCAGATGACCATCGAGGACGCGCGGGCATTCTTCGCGCCGGTGCCGATGATTGCCGACAAGCTGCAGACCCTGCTCGATGTCGGCCTTGGCTACGTGCAACTCGGCCAGAATGCGACCACGCTGTCAGGCGGCGAAGCGCAGCGCGTGAAGCTGGCACGTGAGCTCGCCAAGCGCGCCACCGGGCGCACGCTGTACATCCTGGACGAGCCCACGACGGGCCTGCACTTCCACGATGTGGCGCAATTGCTCACGGTGCTGCACCGGCTGCGCGACCAGGGCAACACGGTGATCGTGATCGAGCACAACCTCGATGTGGTGAAGACAGCCGACTGGATCATCGACCTCGGCCCTGGCGGCGGCACCCATGGTGGCCGCATCGTGGCAACCGGCACGCCGGAAGCCATCGCGCGCCACAAGACCTCGGCAACCGGCCAGTTCCTCAAGCCGTTGCTGGCGAAACCTCAGTAGCCGTATGAATAGCGGAACCCTGCGAAGTAGTACTTGACGGAGTGACCGAAGGAAGCGTCGCTCGAGCCGGTGTAGCCGGCGCGCACACCGAAGTACGGCGTAATCCAGAAATTGGCTGTGGCGCCATAGAACAGCTTGGTCTTGCCGTTCGACTCGCTGTACGAATAGTTCGCGACGGGCTGATTCTCGGGCGAATACTGGATGCCCAGCGACAGTTTGTCGTCGGCAAAAAAGAGCCCTGCTCGCGCATCGACGGAAAAGTAGTTGCCCAGCGCCAGTGACCCCACTGCAGCTACCGCGGGTCCGCGCGTCCGGAATTTCGTCTCTCCCTGTATGGGCTGCGGCCCCGAATAATCGACATTGCCGTCGTTGTCCACGTCGACGGGACCCTCATCCATCGTGCCGGTAAAGTGATGACGAGTGCTGCCCAGAATCAGGTACGCGCCTTCCACGGCAAACCATGGCGAAAGCTGGTAACCCACCCAGGCGTCATAGCCGTGCGACTTTCTGGTCAGGGTGGTCTGGTCAAATACGGCATCGGGCGCATTGCTGCAGGCAAGATCGCCGCAGAACCCCGACTCCAGGAACGGTTCCAGCTGCGTGTCAAAGCTGGCAGCAGTACGGCCGAAGCGCGTATTGCCGTAGTCAGCCGCCATGTAGACACCGTGTTCGACCGCGCCTGCCGGAACTGCCGCCCCCAGCCCTGAAACGACCAGCATGGCAACGAGGCCCGCCGGGCCGCGGACAGAGGCTTGCATCGTCTTCATCGGCATCTCCTGTGCTTTCGCTGCGTACGATACGCGCCCGATGCGGGCCGCGTCACGGAACTTGCGGTGCGGAGTTGTCAGCTTGCGGCGCGCGGCTGCAGCGAAGTGAAGTACTGGCGCACCTCACCATTGACGCTGCGTTCTCGATAGTGCCCCTTCGTGTAGCCGGCCACCACGCTGCGCCAGAACTGCACCGCGCCGGGATTGCGCGTGTATTCGACGATCTCCCAGCGACCGGCGAAGCGATCCAGTATCAGGCGCACCGCGCTGCGACCCAGTCCGCGCCGGCGATGCGCGCGGTCGATGAAGAACTCTGCCATGCGGTAGTCGCACTGCCGGCCCGCATGCTGTTCACGGGCGACCATTGCGAATCCGGCAGGCTTGTGATCATCGAGAATCGTGATGAGCAGTGCCGAGCGATCCAGCAGCCAGCGATCCAGGGGTCCGCTATCACGCTGGGCAATATCACCGAGTACGGGGAACAGACCCGTGTTCAGCAATCCCAGATCATCGAGGTAGTCGCGATACACCACTTCGATCCACTGCATGTCGGATGTGTTTTCGCGCGCGTCGCGCAGACTCACCGTCATGACTTCATTCCCGATACCAACGCACGGCCAGTAAAAAAGAAGCCCGGACAGGTTCTGCAACCTGGCCGGGCTCGATCTACGCTGCGACCGCAAGCGGTCAGCGCGTTGCCTTGCTGGCCTTACTTGGCCGGAGCCGGAGCTTCGGCAGCAGGGGCAGCTTCGGCAGGAGCTTCGGCAGCAGGCGCCGCGGCGGCAGGAGCCTCAGCGGCCGGCATGGCAGCCGGCGTGGCTTCCGGAGCCGCGGCCTCTTCCTTCTTTGCGCAGCCGGCCACGGCCAGCGCAACAACGAAGGCACTGAGTACGAGTTTGGTTTTCATGGAAAGTATTTCCTAGGAGAGTGAATGGAGGGGGGCAAGACCACAAAAAGCAACAGAGACCAGGGATCGTGTGATCCTGAAGATCTCGCATCGCTGTGCGAAATTCTAGCCACTTCCAGCACCTGATTCAAAACTGTTAAACGATGTGTCACCACCACGTCGCAGAAACACGACAGCTTGAAACTCTCTCCATCGCACAGCTCGCGATGGCAATATGGCGCGCATGCCGTGGTCCAGCACCGATTCGGTCCTGTTTGGCGCGCATCTGCACTCAACGCTGGCGCACATCGAGTCGGCACTTGCGCTGGGTGGCTTTGAGGCGCTGGTCATTCATGCCGGCAACCAGCGGATGCTGTTCCAGGACGACCAGGCCAGCCCTTTCCGCACCAATCCATGGTTTTCATGGCTCGTACCAACCGCTCCCGCCCCCGGGAGCCTGGTGCACATCCGGCGCGGCGAGATTCCGGAGCTCTGGTTCGTTGCGCCCGACGACTACTGGCACAGTCCTCCATCGCTTCCAACTGCATCGTGGACGGGCGATTTCCGCTTGCGCGCCGTGTCCAGCAGCAAGGCTGCCCTTGCCGAATTGCCCGCGCCCGATGCAAAGGCCGCCTGGATTGGCGAACCGCCGCCACCCGGCACCGGCTGGGAAGCCAACCCGCCGCTGCTGCTGGCCGAACTGGAGCAGGCGCGCTGCCGCAAGACAGGCTACGAGATCGCCTGTCTGCGCGAGGCCACCCGCATTGGCGTGGCCGGCCACCTGGCCGCCGAGCGCGCCTTTCACACCGGAGCAAGCGAGTTCGATATCCATCTGGCCTACCTGGGCGCTGTAAGGCAGACCGATGAGGCACTGCCCTATCCCAGCATCATTGCCCTCAATGAACACGCGGCGACGCTGCATTACCAGCTCCGCGACCAGCAACCCCCGGTCCGGTCCCTTTCGTTGTTGATCGATGCGGGCGCCAGCTGCCGTGGCTATGGCTCGGACATCACCCGCACCTGGCCCATGGGTCCGGGAACATTCTCTGACTTGGTCGACGGCGTACACAGCCTGCAGCAGGAACTGTGTGCCAGCGTTGCACCGGGAGTCGACTGGCCTTCCCTGCACCTCGGCGCCCACCATCTTGTAGCGCGGCTGTTGCGCGATGCCGGGGTCCTGAGGATCGGTGCAGAAGAGGCAGTGGAAAGTGGCGTTTCTGCCGCCTTCCTGCCGCATGGTCTCGGGCACATGCTGGGACTGCTGGTCCACGACGTGGCAGGCTTCAAGCCGCGCGCCGATGCCGAACCGATTCCGCGACCGCCCGGACATCCAGCGCTGCGCCTCACGCGCCAGCTGGAGGCCGGCATGGTGGTTACCGTTGAACCAGGGGTCTACTTCATTGACAGCCTGCTCGCGAAGCTGCGGAGCGGGCCGCATGCCGGCGCCGTCAACTGGACGCTCGTCGACACGCTGCGGGCGTACGGCGGCATCCGCATCGAGGACGATGTGGTGGTGACCGCCAGTGGCCACGAGAACCTGACGCGGACCGCGTTCGCCGACGGCCCGATGGTGGACTCCCGGAACTGACCGGGAGTCCACTCGTCAGCCATTTTCTATTTCCTGAGGAGATCGCGGATCTCTTCCAGCAGCAGCTCGCTGCGTGGCGGCGGGGGCGGCGGCGCATTCGGAGCCGGCGCGGCGGGCTTCTTCAGCTTGTTGATGCCCTTCAGGGCGATGAACAGCACGAAGGCGATGATCAGGAAGTCGAACATGGTCTGAAGGAACGCGCCGTACTTGAGCTCGACCGGCATTTCAACCGACCCGATGTTTACCGCCAGGTCGCTGAAGCTGACGCCCGACAGCGCCTTGCCCAGTGGCGGCATGATCACATCGCCAACCAGCGACGACACGATCTTGCCGAAGGCGGCACCGATGATCACGCCGACCGCCATGTCGACCACGTTGCCCTTCATGGCAAATTCTTTGAATTCTGATGCGATGCTCATAGGGACTCCAGGTTGAACCAGGGATGGAACGCATGGAGCCTAGGCCAGCGCCGCCTACCCGGGCAACAGGCATGCAGCCGGCGCTGGTTGCGACGACCCTGTACCGCCGGACGGTGCTAGGCTGAACGCATCCACAAAGGGGGCTACGCGTGTTCCTGCATCCGCACGGCAAGTTCGACAACCACGCCAGGCGCTACCGGCACATCCAGGCGCTGCCGCTGGCCGCGGCCATGGGCGCGGAAATCACCGGCGTGGATCTGGCACGGCTGGAAGATGCGCAGTTCGCCGAGATCGAGGATGCGCTGTTCCGCCACAAGATGATCTACCTGCGCGGCCAGCATATCGGCCATGCACAGCACCATGCGTTCAGCGAACGCTTCGGGCCGTTCGCCGAGGACGCCTACACCAATGGCGTGCCGGGCTTCCCCGAGGTGCAACCCCTGATCAAGGAAGCCGACGACCGGTCGGCGCATGTGTTCGGTTCCGGCTGGCACACCGACTCGCCATTCCTCGACCAACCCCCCGCCATCACCATCCTGCGTTCGGTGCAGACGCCTCCGTATGGCGGCGACACGATGTGGGCCAATGGGGCGCTGGCGCTGAACATGCTGCCCGACGCCACGCGCAGCGAGATCGAGGGGCTCCAGGTCCGCTTTTCCATCCGCGATGTGCTGGCCTCGGCGCAGGTCAACGCGGAACAACGCGACTCCCCCATAGGACGCCTGGCCGCCACAAGTGGGCTGGCCGAGCTTCCCGCCGGTCTGCAGCGCAAAGTGCAGGGCGCGTCACATCCGCTGATACGCACCCACGCGCGCAGCGGCGAACAGTCGCTGTACGTGGATCCGTCCTACGCCATCGGAATCGAGGGCATGAGTGATGATGCAGCGGCTCCGCTGCTGAAGATGCTGTGCGATCACCTGACGCAACCGGCCTTTACCTGCCGGCTGCGCTGGGAGCCGAACATGGTCGCGCTGTGGGACAACCGCCTGTGCGTGCACCAGGCATTCAATGACTACGATGGATTCCGCCGCGAGATGTACCGCACCACCGTGGCCGGCGAAAAGCCGCGCTGACGGCGCTCAAAGGCCGTAGCGGCGCGCCAGCAGCCCGCCGCATTCATTACCAGCAGGTTGGTCTGGTATGCCATGGGTGTGGCGAAACTGAGATTGGCGCCGAACAACACCGCCACCCCATAGGGCTCCACGGGCTGGGCCAGGCTGGCGGCAGCTGCCACCGCCACCGGAGTCCCGACAGCGGCCGCCGCGCTGTTCGACACGAAATTGGTCAGCAGTGCGGAGAAGGCCATGGACATGGCCAGTTGCCAGCCAGGTTGCAGATTGCTGGCCAGCAGCGCGATCTGCATCTGCGCACGGGGTTCGAGCGGCTGCAGGCTCCGCAGGAGCCGTGAGAGAGGCAGCAGCCGTTCAGGCTGCTGCTTTCTTCTTCCTTGGTGCGGCCTTGGCCTTCGGTGCAGCCTTGGCTTTCGCCTTGGCCTTCTTCTTCGGGGCCTTTTCCTCAGGCTCTGCCACGACCACTGGTCCATCGACCAGCTGCATCAGCGCCATCGGAGCCGAGTCACCGGGACGCGGCGCCATGTGCAGGATGCGCGTGTACCCGCCGGCGCGCGCCTTGAAGCGCGGCCCCAGGTCGTCGAACAGCTTGGTGACCACGCCGGCATCGCGCAGCCGGGCGAAAGCCGTGCGGCGCTTGGCCTCGGTATCGACCTTGGCCAACGTGATCAGCGGCTCGACCACGCGCCGCAGCTCCTTGGCCTTGGGTACCGTGGTGCGGATGGTCTCGTGCCTGAGCAGCGAGGCCGCCATGTTGCGCAACATCGCATGGCGATGCGGTGCAACGCGCGACAGCTGACGACCCGAATGTCTATGACGCATGACTTCTCCAGGGCCTCACGGCCCAACTCTCAACGGGGCGCTACGCGCCCCGATTTCATTCAAATACTATCCCGGTCCTCATGCCGCAGACCGGCTGGCGGCCAGCCTTCCAGGCGCATGCCCAGCATCAGGCCATGGCCCTGCAGCACTTCCTTGATCTCGGTGAGCGACTTCTTGCCGAGGTTCGGGGTGCGCAGCAGCTCCACTTCGGTCCGCTGCACCAGATCGCCGATGTAATGGATGTTCTCCGCCTTCAGGCAGTTGGCGCTGCGGACGGTGAGCTCAAGCTCGTCGACCGGACGCAGCAGCAGCGGATCGAACTGCATTTCAGTGACCTTGGCGCCGACTTCTTCCTCGCCCTGCAGGTCGACGAACACCGACAGCTGATCCTTCAGGATCGCACCGGCGCGGCGGATGGCTTCCTCCGCGTCGATCGTGCCGTTGGTCTCGATGTCGAGCACCAGCTTGTCCAGGTCGGTGCGCTGCTCCACGCGCGCGGCATCGACCGCGTAGGTCACGCGGCGCACCGGGCTGAAGGAGGCATCCAGCTGCAGGCGGCCGATGGGGCGGCTGCTCTCTTCAAAGGCTGCGCGCTGCAGCGCCGGGCGATAGCCGCGGCCACGTTCGACCTTCAGCACTGCCGTGAGGCTGCCGGCCTGCGTCAGGTTGGCGATCACCAGTTCCGGATTCACGATTTCGATGTCGTGATCCACCTGGATGTCGCCGGCCGTGACCGGACCCGGGCCCTTCTTGTTCAGGCGCAGCTCGGCGCTGTCGCGCGTGTGCATCTTGATGGCCACCGCCTTCAGGTTCAGCAGGACGTCCACGACATCCTCCTGCACACCCTGGATGCTGGTGTACTCGTGCAGTACGCCTTCGATCTCCACCTCGGTGATTGCGGCACCGGGCATCGAGGACAGCAGCACGCGACGCAGCGCATTGCCCAGCGTATGGCCGAAGCCACGCTCGAAGGGCTCTATCACCACGCGCGCCTGGCGTGGCGCGACCGGCTGCACCTTGACTACACGGGGCTTCAGGAATTCATTTACAGAGGATGTCATCAGACCTCCAGCATTACTTCGAATACAGCTCGACAACGAGGTTTTCGTTGATATCCGGCAGCACCTCGCCGCGGCTCGGGGCCGCCTTGAACACGCCGCGGAATTCCTTCTCGTTGACATCCAGCCAGTCCGGAAAACCAACCTGCGCGGCAACCGTCAGCGCGTTCTGCACGCGCAACTGCTTGCGCGACTTCTCGCGGATCTGCACCACGTCGCCGGCCTTGACCTGGTAGGAAGCGATGGTGACCGCCGCGCCATTGACCTCGATGCCCTTGTGGCTCACCAGCTGCCGGGCCTCGGAACGCGTGGCCGCAAAACCCATGCGGTACACGACGTTGTCCAGCCGGCACTCGAGCAGCTTCAGCAGCGTCTCGCCGGTGGAACCCGGACGGCGCGCGGCTTCCTGGTAGTAGTTGCGGAACTGCCGCTCCAGCACGCCGTACATGCGGCGCAGCTTCTGCTTCTCGCGCAGCTGCGTGCCGTAATCGGACAGGCGCTGGCGGCGCTCGCCCTTGATGCCGCCTGGCGGCACCTGCAGCTTGCACTTGCTCTCCAGCGGCTTGGCGCCACTCTTGAGGAACAGATCGGTGCCCTCGCGACGCGAGAGCTTGCACTTGGGACCAATGTAACGGGCCATGGTTTACCTCAGACCCGGCGCTTCTTCGGCGGCCGGCAACCGTTGTGCGGAATGGGCGTGATGTCTTCGATGCTCGTGATCTTCAGCCCGCAGTTGTTCAGCGCGCGCACCGCGGACTCGCGGCCTGGGCCGGGACCGCCGACACGCACTTCCACGTTCTTCAGGCCATGTTCCTGCGCTGCGGTGCCGGCCTTTTCGGCGGCCACCTGCGCGGCAAATGGCGTGCTCTTGCGCGAGCCGCGAAAGCCGCAACCACCGGAAGTAGCCCAGGACAGCGTGTTGCCCTGGCGATCGGTGATCGTGATGATCGTGTTGTTGAAGGACGCATGCACGTGCGCGATTCCATCCAGCACGTTCTTGCGCGCCTTCTTCGGCTTTTTCGCTGCGCCGGCGGCGCCGGCTGCTGCTGTCTTCTGTTCGGCCATCTTGCTTCTTGCCCTTGCTCCAGATCGATATGTGCGTAGTCAGCTACGCGATCAGGCCTTGCCCGGAGGCGCGTTCAATTTCACCGCCTGCTTGCGCGGACCCTTGCGGGTACGGGCATTGGTGCGCGTGCGCTGGCCGCGCAGCGGCAGGCCCTTGCGGTGACGCATGCCGCGCCATGTGCCGAGGTCCATCAGGCGCTTGATGTTCATCGACACATCGCGGCGCAGGTCGCCCTCGACCAGGAACTTGGCGATCTGCGAGCGCAGCGACGCCACTTCGGTTTCGGTCAGGTCCTTCACCTTGGTGGAGGGACTCACGCCCGCGGCCACGCAGACTTCCTTCGAGCGCGTGCGGCCGACGCCGTAGATGTGCGTCAGGCCCACCCACACGTGCTTGTTCATCGGAATGTTGATGCCGGCGATACGTGCCATGGCTTAGCCCTGCCTCTGCTTGTGGCGTGTGTCGGAACAGATCACGTAGACGATGCCCTTGCGGCGCACAATCTTGCAGTTCTTGCAGATCTTCTTGACTGACGGACGTACTTTCATCGCAAAGAACCCTTAGTTGTCGCTGTTGCGGCCGCCCAGCAGGTTGGCCTTCTTCATCAAGCCCGGGTACTGGTGTGACATCGCATGGGCCTGCAGCTGCGCCGCGAAGTCCATCACCACCACCACGACGATCAGCAGCGAGGTGCCGCCGAACTGGAACGGCATGCCACCCCTGGCCATCAGCAATTCCGGAATCAGGCACACGCCGGTGATGTACAGCGCGCCCCACAGTGTCAGGCGCGTCAGCACCTTGTCGATGTACTCGCCGGTCTGCTGCCCAGGACGGATTCCCGGGATGAACGCCCCGGACTTGCGCAGGTTGTCGGCCGTTTCGCGCGCGTTGAACACCAGCGCGGTGTAGAAGAACGCGAAGCCGATGATCAGCGCGCCATACAGCACCAGGTGCAGCGGCTGCCCGTACTGCAGCGACGTCGAGATCTTGGTCATGAAGTTGCTGGCCGGAGAATTCGGGTTGCTGCCGGCAAAGCTGGCGATGGTCGCCGGGAACAGCAGCAGGCTCGAGGCGAAGATCGGCGGAATGACGCCGGACATGTTCAGCTTGAACGGCAGGTGCGTGGTCTGACCGCCCATCATGCGCCGGCCCACCTGGCGCTTCGCATAGTTGACGGTGATGCGCCGCTGCGCACGTTCCATGTAGACGCAGAACCAGGTCACGCCCACCACGATGCCCAGCAGCAGGATGGCCCAGATGCTGCCCAGCTCACCGCTGTTGACCTGCTCCACGGTACGGCTCACTGCGCCCGGCAGACCCGCCAGGATGCCCACGAGGATCAGCATTGAAATGCCGTTGCCCACGCCACGCTCGGTGATCTGCTCACCCAGCCACATCAGGAAGATGGTGCCGGTGGCCATGGTGACCGTGGCCGGGAACAGCCAGGTCAGCGACCCCGGCGTCAGCACCATGCCATTGCTCTGCAGCGTGGCGGCGGCGGCGAAAGACTGGAATACGCCCAGCACCACGGCCCCGTAGCGCGTGTACTGCGTGATCTTGCGCCGGCCGGCCTCGCCTTCCTTGCGCAGTTCCATCAGCGACGGGATGACCATCGACAGCATCTGGATGATGATCGAGGCCGAGATGTACGGCATCACGCCCATGGCGAAGATCGACAGGCGCGACAGCGCGCCGCCGGAGAACATGTTCACCACGCCCAGGATCGTGCCCGACTGGTCGTTGAAGAAATCCGCGACCTTCTGGGGGTCGATGCCAGGCACCGGGATGAACGTACCGATGCGATAGACCACCAGCGCGCCGACCAGGAACAGCAGGCGCGAGCGGATGTCGCCAAAGCGGGTCGCCTCGCCCAGTGCTGCTGCCGGATTCATTGCGGGACTGTTGGCCATGACTTCCTTATGCCGCCTCGATCGAACCGCCGGCCTTGGCAATTGCCTCGGCGGCGCCCTTGGTGGCCTTGATGCCCTTGAGCTGCACGGCCTTCGTCAGTTCACCCGACAGGATGACCTTCGCCTGTTCGGCAAACACATCCACCACACCGGCCTTCTTCAGCGCGGCCAGGTCGATCACGCCCTCGATGCCGTTGAGCTCCGACAGGCGCACTTCTGCGCGGGTGGCCTTGATCTTCGAGCGGAAACCCACCTTCGGCAGGCGACGCTGCAGCGGCATCTGGCCGCCCTCGAAGCCCACCTTGTGGTAGCCGCCCTTGCGCGCACGCTGGCCCTTCACGCCGCGGCCCGAGGTCTTGCCCTGACCGGCCGAAGCACCACGACCCACGCGCAGGCGCGTCTTCTTCGAGCCGTCTGCCGGCTTGATGGTATTGAGCTTCATTACTTCGCCTCTTCCACCTTGAGCAGGTGGCACGCGGTGTTGATCATGCCGCGGTTCTCCGGGGTGTCGGCCACGACCACCGAGTGGTGGCGGCGGCGCAGGCCCAGGCCCTTCACGGACGACTTGATGTGGTGCAGCTCACCAAAGGTGCTCTTCAGCTGCGTCACGCGAACTTTTGCTGCGTTGGCCATGCTCTTAACCCAGGATCTCTTCGACGCTCTTGCCACGCTTGGCGGCGATGCCCTCGGGCGAGCGCACCGAAGACAGCGCACTGATGGTGGCGCGCACCACATTGATCGGGTTGCGCGAGCCGTAGCTCTTGGCCAGCACGTTGCGCACGCCGACGCACTCCAGCACCGCACGCATCGCACCACCGGCGATGACGCCAGTACCGTCGGAGGCCGGCTGCATGAGCACGCGGGTGGCGCCATGAATGCCGCGCACCGCGTAATGCAGCGTGTCCTTCTTCAGGCTCACGTGCACCAGGTTCTTGCGCGCATGGGCCATGGCCTTGGAAATGGCCACCGGCACTTCACGCGCCTTGCCGAACCCGAAGCCGACCCGGCCGCTGCCATCGCCGACCACGGTCAGTGCCGTGAAGCCGAACTGGCGTCCGCCCTTCACCACCTTCGCCGTGCGGTTGACCGCCACCAGCTTCTCGGTGAATTCGTCCTGCGGCTGATCTTTTCTTTCAACTCGTGCCATCTGGATGTCCCGCCTGTATCAGAACTCGAGCCCGGCTTCGCGCGCCGCGTCGGCCAGAGCCTTGACGCGACCGTGGTACCGGAAACCCGCCCGATCGAATGCAACCTTGCTGATGCCTGCCGCCTTCGCGCGCTCGGCAAGCGCCCTGCCAACGGCCTTGGCTGCGTCCACGTTGCCGGTGCCCTTCAGATCCTTCGCGACTGCCTCCTGCACTGTGGAAGCGGCAACCAGCACCTTCGCGCCAGTCGGGTCGAAGACCTGCGCATAGATGTGGCGCGGCGTGCGATGGACCGTGAGCCGGGCCACGCCCAGCTCGCGGATGTGCAGCCGGCTCTTGATGGCGCGGCGCTGACGACGTTCTTTGGAAGTGAGCGACATGGTTTTACCTTCGAAGGCCTACTTCTTCTTGCCTTCCTTCAGGCTGATCTTCTCGTCGGCATACTTCACGCCCTTGCCCTTGTAGGGCTCCGGCGGACGGATGCCGCGAATCTCGGCGGCCACCTGGCCGACGCGCTGGATGTCCGTGCCCTTGATCACCACCTCGGTCTGGCTCGGTGCCTCGATGGTGATGCCTTCGGGAATCGGGAAATTGACCGTGTGCGAGAAGCCCAGCGTGAGGTTCAGTGTCTTGCCGGCAACCGCGGCTCGAAAGCCCACGCCGACCAGCTCGAGCTTCTTCTCGTAACCCTTGGTCACGCCATGGACCATGTTGGCGAGGTGCGCACGCGTCGACCCGGCGCGCGTGCGCGCGCCCTCGACCTTCGTGTACGACACCTGCAGGGCCTTGTCCTTTTCGGCAACTGACACGCCAGCGGACAGCGGCAGGCTGAGCGAACTCTTCGCACCCTTGATGGTGATCAGCCCGGCCGCAATGGTGGCGGTGACGCCCTGCGGCAGAGTGACTGGATTCTTGGCTACTCGCGACATGATCTTCTCTGTTTGAAACTCAGGCGACGATGCACAGGACTTCGCCGCCCTGGCCCGCGGCGCGCGCCTGGCGGTCGGTCATCACGCCCTGCGGCGTGGACACGATCACCGTCCCCATTCCGCCGAGCACCCTGGGCAGGTCGTCCTTGCCGCGATAAACGCGCAGGCCCGGACGGCTCACACGCTCGAGGCGGTCGATGACGGGCCGGCCTTCGAAATACTTGAGGTCGATGATCAGGCGCGGCTTGGTGCCGGCTTCCACGTGGAAGTCCACGACGTAGCCCTCGTCCTTCAGGACGCGGGCGATCGCCAGCTTGATCTTCGACGAATCGACACTGATGTGCGCCTTGCCCGCGGTCTGCCCATTGCGGATGCGGGTCAGCAGGTCGGCAACTGGATCGGTCATGCTCATGCTTGGCTCTCTCCTACCAGCTCGACTTCACGAGGCCGGGGATCTCACCGCGATTGGCCACTTCGCGCAGCTTGGTGCGGGCCAGGCCAAACTTGCGGTACACACCGCGCGGCCTGCCGGTCAGCTTGCAGCGGTTGCGGCCGCGCGTCGGGCTCGCATCGCGCGGCAGCTTCTGCAGCTGGACCTGCGCATCGGCACGCTCTTCATCGGAAGTCTTCGGGCTGCGGATAAGCTCCTTGAGCTTTGCCCGCTTCGCCGCGTACTTCTCCGCCGTACGTGTCCGGCGCTTGTCGCGTTCGACCATGCTTGTCTTGGCCATTACGTGTTTCCTCTGGCCCGTTACTTGCGGAACGGGAAATTGAAAGCTTCCAGCAATGCGCGGCCCTGCTCGTTGTTGGCCGCGGTCGTGGTGATGGTGATGTCCATGCCACGCAGCTGGTCGATCTGGTCGTACTGGATCTCGGGGAAGATGATCTGTTCCTTCACGCCGAGGGTGTAGTTGCCGCGGCCATCGAAGGCGCGGGCCGACACGCCGCGGAAGTCGCGCACGCGCGGCAGCGCCACCGACACCAGGCGGTCGAGGAACTCGTACATGCGGGCGCCGCGGAGCGTGACCTTGCAGCCGATCGGCAGGTTCTCGCGCAGCTTGAACGAGGCAATGGCCTTCTTGGACTTGGTGATCAGCGGCTTCTGGCCGGTGATCTTCGCCATGTCGGCAGCCGCCGCGTCGACGACCTTGCGGTCGGCCACGGCCTCGCCCACACCCATGTTGACCGTGATCTTGGTGATCTTCGGCACCTGCATCGGGTTCTTGAGCTTCAGGTCCTGCGCCAGCTTCGGCACGACCGTCGACTTGTAGTATTCCTGGAGCCTCGCCATCTTCATTCCGCCTTACTTGACGTCGAGCTGTTCATTGTTGGACTTCAGGAAGCGCACGCGCTTGCCGTCGGCCAGTGTCTTGATGCCAATGCGCTCGGCCTTCTTGGAGCCGGCGTTCCAGATCGCAACCTTCGATGCATGCAGCGGCATTTCCTTGTCGACGATGCCGCCGGGCTGGTTCTTCTGCGGGTTGCCCTTCATGTGCTTCTTCGCGACATTGATGCCGGCAACCAGCACCGAGCCGTCGCCGAGCACCTGGCTGATCGAACCCGTGCGGCCCTTGTCCTTGCCGGACAGCACCACCACTTCGTCGCCTTTTCGCAGTTTCTTCATTGCCTTGACCTGTCAGTACCCGCGAAGCGCTTCAGAGCACTTCCGGTGCGAGAGAAATGATCTTCATGAACCGGACCGTGCGCAGCTCGCGCGTGACCGGCCCGAAGATGCGGGTGCCGATCGGCTCGAGCTTCGGATTCAGCAGCACCGCCGCATTGCCATCGAAACGGATCAGCGAGCCATCCGGGCGTCGCACGCCGAATGCGGTGCGCACGACCACAGCGTCGTACACCTCGCCCTTCTTGACCTTGCCGCGCGGGATCGCGTCCTGCACGCTCACCTTGATGACATCGCCCACCGTCGCGTAGCGACGATGCGAGCCACCCAGCACCTTGATGCACTTCAGGGTGCGGGCGCCGCTGTTGTCCGCGGCGTTGAGCACTGTCTGCATCTGGATCATGTGAATACCTGCCTGAAACCTTGAACCCTTAGACCGCGCTCGCGCGCCCCACGACCTGCACCAGGCGCCAGCTCTTGCGGCGCGAGATGGGACGGCTCGGAGCGATGATCACGGTGTCGCCTTCGCGCGCCTCGCCAGCCTCGTCATGGGCCAGCAGACGCGTGGTGCGGCGGATGTACTTGCCATAGCGCGCATGCTTCAGCACGCGCTCGATTTCCACCGCGATGGTCTTGGCCGTCTTGGCCGAAACCACGGTTCCGGTGAGCGTGCGTTGTGCCACGCTGGCATTCGCAGACTCGGCTACCGCTGCCGTAGACATGTTCACTTGCCTCCACTCTTGCCGCGCAGCTCACGCTGCACGGTCTTCAGGCGCGCGATGTTCTTGCGCACCTTGTCAAACTGGTCGGGCTTCGGTGCCTGGCCCGTGGCGCGCTGCAGGCGCAGCGAGAACTGCTCCTTGCGCAGGCCGATGAGCTCGGCGTTCAGGTCCTGCACGGACTTGGTTCGAAGATCACTGGCCTTCATCAGCGCACCTGCCGCTTCACGAATGACGTGGATACCGAAAGCTTCGCGCCGGCCAGGCGAAACGCCTCGCGGGCCGTGGCCTCGGGCACGCCTTCCATTTCAAACAACACCTTGCCGGGCTGCACCTTGGCCACCCAGTACTCGACGTTGCCCTTGCCCGAGCCCATGCGGACCTCGAGAGGCTTCTTCGAGATCGGCACGTCCGGAAACACCCGCACCCAGATCTGGCCACCGCGCTTCACGGCGCGGGCCATGGCGCGACGCGCGGCCTCGATCTCGCGTGCGGTCATGCGCGCGCGTTCGGTGGTCTTCAGGCCGAATTCGCCAAAGGCCACACTGTTGCCGCGCTGTGCAAGGCCGGTATTGCGGCCTTTGAACTGCTTGCGGTACTTGGTTCGCTTCGGTTGCAACATGCTCGTAAACCCTTAAGCCGTGGCCGCCGGTGCGGCGCTCTCGGCAGCAGCCTCCGGAGCAGCGTCCTCCGCGACTTCCGGCGCCTGCTCGAAGACTTCGCCCTTGAAGATCCACACCTTCACGCCGATCACGCCATAGGTGGTGCGCGCCTCGGCATGCGCGTAGTCGATGTCCGCGCGAAAGGTGTGCAGCGGGACACGGCCTTCGCGGCTCACTTCCGTGCGTGCAATCTCCGAGCCGTTCAGGCGGCCCGACAAACGCACCTTCACGCCCAGCGCGCCGCTGCGCACCGTGCTCATCACCGCACGCTTCATCGCGCGGCGGAACATCACGCGCTTCTCGATCTGCTGCGCGATGCCCTCGGCCACCAGCTGTGCGTCCAGCTCGGGCTTCCTTATCTCGGCCACGTTCAGGCGCACGTCGGTTACCGGCATGCCGAGCAGCTTCGCCGTGTCGGCGCGCAGCTTCTCGATGTCCTCACCCTTCTTGCCGATCACGATGCCCGGACGGGCGGTGTGAATCGTCACGTTGACCTTGCGCGCGGCGCGCTCGATGTGCACGCGGCTCACCGAGGCGTCGGCCAGTTTCTTGCGCAGGAACTGACGCACCTGGAAGTCCGTGTAGAGCTGCTCGGGGAACTGCTTCTTGCCGGCGTACCACTTGGACACCCAGTCACGGGTGATGCCAAGACGTATACCCAGCGGATTGACCTTCTGGCCCATCGACTATTCCTTCCTGCCGTCGCTGACGTGAACGGTGATGTGGCTGGTGCGCTTCACGATGCGGTTGCCGCGACCCTTGGCGCGCGCATGAAAGCGCTTCAGGACCGGCGCGATATCGACCTGGATGGCCGAGACCTTCAGTTCGTCGATGTCTGCGCCATGATTGTGCTCGGCATTGGCCACCGCCGATTCGAGCGCCTGCAGCACCAGCTCGGCGCCCTTCTTGGGCATGAAGCGCAGCTGCGACAGGGCGAGGCCCACGCGCTTGCCGCGCACCACGTCGGCGATCAGTCGCGCCTTCTGCGGCGAGATGTGTGCGTATTTGAGTCTGGAGTAGGTCTGCATGTCAGTTCCTTACGCCGAAACCTTCCGGTCGCCGCCATGACCCTTGAAGATGCGGGTCGGCGAGAACTCGCCCAGCTTGTGGCCGACCATGTTCTCGGTGACCAGCACCGGCACATGCTGCTTGCCGTTGTGCACGGCGATGGTCAGGCCAACCATGTCGGGGATGACCATCGAGCGGCGCGACCAGGTCTTGATCGGCTTGCGATCATTCTTCGCCACAGCCGTTTCCACCTTCTTCGCGAGGTGCAGGTCGACGAACGGACCCTTTTTCAGTGAACGTGGCACTGCCTACTTCCTCCGCTGCACGATCATGTTGCTCGTGCGCTTGTTCTTGCGGGTCTTCAGACCCTTGGTCTGCCAGCCCCATGGCGACACCGGATGCGGATTGCCCTGGCCGGGCTTGCCCTCGCCACCACCGTGCGGGTGATCAACCGGGTTCATGACCACGCCGCGCACCGTGGGGCGGATGCCGCGCCAGCGCTTGGCGCCGGCCTTGCCGTAGTTGCGCAGGCTGTGCTCGTCATTCGACAGCTCGCCCAGCGTGGCGCGACAGTCGATGTGCACCTTGCGGGTCTCGCCGGACTTCAGCCGGATATACGCATAAATGCCTTCGCGCGAGGTGAACTGCGCACTGCCGCCGGCACTGCGCGCGATCTGGCCACCCTTGCCGGGCTTGAGTTCCACGTTGTGGACCACCGAACCGACCGGAATGTGGCGCAGCGCCATGGCATTGCCGGCCTTGATCGGCGAATCGGCACCGGAGCGGATGTCGTCACCCGGCGCGACACCCTTCGGCGCCAGGATGTAGCGGCGCTCACCATCCGCGTACTTGATCAACGCAATGTGCGCGGTCCGGTTCGGATCGTATTCGACCGTCTCCACGACGCCGGCGATTCCGTCCTTGTCGCGCTTGAAGTCGATCAGGCGATAGCGCTGCTTCGATCCGCCACCCTTGTGGCGCGTCGTGATGCGACCCGAATGATTGCGCGCGCCGGTCTTGCTCTGGGCCACGGTCAGCGGCGCGTGCGGCGCGCCCTTGTGCAGGTGCGAACGGTCGACCTTGACGACGAAACGCGCGCCAGGCGAAGTCGGCTTCATCTTGATGAGTGCCATGGCGGGTCCTTACTTCCTCATTGCCTGGGCTTCGTAGTCGATGGCCTGGCCTTCGGCCAGCTTCACGTAAGCCTTCTTCCAGTCCTGTGTACGGCCGGTGCGCGCGCCGAAGCGACGATCCTTGCCGGGCTCGTTGGCAACCTGGACTCCGGCCACCTTGACGTCGAACATCAGCTCGACCGCCTGCTTGATCTCGGTCTTGTTGGCGTCGCGACGCACGCGGAACGCATACTGATTGGCGTTCTGCATGGCCAGTGCGGTCTTTTCGGTGATGTGCGGGGCCACCAGCACGGTGGCAAGGCGCTCGCGACTCATTGCAGACGCTCCTCGATCAGCTTCACGGCTCCGACAGTCAGCACCACCTTGTCGAACGCAGCCAGCGCCAGCGGATTGACCTCGGCCACGGTGATCACGTCGACATGCGGCAGGTTGCGCGCGGCCAGCTGCAGCTTCTCATCCTGCGCCTCGATCACGATCAGCGCGGATTCCACCGACAGCTTCTTCAATTCATCGACCAGCAGTCTGGTGCGCGGCTCGGCCACACCGAAGGACTCGGTGACGACCAGGCGATCGGTGCGGGCCAGCTGCGCAAGCATCGAGCGCAGACCGGCGCGGTACATCTTGCGATTCACTTTCTGCGTGAAATCGCGGGGACGCGCTGCAAAGGCACGACCACCACCCACCCAGATCGGACCGCGGGTCGAACCGGCGCGCGCCTGGCCCGTGCCTTTCTGGGCATGCGGCTTGCGACCACCGCCACGCACCTCGGCGCGGCTCTTCTGGCGCTTGGTGCCGGCGCGACCACCGGCCTGGTAGGCCGTGATCAGCTGGTGCACCAGCGCCTCGTTGTATTCGGCACCGAAGGTCGTGTCGGAAACCGACAGTTCGGCGCTGCCATTGGCGAGTTTGAGCTTCATGATCCTGCTGCCTTATTTCTTGGCCTTGGCGGCTTCGGCTTTCTTGTTCGGCGTGATGCTCTTGCGACGCGCCAGTCGCGCAGCCTTCACCGAAGGACGCACGATCACTTCCCCGCCTTCCGATCCCGGCACCGCACCGCTGATCAGCAGCAGGTTGCGCGCTACATCAATCTCGACCACACGCAGGTTTTCGATGGTACGGCGCACCACACCCATGTGGCCCGACATGCGCTTGCCCTTGAACACGCGGCCAGGTGTCTGACGCTGGCCGATCGAACCCGGCGCACGGTGCGTAACAGAATGGCCGTGTGAGGCTGGGCCGCCCGCAAAATTGTGGCGCTTCATGGTGCCGGCAAAGCCCTTGCCGACGGTGGTGCCGGTCACGTCGACCAGCTGGCCGGCCTTGAAGATTTCCGCGGTGAACTCGGCACCCGGCTGCAGATCCTTGCCTTCCTCGCCGGTGAGGCGGAATTCCACCAGGGAGCGGCCTGGCTCCACCTTGGCCTTGGCGTAGTGGCCGGCCACAGCCTTGGACAACAGCTGCGGGCGCTTCTTGCCGTAGGTGACCTGGATGGCACGGTAACCATCGGTATCGCCCTTGACCTGGGTGACCCGATTGGCCAGCACCTCGACGACCGTGACAGGCACGGATTCGCCGGCTTCCGTAAAGATTCGTGTCATGCCGCACTTGCGGCCGACCAGACCGATAGTCATCGCGCAATCCTCAGTTCGGCGTGCGCGGGCGGGAAATCCGGAACGACCGCGAGACAGGCAGGCCGCCCAAATGGGGGCTCGCGAGGCTCGAGTGGTCTTGGCCTTGTTGTGAAGTGGCCAACCGTTCCCGATTCCACGTCCGAAAACGCGGGCCACCGGAACAGCCGGCGGCAAAAAGGGCGCGCAGTATAGGCGGCCGATCCGCCGCGTTCAAGCACCGCAGCATGGCGGATGGAGGCAATCAGCAGGGATGCTGCGCCGCACCGCAACCGGAGGGGTCACCGACCCGCCCCACTTCATATTAGTAGTGCGTCTGGAGCAGGCGCCCGCTCAGTATTTCCACAGCAACGGCGTATCCAGCGGCACGACCTTCATGAAGGCCTCCACGGCCTGGATCTGCCCGCCGTAGACCTTGAACATCTCGAACATCGACAGCTCGCCCACTTCCCGCACCGGGCTTTTGCCGAAGTCCATGCGCAGCCAGACGATGCCCTGCTCCTCATCCACGGCCGCGACCATGGCCCGGATGTGCGCCAGCTCGGGAAGCTTCTGCCCCCGGATGTCCTCGCAGCCGGCGCGGAAAGTGCATTTGGCCCCGGCCATCAGCATGCCGTTCTCGAAGCGGTAGGCATCCTTGGCGAACGGCGTGCCGGCCGTGACGAAGCTGCCCACACGCAATCCTTCCGGGTACAGCAGTGCGATTCTTTGCATCTCGGCGCGCGAATTGCGCTGACCGGCCGCAGGAACCAAGTTCATTCCGGCGCTGGCCTGCTGGATGTTGTCGACGTTGAACAGCGCACCCTCTTCGCGCGAGCGCACCAGCAGGCTCTCGACCCCCGAGATGTTCCGGCCTTCCATCTGGATGCGGATCGCGGCCAGCACGGGCTTGCCATTCTCGATGACCTTGACGTGCACGCCGGCAATGCCCTGCTTCACATCGAGAATGTCCTGGCGAAAGCCGGTGAGGCTGTCGATGCTCTTCCACAGCCCTTCACCGAGCTTGAGCTCCTGCTGATCCTCGGTGAAGCGCACGCTGGAGGCCAGCGGCAGCTTCGAAGGGTCGTGCCTGAGCATCGCATCCAGGTACTGCGTGATCGTCTTGCGCAGGCAATCGCGGTCGCAGGGCGCCGCGCCGGCCACGCCCGCGACCAGCAGCAGCGCGACGAGCAGCGGGGATTTCTTCAGTACTTCCACAGGAAGGGCGTATCGGCAGGCACTTCTTTCATGAAGGCCTCAACCGCATTGATCTTGCCATCGTAGATCTTGAACATCTCGAACACCGAGAGCTCACCGGTTCCGCCCATCAGCGAGCCTTTCCCGAAGTTCATGCGCAGCAGCACGATGCCTTGCTCTTCATCCACCGCGGCCACCTGAGCCTCCATGCCGGCCAGCGTCGGTACCGTCTGTTCCCGGATGCTGGTGCAACCAGGGAAGAACGTGCAGCCGGGTCCGGCCATCAGCTGGCCATTCTCGAAGCGGTAGGCCTTGGGATCGAACTTCGTATCGGCCTTCACGAAACTGCCGACGCGCAGTCCTTCCGGATACAGCAGCGCCAGTTTCTCCATTTCTTCGCGCGTATTGCGCTGCGCGGCGGTGGGCGTGAGATTCATCGCCGCGCTGGGCTTCACGATGTTGTCCACGGAAAAGATCATGCCTTCCTCGCGTGAGCGCACCACCATGCTCTCCACGCCGGCAATCTTCCTGCCGTCCATCTGGATGCGGATCGCGGCCAGCACCGGCTTGCCGCCTTCCATCACCTTCACATGCACGGCGGCCACACCCTTGCGGACGTCCAGGACATCCTGGCGGAAGTCGGTAAGGCCCTCGATGTCTTTCCACAGGCCTTCGCCGAGCTTCAGCTCCTGCGTGTCCTCGGTGAAGCGCACCGTGGAAGCCAGCGGCAGCTTCGAAGGATCGTGCTTGAGCATGGCGTCGAGGTACTGCGTGATCGTGCTCTTCAGGCAGGCGCGGTCACAGGCGGGCGCTGCCGCCTGGACAGACGTGGCCAGCAGCAGCGAGGCGACAACGAGAAGACCCTTGTTCATCTCAAGTTTCCCCGGGGAATTATCGTGTGGGCGACGTTAGCACAGCGCAGAGAAGCGCCCTACGGTCTCCGGCGTAGCGGTTACGCGGGTTCTGATGGCGCATCGGCTGCTGCGCACGGCAGCGCGACCAGCAGCATGATGCGCAAGAAGGGGGCAACCGGTCACCCCGGCGCCCCCTTTAGCCTTCGAACAGATGCCGGACTGTCAGAACTTCACGCGCATTCCAATACGGTAGCTGCGCCCCAGCGTGTCGTAGAACACACCGTTCACACCACCGATCCCACCAATACCGAATGTTGAACCGCTCGAGTAAGGCGGGTCGCGATCAAACAAGTTACTCACTGACAGGAAGAACTGTGAAGACTCGAATCCCGCCCATTTGACATCGTAGGAGGCATTCAGATTGAAGTTGAAGTAGTTCCCGACATGATTGTTGTCCACGGAGCCAACCACGTTCGGGTCGTAGCCTGGGTCTCCGGGCCCGGTGAACGGAGCTTCGTTGTTCAGCTTGCCGGCGCCAGTCCAGCGCGACTGCAGCGTCAGCGTCGCGGGACCACGCAGATACGTCACCGAGAAATCACCCACCCACTTGGGCGTCGGTGCGTAATCCGCCAGGAAGCCGGCGGGACCGACCTGGCCCACCACGTTGCGCTTCGTCCAGTTTGGATAGATCAGGGTTTGCAGCTCTGTCTTCAACGCACGCGTAGCCGTGGCACGGAACATCAGGCTGCCCTGCGCATTCCCGGACAGGCGGTTCAGAGGCAGCATGTAGTCTGCAGTCATGTCGACGCCTTCGGCCTTGTAGGGCCGCCCATTCTCGTAAGGAGCGCGCAACCCGGTGATGTCATAGAAACCGTAGCTACCGTCCGGGCCGGGCAGCGTGACACCGGGGTCACCAAGGGTGCCCGAGTGGCCGGGCGTGCCTTCGATCTGGCTGCAATAGAACGCGTCCCCGTTGTAGCAGGCGTCAATGGTCTTGTTGATGATGCCGCCGGAGATGCCGTTGATCAGCTTGATCTGGTACCAGTCGGCGGAGAAGTGCAGGCTGTCCGCCCAGCCCTTCGGGCTCAGCACGAAGCCAACTGTTGTCGTCTTGGCCTCTTCCGGCTTCAGAGAGGAATTACCGGACAGGTTGACCGCAGCCGGGTCATACGCCGGCCCCCCAAAATCGTTGGGCGGCAACCAGGGATTGTTCACGCCGCCGAATCCGAAGCCCGTGCCGGGCGGATCCGCTGGAATGCTCTGCGAGTAGTACAGCTCACGGAACCCCGCCGCCCTCAGGTCCCGCGAATAGCTGCCGCGAATTCGCAGCCAGTCCTGTGCATCCCACACGCCGGCAAACTTCCAGGTGGTAACCGAAACCTTGGTCGGAGGGTTGCTGGCAACCAGATCATCCTTGGTGTTGTAGTTGGTCCGACGCCCAGCGGCATTGAGCTGCACCAGCTTGGCAAGGGGAAGGTCGGCCAGCAATGGCATCTCCAGCTCAACGAACGCTTCCTTAACCTTTGTGGTGCCGGCAAACGGATCGCCATACTGCGCCGCAAAGTCGGTACGCTGGGCAACCGGCAGGTCGCCCGCATCATTCGTCAGCTTTTCGTGGCGGTATTCAACACCTGCCGCGGCTGACAGAGGCCCGTAGCCCCAGCCGCTCCACAGCGGCCCCGAAACGCTCAGATCCGCCACGTGCTGAGTGATCTTGTTGTATTCGGACAGATTGCCGAACGCATAGTCATGCTGGGCCTGGGTAAGAGACATGGTGCCAAACGGATTCAGCGGCACGCAGCCAACCGCCAGCTCAGCTGAAAGCGTATCCAGGGGATTCGGCACTCCATCGCGTGTTACGCGGCAGACGATGTTGCCCGCGCCGTTGGTCACCGCGTCCAGCGCGAAGGCCATACGCTTGGCGGTATTGTTGTCCTGCAGGATCTGCGAGCGCCTGGTATTGCCGAACTGGTAGTAGCCGTCCCAGCTCCAGCCCGAATCACCAATTGCGCCGTGGAGGCCAGTTGCGATGCGCGCCACCTTGGTGTCGGTGGTCACATTGCGATCGATCTGTGAATACCAGTCCTTGCGGACCAGCGTCTGAGTCGGAAGACAGGCGCCAAATGGACGGTTGTCGTTGCCCGCAGCAGCAAGCACCGCGGTACGAAACGCGCCGCTGAGATAAGCGTTGTCAGAACCGACGCAAAGGTTGGTGGTGGTCAATCCTGGACCACTCTGCGTGACGAAACCTTCAGACTGGCCGTAGGACCCCTCGAGGAAGCTCGAAATCGAGTCCGTCAGGTCCCAATCCAGATGAGCGTACGCTGTCTTTCGGCTCAGGTCGGGATACAGAGAGGTGACCGCATTGACGCTGGCGCCGTCGCCGCCAATGACGGTCTGCGTTGGGCTCACATTCCCCAATTGCCCAATGGCAAAGGGCGCGGTCCCCGTCCCCTGACTGTTGGCGGAGATCGCGTTCGCAGCGCCGGTGCCGTTGTAGATGACTCCTGCAGCATTGATCTGATTCAGCCGCAGATCTGAAGCGTGATAGCGAAAAGGCAGGCCAGGTATCCGCGGCACGTAGGAAGCACCGACCGGCTCGAAACCAGTACCGCCATTGGTGATCAGGCCCTCCGATCTCGCACACCAGGCGCGCGCTGCCGAGCAATCGTCGATGGAATTGGAGTCCTGGTATTCGAAGCCGAACACAACATGTCCACGACCTCCTGCCAAGCCTGTTCCCATCGCAAGGCCAGCATGAGTGCCTCCCCCATCGCCACGCTGTGTGACCTCGTGATCCACCTGTGCCTTGACGCCATTTAGCCTGTTGTCAAGGATGATGTTCACCACGCCGGATACTGCGTCCGAACCATACGCAGCCGAGGCACCACCGGTGACCACCTCCATGCGATTGACCAGCACCGACGGAATGAAGCCCAGGTCGACGCTCTGGCCCTGGTTCGTCGGCACGAAACGGCGTGAGTCGACCAGCGTCAGTGTGCGCGTGCCGAAGTAGGGATTCAGGCCACGCAGATTGGCCAGCGTCGAGCCGACGAAGAACGGGTTGCCCCCCTGATTGCGAGGCTGGAAGCTGGAAACGTTCACCGGCAACTGGTTCACCGCATCGCCCATGTTGACGATGCCCAGCTGCTCCATCTGGGTGGCATCGATGGTCTGGACGGGGTTGGGGGAGACGTAGTCCGCGCGTTGCAGAATGCGTGATCCCGTCACCTGAACCTCGGCGAGTTCCTGGTCTTCGCCTTCAGCTGCCAGCGCAGCGGGCAAGAAGGCAAATGTGCAGACGCAACTGATGAAGGTGGCAACTGCCGCACGCATGGCAAATGACGATGACGCCAATCTGGATGTAGACATGTGCTTCCCCCGCAGAAATGTCAGAACTTGGTTGTCGTTGATTCCGTTCTTGGCATTCGATTATCGAATCTTTGTAGAGCGATAGTATCTTCGTCGTGCCCTGGTGATGCAACACGGGAGCTTTGACCTGATCTCCATAGATCGGATGTTATCGCCGCATCAAGCCGCGGGATGTACACGACGCACATCGTGCGCGTGTGCCCGTACCAGGAACAAATCGCAGGTCAGTGCGAGTCGCGCGGCACGTCGGCGCCGCTGGCGCCCTTGAGGAAATCAAGGTCCGCGCCCTCATGCGCCTGCTGCACGTGCTCGACGTACAGACGCACATAGCCCCGCTGCGGCGACGCGGGTTGCTGCCACTGTTTGCGGCGACGGGCAATTTCCTCGTCGCTCACATCCAGGTGCAGCCGCCGCGCGGGCACGTCCAGCTCAACCATGTCGCCTGTCTTGACCAATGCCAGAACTCCCCCGGCGGCGGCCTCGGGCGAGACGTGCAGCACGGTGGTGCCATAGGCCGTACCACTCATCCTGGCGTCCGACACGCGCACCATGTCGGTGATGCCCTTGCGCAGCACCTTGGGCGGCAACGGCATGTTGCCCACTTCGGCCATGCCCGGGTAACCCTTCGGGCCGCAGTTCTTCAGCACCATCACGCAGTGCTCGTCGATATCCAGCGATTCGTCCTCGATGCGGGTGTGGAAGTCCTCGATGTTCTCGAACACCACCGCGCGACCACGATGCTGCAGCAGGTGCGGTGACGCCGCCGATGGCTTGATGACGGCACCGTTCTCGGCCAGGTTGCCGCGCAGCACGGCGATGCCCGCACTCTTCTTGAAAGGCTCATCGACGGTGCGGATGACTTCGCGGTTCCAGCAGGGCGCGTCGGCAATGTTCTCGCCCATGCTCTTGCCGTTCGCGGTAAGCGCACCCTGGTGCAGGGACTGGCGGATCTCCTTCATCACGGCCGGCAGGCCGCCTGCGTAGTAGAAGTCTTCCATCAGGAACTTGCCCGAAGGCTGCAGGTTGACGAGGCAGGGCATGGTGGAGCCGAGCCTGTCCCAGTCGTCGAGCTTCAGGTCCACGCCGATGCGGCCGGCCAGCGCCAGCAGGTGGATCACCGCGTTGGTCGAACCGCCGATGGCGGCGTTGACCTTGATGGCGTTCTCGAATGCCTCACGCGTCAGGATGGAAGACAGCTTCAGGTCTTCCTTCACCATCTCGACGATGCGGCGCCCGGTGAGCTGGGCCAGGCGATTGCGACGCGCATCGACGGCCGGAATGGCCGCATTGCCCGGCAATGACACGCCCAGTGCTTCCACCATGCTGGCCATGGTCGAGGCCGTGCCCATGGTCATGCAGTGCCCCTTGGAGCGATGCATGCAGGATTCCGCGGCCATCATTTCTTCAGCCGGCATCTCCCCGGCACGCACCTGCTCCGACATCTGCCACACGCCCGTGCCGGACCCGATGTCGCGGCCCTGGTACTTGCCGGACAGCATCGGGCCGCCCGACAGGCCAATGGTGGGCAGATCGCAGCTAGCGGCACCCATCAGCAACGAAGGCGTGGTCTTGTCGCAGCCCATCAGCAGCACCACGCCATCGAGCGGGTTGCCGCGAATGGATTCCTCGACATCCATGCTGGCGAGATTCCGGAACAGCATGGCGGTGGGTCTGAGCAGCGTCTCGCCCAGCGACATCACCGGGAACTCCAGCGGAAATCCCCCGGCCTCGTACACGCCGCGCTTGACGAACTCCGCCAGCTCGCGGAAATGTCCATTGCACGGCGTGAGCTCGGACCAGGTATTGCAGATGCCGATGACCGGCCGGCCATCGAACAGATCTTCCGGATAGCCCTGGTTCTTGATCCAGCTGCGATACAGGAAGCCTTCGCGGTCGGGCCGGCCGAACCAGCCCTGGCTGCGCAGAACGGGCTTCTTCTTGTCGTCCATGGTTGTCTAAGATGGGGTGGATGGAAAAGGCCGTCAGTCTAGCCGTCGTGTCGACGGATCGTCCAAGGCGGTTTGGTGAGACCCACACATGACCCCGATCCTCTCCCGGCCGGATTTCCCGGCAGGCTGTGCAAGGTATGCCAGCCTGAAGGACAAGCGCGTCTTCATCACCGGAGGTGGTTCCGGCATTGGCGCCTGCCTGGTGGACGGATTCGCACAACAAGGTGCCCGCGTCGCGTTCGTGAATCTCGACCAGGATGCCTCGGACCGCCTGGGCCAAAGCCTGCAGTCACGCGGCCTCCCACGGCCCTGGAACCGGCAATGCGATGTGCGCGACGTACCTGACCTGCAGCGTGCCATCCGCGATGCGGCCGCCGAGCTGGGCGACTTCCACGTGCTGGTGAACAACGTGGCCAACGACGACCGGCATGCCATGGCCGACGTGACGCCCGAGTACTGGGAGGACCGCATGGCGGTGAACCAGCGACCGGCCTTCTTCGCCATCCAGGCCGTCGTGCCGGGCATGCAGAAGCTGGGCGGCGGCTCCATCATCAACATCGGTTCCACCGGCTGGCTGAACAAGACCCCGGGCTATGTGGCCTACTCCACCGCCAAGTCTTCGGTGATGGGCCTGACGCGCGGGCTGGCGCGCGAGCTGGGTGCACATCGCATCCGCATCAATGTGGTATCCCCCGGCTGGGTCATGACCGAACGGCAACTGAAACTGTGGGCCGTGCCTGACATGGAGCAGGAAATCGCCCGCATGCAGTGCCTGCCGGATCCACTGCAGCCACCGGATATCGCCGGCATGGTGTTGTACCTGGCCTCCGATGATGCGCGCGCCTGTACGGCGCAGGAGTTCATCGTCGATGGCGGCTGGAGCTGAACGATGCGATTGATCCAGTTCACCGACGACAAGGGCCAGGCGCGCGTGGGCCGGGTCGATGCAGCCGGCACAGCGGTCCAGATTCTGGATGGGGTGTCATCCACTTATGAGCTGGCGCTGCGCTGCGCCGCGGCTGGGCGGAACCTGGCGGAGCTGGCGCAGTCGATTGCGGTGGCCGGCACCGAGGCCTACCAGCCGCTGCTCGAATCCGGCCGCCTGCTGCCGCCGCTCACACATCCCGAACCGCACCGCTGCCTGGTCTCGGGCACCGGGCTCACGCACCTGGGCAGCGCCGCCACGCGCAACTCCATGCATCAGAAGGCGGCTGCCACCACTGAACCCGCGACCGATTCGGCGCGCATGTTCCGCTGGGGTATCGAGGGCGGCAAGCCCGCCGGCAATCAGCCCGGCGTACAGCCCGAATGGTTCTACAAGGGCAATGGCAGCATCCTCGTCGGCTGTGGCTCGCCCATCACCGCCCCATCCTTTGCGCTGGACTGCGGCGAGGAACCCGAGCTCGTGGGCCTGTACGTGATCTCGCCCGCAGGCACGCCGCTCAGGCTGGGCTACGCCATCGGCAATGAATTCTCGGACCACATCACCGAGCGCGCCAACTACCTGTACCTGGCGCATTCCAAGCTGCGTTGCTGCGGTGTCGGCCCGGAACTGCGTACGGGCGATCTGCCGCGGCACCTCGAGGGCACCAGCCGCATCCGCAACGGCGGCACCGTGCGCTGGGAGAAGCCCTTCCTCACCGGCGAAGACAACATGTGCCATTCGCTGGCCAACCTCGAGTACCACCACTTCAAGTACGCGGCGCACCGCATGCCTGGCGACGTGCACCTGCACTTCTTCGGCACCGCGACGCTGAGCTTCGCCGATGGCATCCGGGTCGAGCCGGGTGAGAGTTTCGAAATCGACCTGCCTGCGCTGGGGGCGCCACTGGTGAATCCGCTGGCAAAGGCCGCGGCGGATTTCGCGATGAACTCGGTCGTGGCTCTGTGATATCAGTACCGGCCACGGGGTGGATGGTTCCAAGAGGGAAATACGAATGAAGTACACAAGAAGAATTTGCGGTCTGCTGGTCGTGGCGCTGGGCGCAGTGGCATTCACGGGCTGCGCAAAGAAGGATGCCGGCGACAAGGGGCAGATCGTGCTGGGTTTCAGCCAGATCGGCGCCGAGAGTGAATGGCGCACCGCCAACACCAACTCCATCCAGCAGGCCGCCACCGACGCCGGCATCACGCTGAAGTTCTCCGACGCGCAGCAGAAGCAGGAGAACCAGATCAAGGCCATCCGTTCGTTCATCGCGCAGGGCGTCGACGTCATCGCATTCTCGCCGGTGGTGGAAACCGGCTGGGAGCCGGTGTTGCGCGAAGCCAAGGCGGCGAACATTCCGGTCATCCTCACCGACCGTGCCGTCGAGGTCAGCGACGACTCGCTGTACCTGTCGCTGATCGGTTCGGACTTCGTCGAGGAAGGTCGGCGCGCCGGACGCTGGCTGCTGGAGAACACCGCAGATCGCAAGGGCGACATCCGCATCGTGGAACTACAGGGCACGGTGGGCTCGGCGCCGGCCACCGACCGCAAGAAGGGCTTCCAGGAAGTGATTGCCGCGGATCCGCGCTACCAGATCGTGCGCTCGCAGACCGGCGATTTCACCCGCGCCGGGGGCAAGGAAGTGATGGAGGCCTTCCTCAAGGCCGAGAAGAACATCAACGTGCTGTTCGCACACAACGACGAC
>Ga0164241_10000334_pt1 | contig 96942 bp, 76 predicted proteins | sample OricomyardsoilBY_FD_108780 | JGI IMG/M metagenome (GOLD analysis project Ga0164241, IMG submission 108780) | Backyard soil microbial communities from Emeryville, California, USA - Original compost - Back yard soil (BY) | ecosystem: Environmental > Terrestrial > Soil > Unclassified | place: USA... | reverse complement strand
GGTTCCACTGCTACGAGCCAATCGCGACCTGGGGCTCGATTTGGTCGCGAAGCGCAAGTAGGGCTGCCTGCTCGGCAGCGCTCCGCAGCAGGTTCGTCTCGCGTGCTGGAAAGCGAGCTCCTTGCGTCCGGCGCCCATGACCAGTAGGTGGCGCCCATTCACGTCGTTTAACGCTGGAAACCAATGGCCAATATGGCCTGGCCATCACCGCTCACCTCGCTCGACGCCGCCCGACGAACCGACGCGCGCCCTCACGTCCTTTGGCCGCTGAAAGCGAGTGACCAATAATGGCCACTCACGTCCTTTGGCCGCTGAAAGCGAGTGACCAATAATGGCCACTCACGTCCTTCAACGCTGGCAAAATGAATGGCCAATAATGGCCGCTCCCGTGACTTTAAAAGCCACGCCGACGGGCAGAAGGTAACCCTGGGTGCCAACGACGTGCCGCTCAATCAACGCGGGGCGGCGCTGCCGGGGACTGGAAAACGAATGGCCAATAATGGCCACTCAGCCGCTATTGACGATGCGTGTCGGTTCCCGCAAGCCGCGTGGTCGTCGGCGCTGTCGATCGCTGACGGTGCGCGCGGCATCAGCGGAGAACAAAGCAACAGCGCAGCCGCTCTCAACCCCCTCGCTCGTGTGGTGCAGGCCTAGGTGAGGGCTTTGCACACCTCGCCGCTGCCGTCGCCGCACGCGGCGCAGTTCTGCACCTGCCCTGCTCGTGGGGGGGGGTGCTCGACCTGGTTGCCGCCTCCGGCGATCGTGGGCGGAGGGTCGGCGCACTGTGCCGGCGAGCGCTGGGAGCGCAGCGGCACGATGGCGACACCGGGGAGAGCCCGCCCGGCGAGCGGACCGTCTGAGAGCGCGGTGAGTGACGGCGCGTCTGCGAGAATTCCGGCGGAATGAGCATGAAGTTGACGCAGCGCCCTGCGTGTTACACTGGACGCCTGCCGTGAAAGTCCGTCTAGTCCGAGAGCAACGCTTCGAAGCCGCCCACCGCCTGCCCAAGGTCCCGCCGGGGCACAAGTGCGCGCGGCTGCACGGCCATAGCTTCAAAATCGAGCTGGTCGTGTCGGGGCCGGTGAATCCGGAGACGGGTTGGTTCATCGACTACGGCGAGCTCGACGCGTTGTGGCAGCCGCTCCACGATCAGCTGGACCACAACTACCTGAACGAGATCGCCGGGCTCGAAAATCCGACCAGCGAAAACCTCGCGCATTGGCTGTGGAACAAACTGCGCCCAAGCTTGCCCGCGCTCGAGCGCGTGATCGTGCACGAGACGTGCGACGCGCGCTGTGAGTACGAAGGAGACTGACGGTGGCGTTTGCCAAGATCGTCGAGCTGGTGTTCATCGGCTGCGCCGCGCTCGGCGTGTACGGGTTCGTGACGGCGGCCAAAGACGGTGAGACGCGCCGCTCGTGCACGTCGCTGTGCGCGCTGCGGCCGGAGTATGCAGCGCGCAACCGACTGGCGCCGGACTTCGAGCTACCTTCGATGACGGGCCGCAAGGTGAAGCTCTCCAGCTACCGGGGGAAGGCCGTCATCTTGAATTTTTGGACGAAGACGTGCCGGCCGTGCCTCGAAGAGATGCCGTCGATCGCCGATCTGGCGAAGGCGCTGAAAGCACATCCGGGTGTGGCGCTGGTGACGGTCACGACCGACGAGAGCGCAGCCGACGCGCGCGATACGCTGCGCAGCGTGCTGGGCGGCGGCGATGCGCCGTTCGAGGTGCTGATCGACTCGGAGGGGGCGGTGGTGCAGGGCAAGTACGGCACCAAGCTATTTCCGGAGACGTGGTTCATCGATCGACAAGGCGTGATTCGGGCGCGGTTCGACGGCGGGCGCAGCTGGGCCTCCCCGCTGACCATCGATCTGGCCGAGAGCTTGAGCAATCCGCTCGAGTGCGCCGTCGTCTTCGACGGCGGCAAGCCGCGCGGGCCGATGGCGGGTTTGTGCGGCGAATTTTCGCCGGGCAGCGGCTGAGGGCGAGCGAGCGACATGAAGCAATTCGTCTGTCGCTGCGAAGACGTGACGTTGCACGAGCTTTTGAGCGGCATCGAGCGCGGTCACCGCGACATCGAGTCTCTCAAGCGCTACACCGGCTTTGGCACCGGGCATTGTCAGGGAAAGTGGTGCCTGGCGACGTGCGCGCGGATCTTGACCGAGCAGGGCGGCGATCCCGGTCAGGGCATCACGCCCCGCCCGCCCTATCACCCGGTCTCGGTGGCGGAGCTTTGCCGGATCGATCCCGACTGGGGCTGAAGCGCATGGAAAAGCTGGAAAAGAAGCTGCTGTCGGCGATGGCCAAGGCGTCCGCCGACTTTCGGATGTTGGAGCCCGGCGATCGGGTGATGGTCGCGGTGAGCGGCGGCAAAGATTCGCACGCGATGCTGTATCTGCTGCGCGAGCTGCAGAAGAAGGCGCCGTTCCCTTTTTCGCTGTTCGCGCTCAACGTCGATCAGGGGCACCCCGGCTTTCCGAGCGACCTTTTGCCAGCGTATTTCGAGCGTGAAGGCTACGACTACGTGATCGTCAAGGAAGATACGTATTCAGTCGTCACCGAGAAGATCCCAGAGGGCAAAACTTTTTGCTCGCTGTGCTCGCGGTTACGCCGCGGCATCTTGTACACGCAGGCGCAAAAGTTGGGCGCGACCAAGATCGCGCTCGGTCATCACCGCGACGACGTGATCGAGACGTTGATGTTGAACCTGCTGTACGCGGGTCAGCTCAAGGCGATGCCGGCGCGGTTGCGCTCCGACGACGGGCGCAACGTGGTGATACGCCCGCTGGTGTACGCGTCCGAGGCGGAGCTCACCGAGCTGGCGGAGCTGAAGCAGTTTCCGATCATTCCTTGTGACCTGTGCGGCTCGCAAGACAACCTGAAGCGCAAGCAGGTCAAGCAGCTATTGACGACGCTGAACGATCAGAACCCGACGGTGCGCGCCAACGTGTTCGCCGCCCTCGGCAACGTGCGACCGTCGCATCTGTTCGACGTCGAGCTGCGGCGCGCCATGGGCGTCGAGGAAGCGCTCGAAGAGCCGGCCACGGGCGGCGTCGCCCGCAATGTCGTTCCGCTCACCGCCCTGCGACGCTAAGCTCCGACACGGAACTTGCACCGCGCGCCGGTGTCAGACTCCGAATGAGCGCCGCCGTGAAGCTCTCCGCCGAACCCAGCCTCGCGGCCTTGCTGCTCTCGGTCGGCCTGCACGCGGCGTTTCTGCTGCTGCCGCTGGTCGGCGGCCTGCGCGATGCCCCCGCGCCGAAGCCGGTCGTGCTGCCGAGCAGCGTCGCGATGCAGGGCAACTCGATCGAGGTCGAAGCGCCGACACCGGAGCTGGCGGGCACGCCCGAGCGGTCGGCGGCCACGCCCGAGCCGGCGGCGGCCACGCCGGAGCTGGCGGCCAGGCCCGAGCCGGCGGCGGCCACGCCGGAGCTGGCGGCCAGGCCCGAGCCGGCGGTCGCCGAGCCGCATCGAGCGCCGAAGCCGGCGGCTAGGCCGCGGCCGGCCGAGCGTGCGCGGCCGGCCATGAGAAGCACGCCACGACCGGCAGCGGCCACGCCGGCCAGCGGCGCCGAAGCGCCGGCCAGCGGCGCCGAAGCGCCGGCCAGCGGCGCCGAAGCGCCGACCAGCGGCGCGCCCGCCGCCGGCACGTTTGGTCAAGAAGGGCTCGCGCCGGGCGTGCGGCGTTTGGGCTACGCCTTCACGCGCGCGATCCCCGCCGCGAGTCCGGCCGACAGCGCCTGGCGCGATTTGCCGGCCGGCCACGTCGGGACGATCCGGATCGAGCTCGCGGTCGACGAGAGCAACCGCCTGGGGGCGCTCAAGCGCTGGCAAGCGCGGCCCGGAGAGCCGGCGCCGCCAGCCGCCTTGGAGCGGATGGTCGAGCGGACGTTGATCTTGCTGCGCGCGGGGCAGTTCGCGTTGTCCGGCTCGAACCAACCCGGCAGCGAGCGACTGGTCATCGACGTGTGGCTGCGCGACGAAGCCGCCGAAGACGACGCGGTGACCGACGTGGTCCAAAAGAAGTTCGACGGCGCGAGCCCCGGCCACCCCGGTAAGGCGTATTTTCGTTACGGTACCGGGCGCGCGTTCGAAGCCAAGGTCACCGTCGCTTCGTCGGGCAGGTGAGCTCGCGGGGCAGCCGTGCTGCCGAGCCGAGCGCCGAGCCGGCGGGCGAACGTGGCCCGGCCAAGGACGCAGCCGGCGCCACCACGACGCCAGCATCACGCCCGCGCGGCGAGGCCTGGAGGCGGAACGGAAGCTTCTGCAAGGCAGGCTGCAAATCGGCAGCCACCAGGGACGATCAAGAGGGGCGAGCGATCAGCAGGTGCCGATTTTTGGCGCGCTCGGGCGCGATCGGCGCCTCTACCTCGGCGTAGCCGCGGCCGTCGGGGCTGTGACCGAGGGCGAGGAATTCTTTGCGGTAAGCCGCGAACTGCCCGCCCGCTTTGACGGCGCGGTAGAGCGCGAGCGCTTCGGCGACGCCGCCTTGCGCGAGCACGTACTCGACCCAGGCCCACTTGGCGCTGACCGAGCGCACGTCGGCGCGGCCGCGCAGACCGCGGCGCAGGCGGTCGAGGCGAGCTTCGACGGTGCGGATGCCGGCGTACGGCATGCGATCGAGCGGGGTGTTGCGCTTGGCGCAGAACGGCGCGACGCCGAGCGCGATCGGGATGATTTTGGATAGATCGCTCACGAAGCGCACGCACTCGTCGATGTCTTCGTCGGCTTCGCCGGGCAGGCCGACCATCAAGTACAGCTTGAGGCGATCGTAGCCGTGGCGGCGCGCATTTTCGGCCGCGACCTGGTAATGCGGCTCGCGGCCGCGACGCTCGATCAGGTTGCGCATCCGCTCGCTCGGGCCGTCGAGGGCGGTGGTGAGCGTGCGGTAGCCGGCGCGGCGCAAAGCGGCGACGAATTCGTCCTTGAGCTTGTCGGGGCGCAGGCTCGAGAGGCCGACCTCGCAGCCGCGATCGGCGAGCGCGTTGACGATGTTGGTGATCTTGGGGTGATCGCTGACGGCGGCGCCGACGAGGCCGACGCGCTTGTATTCGTGGGGGATCGCCGCCAAAACGACGTCTTCGGGCACGATGCGCATGCCGCCGTTGGTCGAGCGGCGCATCACGCAGTAGGTGCAGCCACGCGAGCAGCCGCGCTCGGCTTCGAGCAAGAACATGTTCGACAGCTCGGTGTGCGGCGTGACGATCTGGCTCGTGGCGGGCAAGACGGCGTCGTCGCAGGCGGCGATCTTGGCCAGGCGATCGCCGTGGTGCTCGGGCACGAACACGTTCGGGTGCTCGGCCAGCGTCGCCAGCGCCACCGCGCGCGACGGGGCGTCGCCGATCGTGCGTACGACCCACTCTGCGACGCCCTCGCCTTCGCCCATGACCACCGCGTCGGCGAAGGCGGCGAGCGGTAACGGATTCGAAAACGTGAGCGGGCCGCCGCACAGAATGAACGGCGCGTCCGGCTGGCGCTCGGCGCGGAGCGGCTCGATGCCGGAGGCTTCGAGCAGGCGGATCAACCCGGCGAGCTCGAGCTCGTAGGCGACGCTGAGGGCGATGATCGGAAACTCGGAGAGCCCACGCAGTGACTCGTAGGTCACGGGGCGCTCTGTCTCGGCGCCGGCGCGATCGGCGCCGTCGGGCAAGAAAGCGCGCTCGCAGCAGACGCCCGGCATGTCCATCAACGCGCGGTAGATGCGCTGGTAGCCGAGCGAGCTCATCGCGACGTGGTACGGCGACGGGTAGGCCAGCGCGACGGTGAGCGGCGCCGACTTGACGATGCGGCCGCGCTCGTCGGAAAGGCGAGTCTCGATCGTGCGCCGTGTGGATTCGGAGAGCATGCGAGGACGGAGGCGGGGCAGTATATCTCGGCCGGCCCCGCGCGCCGCCCGCGGCGCCGCAAAAGCGCTCCCGCCCTTGGTCCGCCGGCATTTCCCGAGGTAGGCTCGCGGCAAGTGAGCTTCGATTCGCTGCTTTACGACTGGAATGCGGGCGACGCCGCGCGTTTTGCGGAGCGCCCGGTCGAGCTGCTCGACGAGACGCTGCGCGACGGCTTGCAGAGCCCGTCGGCGCAGAACCCGACCCTCGACCAGAAGCTGGAAGGGCTGCGGCGGATGGCCGGGCTCGGCGTCTCGGCCGTGAACCTCGGCTTGCCCTCGGTATCGCGGACGGTGCGCGAAGAGGCGGCGCAGATGCTGCGACTGATCCGCGAAGAGCGGCTGCCGCTGTTCCCGGTGTGCGCAGGTCGCACGCTCGCCAGCGACGTGGCGCCGATCATCGAGCTTTCGGAGCGGAGCGGCGTGGCGATCGAAGCCTCCGTGTTCATCGGCGCGAGCCCGATTCGCTGGCGCGCCGAGGGCTGGGACCTCGAGCGCGTCTCCAAGCTCACACGAGAAGCTGTGTCGCTCGCGGCGGGGGCGGGGCTGCCCGTCACGTTCGTGACCGAAGACACGACGCGCACGCCGCCCGAAACGCTACGCCAGCTGTTCGAGCTCGCGATCGAGCACGGGGCGACGCGGCTGTGCCTGTGCGACACGGTGGGAGCCGCTTCCGCCGCCGGCGTGGAGCGGCTGGTGACGTTCGCCAAGCAGCTGGTCGCCGACTGCGGCCGGAACGTTCGCCTCGATTGGCATGGTCACGATGACCGGGGGCTCTCGCTCTCGAACGCGCTCAGCGCCGCCGAGGCCGGCGTCGACCGCGTGCACGCGACCGCCCTCGGCATCGGCGAGCGCGTCGGCAACACGCCGCTGGAGCTGCTCGTGGCCAACTTGGCGTTTCTGGCCGGCAAGCAGCCACCGGCGAAGCAACTCCGCGAATATGCCGAGCATTTTGCGAGCGCGCTCGGCGTGGCCATCGCCGACGATCATCCGCTGGTAGGAGCCAATGCCTTCCGTACCGCGACTGGCGTACACGCCGCCGCCATCGTCAAGGCGCTCGGCAAAGGCGAGGCGCTGGCCGATCGCGTGTACAGCCTGGTGCCGGCGAGCCTTTTTGCCGGCGGTCACGACATTCGGATCGGTCACATGTCGGGCACCTCGAACGTGGTGCACTGGCTGCGGCGACACAGTATCGAGCCGACCGAGCCGCTGGTGACACGGATCTTGGAGCGCGCGCGCGCGACCAATCGCGTGCTACGCGACGACGAAGTGCTGGCCGTCGTGCGGGCGCGCTGAGCCACCTACTCGCGGCGTCAGCCCGCGGGCCTCAACCTTTGACGACAAGAGCCGTTCACTCTCCTCGTGACGGACTCCATCTCCCCGCGCGAGCCGAAGCCGGCCGACGCGCGCTACCAGCCGAGCATGCTCAGCGTGCCGAGCACCGCCGGTACGCTGCCGCCCGACCCATTGGCGACACCGGGCGCACATCGGACGTCCGGGGGCAAGAGCTGGCGCAAGCTGTGGTTCTTTACCGCCGTGTCGGCGGTGCTGGGGTTCAGCGGCGCCAGCTTGCTGCACCGCTCCGCACACGTCTCTTCGCGCGTGCATAGCGGCAGCCCCGGCTTCAAGAAATCGAAGACCGGCCGCGAGCTGCACTGGGGCAAAAAAGGCGTGACGGTCTACCTCGACGGCTCGCTCTCGCGGCTCGGCCCGACCGGCAACGAGGCCGTGATGCAAGCGTTCGGTCAATGGGCGGGCAGTGATCCGCGGCTGCCGCCGCTGCGCTTCGACGTCGGCGCGACGTCGAAGGAGCCGAAGCAAGACGGCAAGAGCACGGTGAGCTACGCCAAGATCACGACGCCCGGTCACGAGCACGACGTCGCGATCACGATCACGTACGCCAACGACAAGACCGGCGAAATCGTCGAGGCCGACGTGATCTTGAACGCGCTCTATCCGATGGGCGTGCTGACCGCCAAGCCCAGGAGCCCCGACCCGAGCGCGACCGGCATGGGTGACGGTGACGGCAAGCGAATGCATGGCCACGACGAGGCCGAAGACTGCCAGAACCGCTACGACGCGCAGAACGTGGCGACCCACGAAGCCGGTCACTTCTTCGGTCTGGGCGAGGACATGACCGAGCGCGACGCGACGATGTTCTTGAGCATCGATCAGTGCGAGACCCACAAGCGCCTGCTGTCGTCGACCGACGTGGGCGCGGTGAGCACGCTTTACGCTGGCAGCCAGGAGCCCGAGCCCGCGAGCACCGCCGCGGGCTGCAGCTCCGGCGCGGCGCCCGTGAGCGCGGGCTCAACCCTGCTTTCGGGGCTGGTTTTGGGCCTCGGCCTCGCCCGTCGCCGCCGCGCGCGTTGATGCTACAACCGGCGGCGTGAAAGCCGATCCGGGTCGCCGCACCGCGCTCAGCCAGCTGGGCGGCGCCATCGAGCTTTGGGGCGAAGCCGCCGGCGGCGCCGCGCTGCGTGAGGCGTTCGAGGTCGAAGCCACCGAAACCGCTGCCCTGGCCGACGTGCACGGATTTCATAGCTATCCGGCGCGCATGCACCCGGATACGGCGGGGCGCTTGATCGCGGCTCTGTCGCAGCCAGGCCAGCTGGTGCTCGATCCGTTCTGCGGCAGCGGCACGGTGCTGGTCGAAGCGCGCCGGCAAGCCCGCCGCGGCGTGGGCTACGACGTGAACCCGCTGTCGCGCGAGCTGTGCTGGCTCAAGACGCTGGCGCCGGACGAAACGTGGTGCGCCGAGCTCACGACCGACGCCGCGCGCGTCGCCGCTCACGCCGACGATCGCCGCCAGCGCAAGGCGGGCGCGACGCAGCGCTATGGTGAGGACGACCGCGCGCAGTTCGCCCCTCACGTGCTCTTGGAGCTCGACGGCTTGCGCGACGGCATTCAGAGGCTCGACAGCGCCGAGCGGCGGCGGGCGCTGTTTTTGGTGCTGTCGGCGATGTTGACGAAGGTGAGCCAGCGCGCCGGCGACAGCAACGCTCGCGCCACCGAAAAGCGCGTCGCGCCCGGGTTTCCGAGCCGCTTCTTGGTCAAAAAGGCGGCCGAGCTCGGCCAAAAGCTGGCCGAATACCGGCAGAGCTTGCCGGCGGAGGCGCCGCCCGCCACCTTCACGCTCGGCGACGCGCGCAAGCTACCCGGCATGGCGCGGCGCTCGGTGACGCTCGTCGTGTCCTCGCCGCCCTACCCGGGCGTGTACGACTACGTGTCGCACCACGACGACCGCCTGCGCTGGCTCGGGCTCTCGGCGGACGCGTTCGAGGAGCTCGAAATCGGCTCACGCCGCGAGCTTTCGCAGGAGTCGTTCGGGCCCGCGCTGGCGCGCTGGGAGCGTGATCTGGGCGCGACGTTGGCGTCGCTCGCGCGCGCGCTCACGCCGAGCGGACGCGCGGTGCTGCTGATCGCCGACTCCACCCTGGCCGGCAAGGCGCTGTTCGCCGAGCGCGTCATCGAGAAAGCAGCGCCGGCGGCGGGACTTTCGCTGTTGGCGCGCGCCTCGCAAGCACGACCGCATTTTCACGGCGCTTCGCGGGCGGCGTTCGCCGACAAGCCGCGGCGCGAGCACCTGCTACTGCTCGGTCTTCAACGCGCGAGCTGAGCCGACCTCAGGCCGAGCCACAGCGCGAGCGCCCAGGCGACGCCGATGCTGACGTGACCGAGCAGCAAGTGTCCGGGGTGCGCGGACGCGCAATGCGCGCACAGCAGCAGGTTGGCGGCGACACCGGCGAGCGCGCCGGCGGAGATCAGCGCCGCCGCCGGCGGTCGATCACGTCGCTCGAACAGCCAGTACAGCAGGCTGATCGGCGCGACCAGGGCCGCTCCGTAGCCGAAGCACGCGCCCGGATTGCCCCAGGCGAGCGCCGCTTCGGGCAAAGCCGAGCCGAGCGGCGCCAGCACGGCGACGAGCGCGGGCACGCCGAGCAACGCGACGCCGAGCAGCTGCTCCGCTTTGCCGCTGCCGAGCGGAGCGTTCAAGCCGCGCGTCAGTCGGACCGCGCCCACCACGATCGCAGCGCCGAGTAGCAGGGACGCCACCGCGACCGCGGGCAGCGAGTCGTTCAAATCTGGGCGGGGGTGCCACACTAGCTGGGCTGCCCCGAGGGCCGCCGCAACGCCGATCAAGATGCCGGCGCGCCAGCGCGTAGGCAGCGCACGGAGCCAGGCCCGGAGCCCGTGCTCGCGCCGTAAATCGCCCTCGACGATTTCGAGTAAGCCGCCCAGCTCCGGCTCGGGCAGGACCGAGGCCGCCAGGCTCCGGCCGAGCCGGGCGTCGTCCTCGAACAGCTCGCGGCACTCGGCGCAGTCGCGCAAATGCGCGTCCAGCTCGGGGCCCGCGGCGACGCGCCCGGCCAGGAAACCGCGGCGAATATCAGCGCATTCCAAGGGCTTGCCTGTCATATGCCGTTCGACCCCGCCTGGTTACCATGGCGGCCTTCGAGCACCGGCAAAGGCGCGTCGCCCAACGCAGCGCGCAGTCGGACGTAGCCGCGGTGCGCCCTGACCTTGACCGCGCTCACACTGGCGCCCACCACCACCGCCACCTCGGGAAACTCCAAGCCGTCGAGCCAATGCAGCTCGATCACCTCGCGTTGATCGGCCGGCAGCTCCGCGAGGGCTCGCGCCAAGGTTCGCCGCGCGTCGACCTGCGCCGCCCCCAGCGCCGCCACCGCCGGCTCCGCCGCCGGCTCGGCGTCGAGCGAGCGCTCCGGACGCCGCTTCTTGCGGCGAAAGTACTCGCGTTTCAGGTTCATCGCGATCGTGAACAGCCACGGCTTGAGCTTCTGGCCCGGATCGAAGTCGGCGCGCGCACGGTGCAGCTGCAAAAATGTCTGCTGCACGAGGTCGTGCGCCTCTTCTCGTACATGCAGCTCGCGGAGCATGCTGCGCATCAACAGCGGCGCGTAACGCTCGAAAATCGCACGAAATGCCGCGCCGTCGCCGGCCACGTAGGCGACCATCAGCTGCTCGTCGCTGCGCGAGTCGGACAATGGCCCGGCACAGTAGTCAAAACCCTCTCTGCCGCCAATCGCACGCGGAGGCGCGCCGTGGTAGCGACCTTTCATGGCCGCGGAAAACCGCCTGGCGCGTGAGACGAGCCCTTACCTGCTCCAGCACGCAAAGAATCCCGTCGATTGGTACCCGTGGGGGCCAGAAGCGCTCGAGCGAGCGCGGCGCGAAGACCGGCCGATCTTGCTGAGCATCGGCTACGCCGCGTGCCACTGGTGCCACGTCATGGAGCGCGAGTCGTTCGAAAACCCGGCGATCGCCGCCCAGATGAACGCCGGGTTCGTTTGCATCAAGGTCGACCGCGAAGAGCGGCCCGACCTCGACGACATTTACATGAGCGCGACCGTCGCCATGTCGGGCAGCGGCGGTTGGCCGATGACGGTGTTCTTGACGCCCGATCAGCAGCCGTTCTTCGCCGGCACCTACTTTCCGCCCGTCGATCGCTTCGGGCGCTCCGGCTTCCCCAACCTGCTGACCAAGCTGACCGAGCTGTGGCAGAACGACCGAAAGGCCGTGCTCGACCAGGCCAAGCAGCTCACCGAGCACGTGCGAAACCAGTCGGGCCCGGGCCCGGGCGCGGGCGAGCTGGGGCTCGACAGCCAACGCTCGGCAGTGCAGCAGCTCGCGCAGAGCTACGACACCCGCTACGGCGGCTTCGGCAAAGCGCCGAAGTTTCCCCCCGCCCAGAGCCTGGAGCTGTGCCTGCGCTACGCACGGCGAACGGGCGACGCACAGGCGCTCACGATGCTGCGCGGCACGCTCGACGGGATGAAAGCGGGCGGCATGTACGACCAGCTCGGCGGCGGCTTCGCGCGCTATTCGACCGACGAACGCTGGCACGTGCCGCACTTCGAGAAGATGCTGTACGACAACGCGCAGCTCGCCAAGCTCTACACCGAGGCCTACCAATTCACGGCTGACGCCGAGTACGCGCGCATCGCCACCGAGACCCTCGACTACGTGATGCGCGAGATGCAGAGCCCGGCGGGGGGCTACTATTCGGCCACCGACGCCGACAGCGAAGGCGTGGAAGGCAAATACTTCGTTTGGGAGCCGCACGAGGTCGAGGAGCTGCTGCCCGCCGAAGACGCGGCCGACTTTTGCGCTTACTACGACGTGACGGTTCAGGGTAACTGGGAAGGCTACAACGTGCTTCGCGTGCAGCGCCCACACCAGGTGGTGGCGGAGGATCTTGGCATCTCGGAAGCCCAGCTGCGCGCCTCGCTGCAACGCTCGATTCCGATTTTGTACCAAGCGCGCAGCAAGCGCGTGCCGCCGCTACTCGACGACAAGGTGCTCGTCGCCTGGAACGGCCTGATGATCGACGCGTTCGCGGTCGCGGCCCGCGTCTTTCCCGAGCGCGGCTACGCCGAGTCCGCGGCGCGGGCAGCCACGTTCTTGCTCGAGCGGCTGAGGCGCCCCGACGGCGGCCTGTACCGCACCCATCGCGCCGGAAAATCGCATCTTTTCGGCTATTTGGAAGATTACGCCTACCTCGGGCAAGGCCTCGTCAGCCTGTACGAGGTGAGCGGCGACGAGCGCTTTTTGAATGAAGCGGCGCGGCTCGCGGAGCGGCTGCTCGCCGACTTCAGCGACGCCGACGGCGGCCCCTTCTACCAGACCGCCCACGGCCACGAAGCGCTGATCGCCCGCGTCCGCGACGGTCACGACGGCGCGCTTCCGAACGCCAACGCGATCGCGGCCCACGCGCTGTGCCGCCTCGCCCGTCACCTCGGCCGCCCCGAGTGGGAAGAGCGCGCGCGAGCAGCGCTCCGCGCCTACGCCAAATCGGTCGAGCGCCTGCCGCGCGCGTTCGGCAGCACCTTGAACGCGCTCGACTTCATCAGCGAGGCGTCGCTCGAGCTGGTGCTGGTCGGTGAGCCCGGCGTCGCCGGCTACGACGACCTGGCGGCCGAGCTCGCCAAGCGCTACAGCCCGAACCGCATCGAGGCCCGGCTCGCTCCGCGCCAGAGCTCGCAGTTGCCGCTCGCCCAGGGCAAGACGGCGCTCGACGGCCAGGCCACGCTCTACGTCTGCCGCAATTTCGCGTGCGCGTCGCCAGTAACGAGCGTGACCGACGCCGAGCCGCTGCTGTCCGCCCCCGGCGAGCGCCAAGAGGGCATCTAGGTGGGCGGAGGGGTTTACCGCGAGCTGTCTTCGGCGCGCATCGTCGAAACCAGCGAAACCCTCCAAAAACGCATCGAAGAGCGCTTTCCCGGCTCGAGCCTCAGCCACCTCGCCCGCGAGCTGACCAGCGTCGCGCGAGCGGCTCGAGCGGTGTCGGCGTGGCTCGCGCGCCCGATCCGATGGGTGCGGGTCGCGGTCGGGATCGCGCTGGCGATCCTGGCGTTTTTGGTGTTCGGCGCGCTGCGCGTCGTGAACCTGGACATGACCGGTGTCGGCTTCTCCGAGACGGCGCAGGGCGTCGAAGCGGCCGTCAACAACCTGGTGTTCGTCGCGATCGCGATCTATTTTTTGCTCGGCGTCGAGGCGCGCATCAAGCGCAAGCGCGCCCTCGAGGAGCTGCACGTGCTCCGCTCGCTCGCGCACGTGGTCGACATGCACCAGCTGACCAAAGATCCGGAGCGGCTGGTGCGCGGCGATGGCAGCGACTCCGACACCGCTTCGTCGCCGAAGCGCGACATGACCCCGTTTCAGCTCACGCGCTACCTCGACTACTCGAGCGAGCTGCTGGCGATCTTGAGCAAGGTCGCCGCCCTCTACGTGCAGCGCTTCAACGACCCCGACACGCTGCGCGCCGCCGGCGACATCGAAGATCTCACCGTCGGCTTGAGCCGCAACATCTGGCAAAAGATCATGATCTTGGATCGCGTGGCGGACGCGCCACCGGCGAGCTCGCGTTGAGACGCTTTGCCCGGCGCGTCGTGGGTGGCGGCGTCTTGGCTGCCGCCGCGCAGCGCGTATCGGCAGCCACCCTCAAATGGCGCCGTTTTCGGTGAGCTGAGGCGAGCCGCCGCGCACGGCCACGGTTTGGCGAACGGCGGACGGGGACGGGCTCTTGAGGTAGACGATGCGCCCCTGATCGCCTGCCAGCTCGCGCGCGCGGCTCATCAGCGGGTGGGAGACCATCGTCACCATCACGATCACCATCGCGATCTTGGAGCCGCCGGGGGCGAGCTTCTTCGGTACGCGGTCCTCGTAGTAGCGAAAGTTGTAGCCGCTGCCTTCGACAGCGTCGCGGTAGCGCGCCTCCAAGCCGCCCCTGCCGCCGATGATCACGACCGTCTCACGCCCTGGGCCCTGCGCTGTGTTGAGGTGCATGACCCGAGCCATGGCAAGGAGCGCGCCAGTCCGCTCCGCGCGCGCGACGAGGCAGATCTCGGCTCCTTCTCGCGGATGCCGGTCTATTCCCGACGATTTTGCGCGATCTTGGCGCGCGGGGGCGACCCCGTTCGCCAAGTTGACAGGCGCGGCTGACTACTCGTTACCGGGGGCTGGCGTCGGTCAAAAACCGATAAAGGTCGCTGCGGGTCGACAGCACGAGAGTATCGTTCTCGGAGACGACCTTTTTGTACGTGCTCATCGTCTTGACGAAGGCGTACAAGCTGCGCGCCTCCGCGCTCTGTGAGTAGGCAGCGGCGTAGATGCTCGTGGCCTTGGCGTCGGCCTCACCCCGGATCTGCTGGACGGTCTTGTAGGCTTCCGACTCGATCACGCTCAGATCGCGCTCACGATCGCCCAAGATCTTGGCCGCCTCGCCCTCGCCTTCGGAGCGGAAGCGCGAAGCGATCTGCTGCCGCTCCGAGATCATGCGCTCGTAGATCTTTTCGACCACGCTCGGGTTGTAGTTGATGCGCTTGAAGCGCACGTCGAGCAGCTCGATGCCGAGCTCGGCGAGCTTGGTCTTGGCCGCCTCCTGGATCTCGAGCTCGATCGCGGCCCGGCCCTTCTGGATCGGCTGGAGCACGCCGATGCTGCCGTAGCCTTCGGCGGCAGGGTCGAGGCTCTCGTCGCGGCGCGGCTTGCGGTCTTTGGTGGTGCGGACCACCTCGATCAAGTCGTGCTTGGCGATCGCGTTGCGCGTCTCGCTGCCCAAGATGTCGTCGAGGCGCGACTGCGCGCTGCGCTCGTCGCGCAGGCGGCGGAAGTATTCGAGCGGGCGCGTGACGCGCCAGCGCGCGAACGTGTCGACCGAGATGTACAGCTTGTCACGGGTCGGCATCTCGCTGCGCTGGCCGTCCCACTCCAAGATGTTCTTCTCGATCACGTTGACCTCTTGAGTGATCGGGCGCTTGAAGTGGAGCCCCGCGGTCGTCACCGGCTGCCCGATGGGCTTACCGAACTCGGTGATGATCGCCTGCTCCGTCTCTTGCAGCGTGTAAAAGGAGGCCGACGCCGCGAAGAAGCCGGCCACGACCAGGACCCACAGCGCGAAGCCGAGCTTGAAGTGCCTCATGGCGCGCTCCCTGCCGCCGCCGGCTGCGACAGCGCGTTCAAGTTGAGCAGCGGCAAGACGCCCTTGACATCGTCACCGACGATCACCTTGTTTTTTACCTTCGGCAGCACTTCGGCCATGGTTTCGAGATACAGCCGGCGGCGCGTGACCTCGGGCGCCTTGTTGTATTCGGCGAGCAGCGCGTTGAACGCCGACACCTCGCCTTCCGCCTCGTTGATGCGCTGTTTGGCGTAGCCTTCGGCGGCGCGGATGGTCTGGGCGGCGCGGCCGCGAGCGCGGGGAATTTCCTTGTTGTACTCGCCGTTGGCGACGTTGATGGCGCGCTCGCGCTCTTGCTGCGCTTGGTTGACCTCGTTGAACGACGCCTGCACCTTCTCGGGCGGGTTGACGTTCTTCAGCTGCACTTGATCGACCTTGAGGCCCATCTCGTAGCTGTTCACGAGCGCACGCAGCTTCTGGAGCGCCTCGTCTTCGACTTCCTGGCGGCCGATGGTGATGACCTCGTCGACGGTGCGGTCGCCCACGACCTCGCGCATCACGCTCTCGGAGGCGTCGCGCAGGGTTTCGTCGGGGTTGCGCACGTTGAACAGGTACTGATCGGGCCGCTCGATGCGATACTGAATCACCCACTCCACGAGCGCCGCGTTCAGATCCCCGGTAACCATCGATTTGACCTCGCTCCACTCCGCTTGCGGCCCCGCCTGCCCGGCGGCGGTGGAGTTTTCGGTACCGAAGCCGAACTCGACCTTGAGCTGGCGCTTCACCGGCACGACGCGCGCGATGTCGATGCCGAGCGGCAGCTTGAAATGCAGCCCGGGCGGCACGACGTGATCGAATTTGCCGAAGCGCAGCACCACGCCCTCGGACTCGGCCGGCACCGTGTAGTAACCGGTCCACACGAAGACCAGCGCCCCGATGACGAGCAGGCCCGTGGTTATCCAGCGGAAAGAGAAGCTTGGGAGGCCCTTGGGCGTAGGAAACTTCGTGACTGCCATGGAGTTCTGGTGCTCTCACTGACGGCGTGAGAACGGACCGCACTGTCAGTGCCGCCTTAGGTTCCCAAAGTCAAACCCGCTCGCGGCCGCTGGGTCGAAACGACACGGACACCGCGCGCGCGCCGAGCGCGTCGCGCAGCGCGCTGACGAGCCAAAAACCGAGCGCCCGCCGCAGGCTCGAACAGGTCGAGAAGGCCCGCTCGCCGTCGAACCGGGCCTACCGGGTGTGGAAGCTCGAGGCGGCAACGCCCGAGGCGACCTGCTGCGCGACGCTGCGCGCAAGCTCGAGCTGAGCGTCACCCGCCCCGCCAGAAACCGTCGGCGGCGCTGCCGCGCGTGCCGCGGCAGCACGGCGGCGCACGTCGATTGAGCGATCACCCGCACCAACCAGCCGTATCTACAACGGCGCCGGTCACCGGCGTGGAGCCGGTGTGGAGGTCGGTGGCGAAGCTAGCGCCGCACAGCCGAGAGCAATGCCCTCTTCGGGCGCGAGCTCGTGAAGCTCCGCGAACGCTCGTACCGAGAGCTCGACCGGTTTCGCCTCAACCCTGGTGGGTCTTTTTGGCGCACTGAGACACGACGGTTGGCGAGCGAGCGGGAAACTACGCGCGAAAGCCGGCCGCGCTGCCGGCTCGAACTTTGCATTGCCGCTAGGCCCGCTCGTGTTCGTTCTTCCCGACTATGCCATGCGCCTGCTGCGCGCCTTCGACGAGCCCGCGCTGTTCGTCTCGGCGGACGGCTTGGTGCTCGCGGCCAACGCCAGCGCGCGCACGGTGCTCGGCATCCGCAGCGAGATGCCGGAGAGCTGTGATCTCGCCACCGTCCTGGGCGGGTCCCAGCGCAGCCTGCCTTCGACGCTGCGCGCGTGGGCCGCCTCCGTCGAGCCGATCGCGGGAACGCTGACGTTGTGCCTCGCGCTCGAGAGCGTCACGTTCGAGGCCCAAGGCTCGACGATTTTTTCGCGCTGCGGCGGGGTGCCGGAGGTGCTGCTGGTACGGCTGCGCGATCGGCAAGATCCGGTGGTGCTGCTCAATCAGAAGCTCGGCGAGCTGAACGCGGAGATCACGCGCCGCATCCGCACCGAGGGCGCGCTGCTCGCGAGCGAAGCCGCGCTCCGAAGCCGCGCCACCGAAGCGGAGGCGTTGAACCGCGCCAAAGACGAGTTCTTGGGCACGGTTTCGCACGAGCTCCGCACCCCGCTCAACGCCATCCTCGGTTGGGTCGATCTGCTGCGCAAAGGCCCCGTCAACCCCGAGGTCGACCGCGCTGCCGCCGTCATCCATCGCAACGCCAAAGCCCAAGCCAAGCTGATCGAGGATCTGATCGACGTGTCGCGCATCATCAGCGGTAAGTTCCGGATCGAGCCGCACGACTGCGATCTCGTCACGCTGATCGACGACGCGCTGGCGAGCATTCGCGCCGGCGCCGAGGCGAAGCGACTCGAGCTCACGCGCGAGGTGCCGGAGCCGGGCTGCGCCGTCTTCGGCGACGCGGCGCGTATCCGGCAGGTTCTCGGCAATTTGCTGTCGAACGCCTTGAAGTTCAGTGAGACCGGCGGTCGCATCCACGTGGGGCTCTGCGCCGAGGCCGAGACGGTGACGCTGAGCATCACCGACAGCGGCAGCGGCATCGAGCCGGCGTTCCTGCCGTTCGTCTTCGAGCGCTTCAAACAGGCCGATGGCAGCAACACCCGTCACGTCGGCGGGCTCGGCCTGGGCCTCGCGCTCGTGCGGCACATCGTCGAGGCTCACGGCGGCGCCGTCGAGGCGCAGAGCGACGGCAAGGATCGCGGCGCGACGTTCGTCGTCACCTTGCCGATCCGCGCGGTGGCGGCGCCGCCGTCGGTATCGAGCTATTCCGTCGACGTGGCGGGCTTGGCGCCGCCGGCACCGAGCGTGTCGACGACCTGATCGGCCACCGCCGGTGCTGCGCGCAAGCCCGCGGAAGCGCGCTCTTTTTCGTCGAGGGCAGAGCTGGCGCGCTGGGCTTCGGGGCGGTTTTGTTTCCACCACAGCTGGGCGCGCTCGTCCGTCCACGGGCGCTCGAAGATGAGGCCGCTCAGCGCCTCCGACAGCTCGTGCGCGGTTTGCGGACGCTTGTTCGGGTTCTTTTCCAGGCACTGCATGACCAGCGCCTCCAGGCCCGGGTGCATCGGACGATCGACGCGCTTGGAGGGGAGGACCGGCTTCTGATGGGCGTGCATGACGAGCATATCGGCGCGGGTCTGCGCCTCGAACACGCGCTTACCGGTGAGCAGCCAATAGCCGACGCAGCCGAGCTGATAAAGATCGGCGCGCGCGTCGACGGGAGCCTGGAAGCGCAGCATCTCGGGCGCCATCACCGCCGGGGTGCCGACGAACTGCTTCTCGTCTTCCAGCTCTTCGTGGGTCAGGTGGCGATCGAGCACGAGGCCGAAGTCGAGCACCTTGACGAAGTCGAAGTCTCCGCCCACGGCACAGGTCAAGATATTGGCCGGCTTCACGTCGCGGTGCACGAAGGCGCGCGCGTGCGCTTCGCGCAGCGAGTGACACACCTGCTTCATCAGGCTCGCGACGCGCTCCGGCGGTTGCGGCCCGAAGCGCTCGACCAACGTCATCAAATCGACGCCGTCGAGCAGCTCCATCACGTAGTAGAAGGCGCCTTCGCGCGTGATGCCGAAGTCGTAAACCTGGATCGTGTGCGGCGAACGCAGCGACGCGGTGGTCCGCACCTCGCGCGTGAATAGCCGCAGCAGCCGCTCCGAATCGGCGGGGCCGTGGTCGATCAGCACCTTGGGGCGAATCAGCTTCACGGCCGCGGGGCGGCGCAGCATCCGGTGGTTGGCGCGCCACACTTCGGCCATGCCGCCGACCCCGAGCCGCTCGACGAGCTTGTAGCTGCCGACCTCGCGCGCCTTGACGATGCGCTCGGTCAAATGGTGAACGACCTTCGAGATCTGCTGGGCGACCAGGGCCGCCAGCACCGGCGACGAGAGCACGACCGCGAGCTCGCCGACGCTGTAGTGGGTGTGGGCGCGCATCAGCATCAGCCCGAGCGGGTCCATCGCGGCCGCGAGCAGCATGATCGCGAGCGCCTTGCTGGGCACCGTCGGGATCAACGCCCCGAACGCCAGCAGCGGGATGACCACCGGTGACACCTGGCGCAGCAAGTCGCTGGGCACCGACGCTTCGGAGTGGCGCAAGACGCCGAGGGCGAGGCAGACCGCCAGCAGGTAGACGTTGCCGAGATCGGCCACGTGTTGGCGCGGGATCTTGGGAAGGCGCGTGACGCCGAGCAACGCCAGGCTGAGCACGATGCCGACGATCGCGGCGCTGCGCGCGGTACCGAAGACGGGGCCGAGCTTGGACCCGCCGAGCAGCATCGCCCACGCGAAGTAGGCGGCGAACGCTATTGCCCCACACAACCCGATCTGGCCGAGGCGCTGCACCGCCGACTCGAGCAGGCTGCCCGATAGCTGGCGGTTGGCGGCGCCGCGCATGGCTTCCGCCGCGTTCCAGACGCTGAGATCGAGCCGCTGCGGCTCGGCTTCGATGAGCTGCACGTCATCCGGATCGAGACGCCGTAGCTCGTTTTCGGCCTCTTGCGCCGGGGCTCTCGCATCCAGCTCGGACGACACCGGCGGGAGCATAGTGCAAGCGCACGCCGGCCGGGGCGAAAGCTGCCGCCACGCGCGGATCCCGCGGGGCTAAGCGGTTTCGACGTCGCCGCGCGCGAAGACCTTGTGGTCCAGCACCACCCGAACCGCTTCGAGCTCGCGCGCGAGCTCGGTGACGTGGGAGGCGGCCTGACTCAGGTCACCTTGCTTCGCCAGGCGCTCGCTCGACTCCGCGAGGCTGGCCATGCGCACCGCGCCGAAGTTCCCGGAGGCGCCCTTGATCGCGTGAATCACGTTCAGGTAGGCGCGTTGATCGAACGCCTTGGCGGCGAGACCGAGCGCGACGATGCGGCGCGCCACGTCGTCCAAAAAGATGTGCGACAGCTCCTCGACGATCTCGGGCGTACCGGCGTCGCGCGCCAGCTCTTCCAGGCGCGACAGGTCGACGACCTGCTCGTGGGGCGGCGCCGTGGCCGCGCTCGGCTCGGGGCGGCTCTCGTCCGCGTCGGGCGGCTCCGAGTCGATCTTCGGCAGCAGCCACTCGAGCACCTTCTTGCGCAGGCGCGACAGTGAGAACGGCTTGGCCAAAAAGTCATCCATGCCCGCTTCCAGGCAGGCGCGGCGCGAGCCGGAGACGGTGCCGGCGGTGACGGCGATCACCGGCACGCGCGGTTGGCCGGCTTCGAGGCGGCGGATTTGCCGCGTCGCGGCCAGGCCGTCCAGCTCCGGCATCTGACAGTCCATCAAGACGAGATCGTAGCGTCCGGGAACGAACGCTCGCACCGCTTCGGTGCCGGACGCCGCCTTGTCGATCTGGCAGCCCATCGGCTCCAGCACGCGCTGAATCAGGGCGCAGTTGAAGGCGTTGTCCTCCGCGAGCAAGATGCGCCGGCCCGATAGCAGCGCCGACACCCGCGGCGCCGCCTTGAACTCACCGGAGCTGGGCGGCGCGCTACGGCCAATCTGATAGGTCGCGAGCAGCCGGTCCACCACCCCGAGCAGCTCGCGCCCCGAGCGGTGCACGTTCTCGGCGGCCATGCGCTGCGATTTGTCGAGGTCGCTCTCGAGCAACAGCTCGGTCGAGCCGAGCACGTTCGTCATCGGATCGCGCAGGTCGTGGCTGAGCTTCCGCAAGACCTCCAGCGCGTCGGGGCGCGGCAGCTCTTTGGACTCGCGGCGGTTCACGCCACGTCTCGCGACAGGTCGAGCGTGGCGATGCGGCGGTAGAGCGTCGCTCGACCGATGCCGAGCAGCTTGGCGGCGCGGCCCACGCTGCCGTGGGTGGCGCGGAGCGCGCGTTGAATCGCGCGGCGCTCGAGCTCACGGAGGGGGACGATGTCCTCCTCGCTCGGCTCCTGAAAGCGGTTGCCGTTCGCGCCGTTGACGTGAACGGTCGGCAATATCGCGGGTAGCCCCAGCTCTCGGATGTCGGGCGGCAGATCCGCGAGCGTGATCTCGTCGCCGCGGCACGCGAGCAAGCTGCGGTGGACGACGTTCTGCAGCTCGCGGACGTTGCCGGGCCAGTGGTGGCGTCCGAGCGCTTCGAGCGCCTCGGGCGAAATGCTGTGCACGTCGCGGCCCACGTCCTTGGACAGCGCGCGCAAAAAGTGGCCGACCAAGGTCGGGATGTCCTCGAGCCGCGAGCGCAGCGCCGGCAGCTGGATGGGGTACACGACGAGCCGGAAGTACAGGTCTTCGCGGAAGCGGCCCGCCTCGACCTCGGCGCGCAGGTCGCGGTGGGTCGCGCACACGATGCGCACGTCGATCGGGATCTCGCTCGAGCCGCCCACGCGGCGGATCGTCTTTTCTTGGATCGTTCGCAGCAGGCTCGCCTGCGTCTGCATGCTCATCTCACCGAGCTCGTCGAGCAGCAGCGTCCCGCCGTTGGCCTGCTCGAAGCAGCCGCGCCGGTGCTGGGTCGCGCCCGTGAACGCGCCGCGCTCGTGGCCGAACAGCTCGGACTCCTGCAAAGACTCGGGGATGCCCGCGCAGTTGATGGCCACGAACGGGCCGCGGCGACGCACGCTGCCGTTGTGGATCGCGCGCGCGACGAGCTCCTTGCCGGTGCCGGACTCGCCGAAGACGCACACCGCCACGTCGCTCTCGAGCACGCGCTTTACTTGCTGCGCCAGCTCGCGCATCGGCGGGCTCTTGCCGACGATCGAGCCCAGCACCGAGCGCTCGGTCAGAGCCGACTCGAGGCGCCGCACGTTCGACAGCAGCTCACGGCGCTCGTTGGCGCGGTGCACCGCGAGCAGCAAGCGATCGCGGTCGAGCGGCTTGGTCACGTAGTCGTAGGCGCCCGCTTGCATCGCCGCGATCGCCGTCTCGAGCTCCCGCTGCGCCGTCACGACGATGATCGGTAGCTCCGAGTCGCGCGCCCGCAGGTGCTGAATCACCTTGATGCCGGTCACCTCGCCCAAGCCCAGGTCGACGCAGGCCAGGGCCGGCGTTTCGCCGTCGTGGTCGAGCACGCTGCGCGCCGATTCGTGCTCCACCACCGAGTAGCCCGAACGCTCGAGCCAGAAGCGCATCAAGCGCCGCGCCGTGGGATCGTCGTCCACCACGGCCACGCTGACTGGGGTGGTCGCCGCCACTGCTGCCGCTTCGTCGTCGAGCATTGCTACTCAAGCTCAAACGCACGATCCGGTCCCAGGTTTAGACGGCGCCGTCCGCTAAGCTCAGCTTGAGACGGAAAAAGGTGGGGAATTGGAGCTATTGCTCTTGGTCGCCACCTCAACAAGTACCTGATTTCGTTGACTAAACTTGCTGGCGCCGTCCAGCGACGGGCCGGCGCTGGCGCTTGGAACGGCTTTCGCAATCGCGGGCGGCGTGGCACTCACCTCCCCCAAGTCCGACTCGCGGAAGCTCCCGCTGACGCTCGGCCTCTTACGCGTGACGGGCGTAACGTTCGACGGCCCGCGCCCCAGCGACTTCTTCGACGTCACCAGCGGCCCTGGCGGCGACGTGGGGGTAACGGTGCTCGATCTGCGGCTCCACCCGATCGACGGCAGCGCACCGGCCGAGGTCGCCCGCTCGATCGCTGCCATCGCCGCGCGAGGTTTTCGAGAGCGCACGCCACTTCACGCGATCGTGCTCGATCTCACCCGGGCGCTGCTCGAGCACCCCTCGGCGCGGCTCCGCGTCACCCTGCTGCGCTTTTCGGCCGCCGACGCCCGCGTCGAGGTCACCACCGCTGGCATGCCGCCGGTTGCTTGCGCGCTGCCGGGCGGGCGCGTCACCCTGCACGGCGTCGCTTCGCAGTCGCTGAGCCGTGTCAGCAGCGCGCCGCCGCCAGTCGAGATCGTCCCGCTGGTTTGGGGCTCCACCTGGCTCGCGCTCTCGGACGGCTTCAGCCACGACTCCGATCACGAGAGCACCGTTCGCGAGGTCGCCCACCAGCTCGAGCTCGGCGATGAAGGACGGCTGCTTTGCCAACAACCTCCCGAGCTCCTCGAGGAGCTCTTGCCCAGCCGCTTGCCGGCCTTCCGGCGCGACGCCCACGAAGACGCCACCCTCGTGCTGATCGCGGCCGACCCGAGCGCGCGCTCCGAGAGCGGCATTCAACGCGGCACGCCGACCTCGTGACTTCCGAGGGCCCTGACCCGCGCCACCAGCGGTCCGGCCGCGCCGAGCGGCTTCGGATACGGGCTCGGCAATCACTGACACAATGCTGTCATTCGGAAGGCCTAGGTTAGGCTCATGTCAGAAGCCACCTACTTCCCGAAACGCGAGGATCATGGGGTTGATCAGCTCTGGAACCTGTCGCTGCTCCCGCTGTCCCGGCATGACGACACTGGCCTTCTGCCCAGCCATCTAGAAAATACCGGCGCCGCGCGAAGCCAGCGGCGCGACACTTTCCGGCTCTTTGACGGTCAGCCGACGCCGCGCGAGTGATACTCTCGGCGGGCGTCCCCACCACGCGGAGGAAACCGTGACGGCCTCATTCGCTGACAATGAGATCTGGCATGTATTGATCGACACCGATGACATGAAGCGTATGAACGTCGAACAGCTCGACGACGCGTTTCGTCTCAGCCTGGTGGACGCTTCGACGCTGGTGTGGAAGGTCGGCATGAAAACGTGGCAGCGCCTCGGCGCCGTCGCCGGCATCGACGACGAGCCGAAGAGCCCGTTCGCCAGCTCGAGCTACGCGCCTCCTCCTCCGCCGCCGCCCCGCCCCGCGCCCGCCGCCGTGAGCCATCATCGGGCCCAGCCGCAGGCGACGGATCACGCGCAAAGCGCCCGCCAGCAGCAGGTCGCCTACCAGCAGCAGGTCGCCTACCAGCAGCAGGTCGCCTACCAGCAGCAGGTCGCCTACCAGCAGCAGGCTGCGTATCAACAGCGCGCTGCCTATCAGCAGCAGACGGCGCGCGCATTTGCGGCCACCGCCCCGCTGGTCGCGCCCGTGTTCGCGCCCGCGCCGCGCGCCGCCGATCCGTACGTGCTGCCCAAACGGCGCGTCGCGATCCCGAGCGAGGTCGACTTCCGGCGCGCGAGCGGCGTGCGTTGGGGACGCTGGCTGTTCGCGTTCGTGCTGCTCACGGGCGGGGTGCTCGGCGCGTACCGCCAGAACCTGCTGCGCGAAGGCGCGCGCCGCGTCGGCTTCGAACGGCAATACCTCTCGGGCGAGCAGCGCGCGACAGCGTTCGTGGCCGCCAAGGCGCCCTACGAGGTGAGGACCGCGCTCACGCGGCTCAAGCTGCTGCCCGGTCCGAACGCCGCCCCCGCGCCGGTCGCCCCGGCCCCCGCGCCCGCGGTGGCGCCGACGCCCACCGTCGTTGCCGCCGCCGCCCCGACCACGCCCGCCAGCGAGGACCCCGGCGTCAAGACAGTATCGCTCGATTCATTGCCGGTCGAAGCGCGCCCCCAAGCTCCGCAAACCGCCGACGGCAACGCCGCGACAGCGCCGGCCGTGGCGGCGGCGCCCGTCAAAGCCCGAGCTGCTCGCGCGCTGCTCGACTCCGATAGCGCTCCCGTTCGCGCCCAAAAAGCCGAGCAGCCGGCGCCGATCGCGAAGGCCGAGAAGCCACGCCGGGAGCCCCGAGCCGAGCCCAAGGCCAAGCCGGAGCCCAAAGCGAAGGCCAAGGCCAAGGCCGAGCCGCCGCCGCCCGCCAACGAGAGCTTCCTCAACGCCGCGATTCGCTCTGCGATCGCCAGCGACAAGAAGAAGTGAGCCGAGCGAGCCGCTCGAGGATCCTTCAACCCATGGCGGCAGCGTGAGGCAGGGCGCGCTCGAGGGCGGGGCGGCGCTTTTCGGCGAGCAGCGCGCGCGCCGCCGGTAAATTGATCTTCGCGAGGGCTTGCGATTGGCTACTGCGGCCAGAACATCGCGATCGGGAAGGCGACGATGAATAGCAGTAGGAAGTAGGAGCTCAGAAGATTGAAGGCGGGCGTGCTCAACCGCCGCCTGAACAGCACCGCGATCGTGGGGCCGAACAGGCTCGCGATGTAGACGAATTTGATCGTCGAATTTTTGCCGGGCAAAAGGGCGGGTCCGGTCTGCCAATAAAGGTAGAGCAGCACGCCCAGGCCGGCGATGCCGAGCGGCACGAGATCGAGCTCGAGCTTCTCGAGCAGCGCCCGGAGCTTCTCCCCCACGCTCCGGCCTGCGCGCTCCGAGATCACACGCCGCCCGCGCCGGCCCACATCGATTGCAAAGCCGACCGCGAGCAGACCGACGATCGGCGGCAGCGCAAGCCCGGTCACCAAGATCGTGCGCTTGGGCCACAGCTTGCCTTCACGCGCCTGATTGCCCGAAAAATACAGCCAGTGGTCGCCCCAGATCTCGGAATAGAGCAGCGTAAAGAAGCTGTTGGCCTCGGGGTTGTTGGCGTAGATGCTGGTGGTGCCGCCGCCCAAACGCCGGTTCGGGCTGGTCAGCAGCTCGCCGAGGTGAAACGTCGTGAAGTAGTGCGCGTAGCTGAAGCCCGGCCGGCGCTTCTCGAACCTCTCCATGTAGTGGTCGCGGTAGGCGTTGGTGATTTGACCGGTGTAGCGCCAGCGGTAGACGTACCAGGAACCGCTGAGTACCCCCACGATCGTGAGCAGCGCCGCGCCGCGCAGCAGTAGCGGTGGCCAGCGCCACCCCTCGAGCCGCACCAAGTAGACCAGCAGCGCCACGCTCAAAACGCCGACGGTCACGATCGAAAACGGCCGCGTCAGCCCGACCCCGCCCGCCGCCACCGCGAACGCCAGCAGCTGCTTGAACGACAGCTTGCCGGCGCGCCAGCGCTCGCGCACCCACAGCCAAGTGCAGACACCGACGGTCGTCAGGCTGGCGAAGGCGTTGTCGGGGTGCACCATCACTCCCAGCTTCTGGAAGCCGGGCAGCAGCAGCAGCAGCAGCGATGCCAAAAACCACGCCCGAAATCCGCGCAAGAGCCGCGGAAACGCGAACCCGATCCATCCCACGTAAATCAACGTGTCCCACAGTACGTTCGTGCCGCGCAGCAGCTTGATGAGCTTCGCCTTGTGGGCCTTCTCGGCCGGGCCCGCCGGCGACTTCGCGGCTTCGCGCGACGCCAACGCCTCGTCGTCGTCGCCCACGCTCTTCGTGCTGCGCTCGACCAGCGGCACCTCGGGCGGGCGATGAACGAGCAGCGCCGGCAGGTAGTAAAGCGGAGGGTTATAGGCCATCTTGCCGGCGCGGAGCCCGCCGAACAACGCGCGATCTTGGTGGTGCCCCTGGTCGTAGACCTTTCCGTCGAACTCGACGGCGTTCCACACCACCAGCAGCAGCTTGATCGAGAGCAGGGTCGCGATCAGTAAACGACCGCTCACGGGCGTGATCCAGGGAAGGCGCAGCAGCTTCGGCATCGGAGACTAAGCTTCAGTTCTCTTCGGGCGGCGCGTCGGGCCGAGCTTCCGGCTTCGTGTCGTCCAAGGCGGGCTCGTGCCGGCTCGCGCCCACCACCGGCGACTCGGGAGTGGTAGCGGAGGCGGCGGCGGGAATCTTCCACAAATAGATGTGATCGTTCACCGTCAAATCCGGCTCACGCCCGACGAGGTACGGATAGCAGCGGGCAATGTTGCGCGTCCGGTAGCTGAGCGCATGCAGGGCCACCCAGGCGCCCGCGACGGAGGCCCGGCAGCGCAGCGGCCGATACTTCAGGCCCAAAAACCGAGCTTCTTGGGCGCGCAGCGCCGTCTGAGGCTCGTAATACAGCGGCTGCAGCTTGCGCTTCGCGACGAGCTCCGCGAGCCGTTCGCGGTCCTGGCCCCAGTCTTCGCCGTAGATGCTGATCTCGTGGCCACCCTTGCGCCCGCCTGCAAAAACGTTGAAGTAGCCGAGATAGTCCGGCCCCGCCGTCACGGCCGACACCCACACCGAGCCCAGCACGCCCGCCAGCGCCCAGCGCACCGGTTGGATGGGGAACGTGGTCCAGAGCTGGTCGAAGGCGCGCGCGGCCAAGATCGAAAGCGGTGGGATGACCGGCAACAGGTGACGCACACCCATCGCCAGATGGGAGCGGCTCGCCACGATCATGAACGCGGTGATGCTGCCGCACAGCACCCAGCCCGTCAGTGACAGCCGGCGCTTGCGCGCGAGCAGCACGGCGCCAGCGCCGAGCAGCAGCAAGAGCCCAGGCGGATTTTTTATCCCCAGCATCACCGGGTAATAAATCGGGGGCGCCTTCTTCAGGTGCTCACCCCAGAAATACGAGCTGAAGCCGCCGCTGGCGTGCCCGCGAATGCCGGCGATGCCGAACAAGTAGGTATAGGGCAGCGGCACCGGCAGCGCGCGAGGCAGCTTGGGTAGAGGGGTGAAGCGCTCGAGCAGCTTCGGGTATTTCGCGGAGACCCAGTACGAAGGCTCCTTGCGATCCAGGATCTCACCGACCCGAAGCCCGGTCAGGTCGAATTTGTACGCGAGGTTGATGCAGAACAACACCCCCACCACAATCACGCCGGCGTGCTTGGCGAGCCGCAGGAAGCGTTGCTTCTGGGCCTGACCGGCGAAGACGCCGACGCCCAGCCCACAGCAGATCAGCGCCGTCAAAAGCGAAAACGGCGCGAGGGTGAGACCGCTGTACTTCGTCAACATCGCGAGCGACAGGCCGAGCACCACGCGCGCGACACCCCAACGTCCGCCGCGCAGGTAGCGGACGAGCTCGCCGATCGCGACCGAGAAGCCGAGCATCGCCGCCGGATCCGTCGTGACGTAGCGGCACTGAGCGATCACCACCGGATTGAGCGTCAGCAGCGCCAGGGTCACGAGCGCGGTGCGCAGACCGAAGATCGAAAGGCAGAAGTAGTAGACGTAAGCGACGAGCAGCAGCCCGAGCGCCATGCTCGCCAGCCGCGACCGCATCATCTGCTCGCGCGCGTAGCCGTAATCTTTCTCGACGTAGGCTTTGGTCGTGGTGGCGGCGGTGGCCGTCTTCCAGCCTTTGAGATGATCGACGTCGGGGTTGCCGGCGTCCCACGCCACCGGCAGGGCCGTCCAGGCGTTGCCGAGCGGCGGGTGAGCGTAAGACAAGCGCGTGTCGGCGCCGCGCCAATATGCGATGCCGCGCACCATGTGCGTCAGCTCGTCTTCGGTGGGCGAGTCTTGACGGTAATGATTCAACATCAACGTCGACATCACGAGCAGCCCGACCGCGAGCGTGACGTGATGAAGATGCTTCTGTAACCCACCCAGCATTGCCCGCCAGGCCGACACTAGTGATTCGGTCCGCCGCCGGCAAACGGCGCGCGCTTTGCGGGTAGCGAGATCACGGGCGACGGGGGCGACATGGGGAGGCGACATAGCACAAGTGCGCGGGATCGTGGCTCTCGTCCGGTTCGCGCCCCGCGGGCAGAGCCGGGCGTGGTCTTGGCGAGACGGGGCGCCCGCCTTACGCTTTGCCGATGCGCGGCGTCGCCTTGCTGATTTTCGTCGTGGTCGCCGTCTGCCGGTTCTTGCTGTCGTGGCTCAACCTGCGGCACCTCGAGCGCGCCGGCCACATCGTACCGCCCGCGCTCGCGGCCGAGGTCGACGCAGAAAAGCTGCGTAGAATCAGCGACTACACGACCGAGCGCGCGCGCTTCGGGCTCGTTCGCAGCCTCGCGTCCAGCGTCGTGACGGGTGGGTTCGTGTTCGGGGGTGGGCTCGCCGCGTACGACGCGTACGTCGCCCGGCTCTCGAGCTCGTTCGTGATGAACGGCGTGCTGTTCTTGCTCGGGTTGTTGCTGGCTTTCGCGCTCATGGAGGTGCCGTTTCAGCTCTACGGCGACTTTCGGATCGAGCAGCGCCACGGCTTCAATCGCCAGACGCCCGCCTTGTGGTGGAGTGACTGGCTGAAGAGCACGACGCTGTCCGTGGTGCTCGGCGTAGCGCTCGCGGCGGGCGCGCTGTGGCTGGTGCGGGCGGCGCCGAGCACGTGGTGGATCTGGGTCACGGTGCTGGTCAGCTCCGTGAGCCTGCTGCTCACGTTCGCTTCGCCGTACCTGATCGAGCCGTTGTTTCACAAGCTCGAGCCGCTCGACGTCGAAGGCTTGTCCGAGCGCATCCGCGCGATGACGGAGAAGGCGGGGGTGCACGTCGGGCGCGTGCTGAAGCTCGACGCGTCGCGGCGCAGCTCGCACTCCAACGCGTATTTCACCGGCCTCGGGCGGGTCAAGCGCGTGGTGCTGTTCGACACCCTGCTCGCCCAGATGAGCCACGCCCAGATCCTGGCCGTGCTCGCCCACGAGCTCGGCCATTGGAAGAAGCACCACGTGCTGGTGCGCATGCTGGTGATGCAAGTGTTGCTCGTCGCGACCGCCTACCTGGCTTTCACGCTGGCCGGGAGCGACTGGCTACCGGCGCTGATCGGGGTCGAGTCGGCGTCGTTCGCGGCGCGGATCCTGCTCCTGATGCTCGTCGCCTCTGCGTTGATGTTCCCGCTCACGCCGCTGCTATCGGCCTGGTCGCGGCGCGACGAGCGCCAGGCCGATCGCTTCGCGGTGCAGCTGCATGGCCACGCGAACGACTTGGCGGACGCGCTCGCCAAGCTCGGCACCGAAAATCTCTCCAACTTGCACCCCCACCCGCTCTACGCCGCTTTCTACTATTCGCACCCCCCGCTGGTGGAGCGCATCGGCGCGCTGCGCACATTGGCGCGCGTCGCCTAGCAGGACAGCGGCTGTTCTCCGACACTGGCACACTCGGGCCGAGCTTGCGCCGCGGCGCGGGCCAATCTGTGCCAGCACCTTCGGCGCCGAACTCTGCTACCTTACCGGACGGCGCGCGATTTCGCGGAAACTCGCGCCGTCTGGTCGGCGCAGGTAACCTGGGAGCAAACGGCACGTGACGTGCTTTGGAGCCGGTTCATGACAAAACTCTTCGGCGTCTTTGGCATGGTGCTCATCGGCACTGCTTGCGGCGGGACCACGGACAGCGTGGACACCTCGACCGCCGGAGCGCCCGGCGACGCCGGCTCGGCCGGAAAGTCGAGCGCCGGCGCGGGCGGCGGTTCGCATGCCGGTAACGGCAGCGGCGGCAACGCAGGCGCCGGCAACAGCGCCGGCACCGTCAACGGCGGCGGAGGCAACGCAGGCGGCGGCAATAGCGCCGGTACCGCCAACGGCGGCGGCAATAGCGCCGGTACTGCCAACGGCGGCGGCGGTAACGGAGGCAACGCAGGTAACGGTGGCGTCGGGCGCGGCGGCAACGGCGGCAGCGGTGGCGGCGTCGTCGATCCGCGCTGTCCGGACCACGCGCCGAGCGGCGAATGCAGCGCCGCCGACCTGACGTGTGAGTACAGCACCCTCGACGGGTGCCTCTGCTACCAGAGCGCGCCGAGCAATTTCATGCTCTGTAACAAGGTCGACCCGACGTGCACCATGAGCTCCGCGGGCGGGGCGGCCGGCGCCGCGGCTCCTCCCGCCGGCGGCGGCTGGGGCGGCGTGTCGACGAAAGTGGCGGCGCCCGCGCCCCATCGGATCTGTACGTGCTCGTCCGGTACCTGGCAGTGTACTTTTGGTATTTGAGCCAACGTCGAAGCTCAGCCTAATTGAAACGGCGCGCGCTTGCCGGTCGCCACGAACGGACGCGGCGGCTTCAGGCGTTTTCGCAGATAAGCGACGTACGCCATGCGTTGGCGAGCCGGCGCATCGCCGCCGAGCGCGGCCAGGAACGTATCCGGCACTTCGAGCAGCGCCCGCTCGAGGGTGTCGTAGTCGAGCTTGGCGGCGAGCTCCGCGTCGGCCTCCGCCAGCTGCTCGGCGGAGACCTGCAGCAGGTGGTCGCGCACGATCGTACCGGCCTCACGCGGCGTCTGCTCGGTGACGGCGCGCCAGTCGTGATGAAAGTGCAGGGAGGCGCCGTGATCGATCAGCCAGATCTGACCCGCCTTGATCATCAGGTTGGGGTTACGCGCCGTGCGATCGGGATTGTGCACGAGCGCGTCGAGCCAGACGATCCGCGCCGCGAGCTCGGGCTTGATACGCCCGGCATCGGCGACGGTGACGTTGCGAAAGCCGTCGAGGTATCGAAAGCCGAGGCTCAGCCCCACGCTCTTGTCGAGCAAGTCACGTAGCTCCTCGTGAGGGTCGTCACACGGCACGCCCGCGGGCAGCTCCGCCAGGTAGCGAGCCGGCGTCGGCAAGCCGAGCGCGTCCGCCAGCGCCCCCACGACGATCTCGGCGATCAGCGGCAGCACCCCCTCGGCGGTGCCGCGCAGCTTGACCACCAGCTTCTCGGGCCCGGCGCCGACGAGCACGGGCCAGGTGCTGCCCCGAAAAGTGGACAAGACACGCTCGACGGGCAGCGTCTGCATGGCTAGCGCGTGACCACGATCGGCTCGCCGCGCGTCACGATCATCGTGTGCTCGAACTGCGCGCCGACGCTGCCATCCGGCGTGCGCAGCGTCCACCCGTCGTCGTCCTCGAAGATGCTCGTGGCGCCGGTCGTCAAAAACGGCTCGATCGTGATCACCAAGCCCTCGTGGAGCACGTCGTCGTTGCGACGGTCGAAGGTGTTGGGAACGTTGGGCGCCTCGTGGATGTTGCGACCGACGCCGTGCCCACACAAGTCGCGCACCACCCGGAAGCCGGCGCGCTTGGCGCGGCGCTCGACGGCGCGCCCGATGTTGCGGATCGGCGCGCCCGCCCGCACCTCGCTCATCGCGTCGGTCAGCGCCTGGCGCGTCGTAAACAGCAGATTCCGTAGGCGGGGGCCGACGTCGCCCACGGCATAGCTGGCGCCGCTGTCGGCCCAGTAACCGTCGAGCTCCGCCGAGACGTCGATGTTCACCAGGTCGCCGGCGCGCAGCATGCGCTGTGAAGGGATGCCGTGCGCAAGCTCGTCGTTGACGCTGATGCAAGTAGTGCCAGGAAAATCGTAGGCCAGCTGCGGCGCCGAGCGCGCGCCGTGGCGCCGCAGCACCTCTCGGCCAATCGCGTCGAGCTCGCGCGTCGTCACCCCCGGCCGCACCTGCTGCGCCATCGTGTCACGCGCCTCCGCCACGGCGGAGCCGGCGCGCTTCAGGCCTTCCACGTCATGCTGACCGTCAATCGACATGCCCCCAAGGTAAAACGAACCCGGCGCGCCGCCAAATCGGCGCGCATTTAGCCGGTGGGGACGCGAATGTCTGTCCTCGGTCTCGGCCGTCTCGTCCGGCCCCTTCGAGACGACGTCGACGTCGCTGTCCTTGCATTCGATTTGCCACGGCTGCTCCCGCGCGGCCGCCGGCTCGCGGATTTCGCGCGTGGTTTGTCAGCCTGGCAAGGACGACGAAAGAATCAGCGCAACCGTGGCACGCAGCGGCACCGTGACCGTCAAAACGACGATCAGCTTGGCAGGCAAGCTCAGGCCAGCCGCTTGCAGCCGTATCGCGTAGCGGCGCGCGAGCAGCACGATCAGCGCGGTGTCGAGCAGCGTCGCGAGCGCGCCGATGCCAAAGTCTCGTGGCGCGAGCAGCGCGAGCCAACCCTGGAACCCGCTCCAAGTTTGCCCGAGCACCGCCGCCGAGACCGCGAAACACGCCGCCAGCGCCACGCCCACCGCCACCACGTAACCGGGGCCCGCGACTGCGCACGCACGCCGAAGGATGCGGCTCAGCTCGGTCGCCAAACCACCGCGCGACAGCGGGTTCATCCACAGCACCAACGCCAGCAGCAGCGACGTGCCGGCCGCCATCGGCGCCGCCGAGCGCAGCAGGCTGAGCAGGATCAGGGCGTCGCTGCCGGCGTGGCTCCTGTCGAGCAGGTACGGCAGCGACGTGCCGGCGCCGATCACCGCCGCGAGCGCGGGCACCGACCCGGCATAGAGCCGGCAAAAGCGACAAGCGTCGGTTCGAGTCACAGCGCGGCGGCCTCTACGCAGAAGCTCGCGGCGGTGATGGCGAGAGCTGGATCGAAGCGGAGCGGTCGAGGCACGCGAGCTGTATCCCATGGTAAGCACGAGCCGCCGCCGCGACCAAGGACTAGCCAGCCCGAATTGCGGCGTGTAGCTTGATGAGTCCGATGAAGATTCAAACCGTCACCATCGAGCGTCTACGCGACGCGCTCCTGCAGAGCGGACGACGGCCGAGCGTCGTCACGTCGTCCGCCTACGAAACGTTGACGCGCGAGGGGCTGCTCAGCCCGGAGGAGGCGAGCGCGCTGACCCGCGTCGATCCGCTGGCCGAGTGCATGTTCTTGATGATGTCGGCCGACGGCGAGCTGGCGGAAGCCGAGCGCGACGCCGTGCGCGGCGCGATCCGCGGACTTACCGGCGATTTGTTGCGCAGCGGCACCATCAACGTGATGCTCCAGACCTACGCTGCGCGTTTGGCGGAGCAGGGCCGCGACTCGCGGCTGCAGGAGATCGCGAGCGACATCGCCGAAGAAAAGAGCGAGGCGGAAGCGGCCTTCGCGCTGTCGGCCGCCGTCGCGCTCGCCGACGACGCGGTGACCGACGAAGAGAACGCCTTCATCAATCAACTGGCGGAGTGGTTCGGCATCGCACCCGCGCGCGCCAGCGAGATTCTCGATCAGTTGGCGGACGACAAAGACGGGTGAGCCGGCGGCTTCGCGCTCACGGGTAAGCAACCGAGCGCGTCTGGGCCGGTCACCGTGACGCCGCCCGTGTACGACGAAATTGCGGTCAAATGCTGGCGGAACAGCGACATCGCGAGGGCGTCGCCCTCGGTATCGAGCACGCGCGGCCGATGACCGTCGAGGGCGTAAGGGCAAGCGGAGACGCTGGGGGGCGCCCCCTTGCGCAGCTCGAGGCGCGCGAAGAAGCTCTGCAGGGTCCACGGCTTCTCACGGTGACCGGCGAACACTAGATTGCCCAGGCTGTACAGGATCGGCCGGCCCTGCACCCAACCAACGCCTTGCGGCACGTGCGGGTGATGGCCGATCACGGCGTCGACACCCAGCGCCATCAGCGCTTCCAGGAAACGACGGGTGCGAGCGACCGGCGCGTGCACGTATTCTTCGCCCCCGTGGTAGCTCACGACCACGAAATCGTTCTCCTGCCGCGCGCGCGCCACCGCCGCCTCGAGCTTGTCGATGTCGGCCCAGGCCACGAAGGCGCGCCCCTCGTGGGTGGCGAACGGCGGCTGATTCCAGACGTGCGTCACCGCGAACAACGCCAACGTGAGACCATTGATGCGTAGCACCACGGGACGGTACGCCTGCGCCAGATCGCGACCCGTGCCGGTGAACGGCACCTGCGCGCGCTCCAGGTTTTCGATCGTCTCGAGCAGCGCGCTCTTGCCATAGTCCCAGGCGTGATTGTTGGCGGTCGACACCAGTGATACGCCCGTGCGCGCCAAGACGTCTGCTCCCGCGGGCGGTCCCGTGAAAATCAGCCGATGGCTCGGTGACTGAGTCACGCCTCCCTGATCGCTCAGCTGCGACTCCAGGTTCACGAAGCGGGCGTCGGCCGAGGTCCACGCCGCGCCGAGCCCGCTCAGAGGATCATAGGTCACGTCTTTCAAGATCGCCTGACCGCATTCGCGCCCGAAGCTCACGTCACCCCCCGCGGCCAGCACGATACTCGGCTCCCGCGCGGGAGCGGGCGGGGCGGGCTCCGGCGCCGACGCCGACGGCGACGGCGACGGCGACGGCGAGAGCTCGGCCGCGAGGGGGGCCGGCGGCAGCGAAGACGGCTTTGGCGTGACCACCACCGCGCGCGCCGGCGCTTTGGGCGCCTCGGCGTCGCTCCGCTCGCAGGCGAGAAGCCAAAAGCCGAGCAGTATCGAACAGCTTTGACGGCGCACGGGCAACCTGAAGTTATCGCGAGACTCGGCAAAGGGCGCAAGCGCGAGGTCCCGCCACCCCCGAGCTTGCCGCGAAACTCGGCGAAGTTACGAATCTATTTGCGCGGGGCGGGCGCTCGATTTACGTCGAGCATCGTGAAAATCGCGGTCATTGGGTCTGGCTACGTGGGTTTGGTGGCGGGAGCTTGCTTCGCGGACTCCGGTACTCACGTCACGTGTGTCGACGTCGACGAGCGCAAGCTGGAGAAGCTGCGCGCGGGCGAGGTGCCGTTCTTCGAGCCGGGGCTGGCCGAGCTGGTCAAGCGCAATTGGCCGCACCGGCTCGACTTCAGCTCCAACTTGGCCGACTCGATCCGCGGACGCGACGTCGTCTTCGTCGCCGTGGGCACGCCGCCGGCCGAAGACGGCTCCGCCGATCTGTCGCACGTCTTGAAGGTAGCCGAGCAGGTCGCCAAGTCTGCCGAGCACGATCTGGCCCTGGTCTTGAAGAGCACGGTGCCGGTCGGCACCAACGAGCGCGTACGCCGGCACATCGAGCCGTTCGCCAAGCACCGCATCAGCGTCGTCAGTAACCCCGAGTTCTTGAAAGAGGGCGACGCTCTCTCCGACTTCCTGAAGCCGGATCGGATCGTCGTCGGCGCCGACGACGACAACGCGTTCGAGCTGCTGTCTCGCCTGTACGCGCCGTTCAATCGCCAGCGTAATCGCCTCCAGCGCATGAGCCCGAAGAGCGCGGAGATCGTGAAGTATGCTTCCAACGCGCTATTGGCGACCAAGATCTCGTTCATGAACGAGATCGCAGAGCTGTGCGACGCCGCCGGCGGCGATGTCGAGCAGGTGCGGCTCGCGGTCGGCTCCGACGAGCGCATCGGCATGCAATTCCTATATCCCGGCCTCGGCTTCGGCGGCAGCTGCTTCCCCAAAGATCTGCGGGCGCTGGTCAGCACCGGCAAAGATCTCGGCGTGCAAATGGAGGTCTCGGAGGCGGCGGTGCGTGCCAACGAAGGGCCTCCCGTCATGCTGCTCAAGCACATGGAAAAAGATCTCGGGGGCGTGAAAGACAAGGTCATCGCGATCTGGGGCCTGGCGTTCAAGCCGCGCACCGACGACGTACGCGAAGCGCCGGCGCTGAAGCTGATCTCGGAGCTGCTCAAGCGCGGCGCCAAGATCCGCGCCGCCGATCCGGAGGCGCTCCACACCGCGCGCGAAGCGCTCGAGCGCACCGGTGAGGCGAAGGGCGTCGAGCTGTTCGAGAACGAGTACGACGCCGTCAAGGGCGCCGACGCGGTGGTGATCGCCACCGAGTGGAGCGAGTACCGTTCGCCCGACCTGCCACGGGTCAAAGAGCTGATGCGCGGACGCCACCTGTTCGACGGCCGCAACGTCGTCGTACCAGCCGCCGTCGTCGACGCCGGCCTTCGCTACCGAGGCATCGGCCGGCCCGCGCAAGGCTGAGTCGCACCCGCTCGCACCAGACAGCGCCGTCGGTGGCGGTCGGCGTAGTGTGCCAGCCGGCCGTGGCACATCTCTGTAATGGTCCTGTATTCATTGAGCTTTTGTTAGGGGCTTCCGCGGCACGGCGCTTGCTGTCTGGCCTGCGAGGAATCCCGATGAACAAGCTCGCTTCGTTGACGCGCATCGCCTTCAGCGGCGCCGTGGTGGCTCTTCTCGCCAGCGCTTGCGGCGGTAAAAGCTTCGTCGGAGGCGACGGCGACGAAGCGGGCAGCTCGTCGGAAGGCGGCAGCAGCAGCCACGCCGGCACGGGCTCTAAGGCAGGCAGCGGTAGCTCGGCGGGAGCCGGCAACGCCTCTCACACCGGCGGTACGGCTGTCGGCACCGGCGGCACCGGCGTCGGCACCGGTGGCGTCACTACTGGCGGCGTCGGCACCGGCGGGCGAGCCACGGCAGGCGCGGGCGGCGGCGGGTACGCCGGTGAGGCTTGCACGGCAGCGCCGGACCCGGGCCCGTGCGACGCTTACCTCGAGACCTGGTACCACGACCCGACTACCGGCGTTTGCCGCCCGTCTTTCTACGGCGGGTGCGGCGGCAACCAGAACCGCTACGGCTCGCTCGCTGAGTGTCAGAAGACGTGCTCGGGCGGCACGCCCGACTACGACAGCTGTCAGGTGCCGCGCGACTGCACGATCGCAGGTACGAGTTGTTGCGGCGTGTGCGACGGCGCCGAGCTCGATCTGCACGACTTCATCGCCTACAACACCAAGTACGTCGGCCTGTTCGACTGCGGGATCCTGAAGGAAGCGCCGCCCCCCGCCGGCGCTGCGCCGGCCGGTGGTAGCCCCGGGATCGGGCTCCCCCCGGCGTGCGCGCCGTGCCCGGACCCGGGGGGCGGCGGCACGCTGCGTTACTTCGTGCCCGACTGCGTCGCCGGCCAGTGCGTGGTCACGGATCTTCGCGCCAGCCCCGTCACCGCCTGCAAGACCAGCGACGAATGCCGGCTGCGGAGCGGCACCGGCTGCTGCGAAAGCTGCGACGGCTCGAGCCTGATCGCCGTCCGCAACGACGGCAGCTTCGAGAAGCTGGTGTGCGGGGGCATTCAGCCGCCGTGCGCGGCGTGCGCCCCCCAGCCGCCGAACGGCGCGATCCCGCTGTGCAACGAAGGACGTTGTACGATCGCCTACTCGGCCACCGACGAGTGAGGTTGCCGAGCGCGGGCGAGCGACGTCAACGGCGCGGCGCGAGCCGTGACAGGCGAGCCGTCACCTCGCGCTCGAAGCGCGCGATGTAGTCGGCCACCAGCTGTGCCGGCTCCCCTCCCGTCAACAACGGCGTGAGATCCATGCCCCACGTCAGCGCGTCGTGGCGATCGGCGTCGCCCGGCTCGAAGTACGTCGCGTGGGCACGGCGCCGCCCCGCCGTCGCCAGATCGTAGCGCTTGCCGCCCGCGATCTGCGAATCGAAGACGCCCATCAACGCCGCGTGCAGATTCTCGTGGCGGTCGACCGGCATCACGATCTTGTCGGCGTCGCACAGCCAATCCAGGTCGCGCCACACCTCGCCGCCGATCACGCGCCGCGGCCGCATTTCCGCGGGCAATGCCCGGCAGGCGGCCACGACCCGCAGCGCCACTGCGACGTGCGTGTCGTGCTTGTCGGCGAGGTTATGAGTGTAGACCACCTCCGGGCGCGCGGCTCTGATGATTTGGTCGAGGTCGCTCCGCACCGCGAGCTCGTCCGCCCCGGCCGTCGCCTTGACCGCCTGCGACGCGTGGCCCAATTGAATGACGGCGGAGTACTCGCCCACGTAGGCGGCCTTGCGCTGCTCCAGCCGGCGCACGCCCTTAATCTGCTCGTCCGAGTAGCTCGCGTACTCGCCGACGCGCGCGCTGCCCGCGCCGTCCGTCATCACCACGCCGGTGAACCAACGCTGATCGTGGTGGAAGCACTCGATCACGCCGTGCGCGGCCATCAGCTCCAGATCGTCTTGGTGCGCGCCGACCGCTAGGTGCGTGGTGCGCGTCAGGGCGGCGTCGAGCGGAGCGCCGTCGGGCACGAACACGTCGGCTGATTCACGGCTCGGGACGAAAGGCATGGTCAAGCTCGGATTCGCGGCAAGCTGGCGGCGGCCACTGCTTGACCGACGCGCCGCGTGGCTTCGTCGGGCAGGTGAATGACGATGGGCGCGGCCCGCGCCGGAGCCTCGCGTTTTAGCACCTCGCGCGCGGCGCGGAGCAAGGTCTGGCCGGCATCGCCCGACGTCACACGTCCCAGCAGTAGCACGTGCTTGACCGCGTAAAATTCTGCGTAAAGCAGCAGCGCGTAGCCGAGCTGGATACCGAGGCTCTCGAAGACCATTCGCGCCGGCGTGTCCCCCGCCGCGAGCCGCCGCTGGAGCTCGTGCAAAAGCTCCGCCGGCGATGCGCCGGCCGCTAGCGGCAGCCCAGCGGCGCGCGCGAGCCGGATCGCCCCATCTTGCGAGAAGTAGCTGACGCCCGTGCCGCGATCGCCGGACCACTCGGCGTCGAGCGGCGCGTCTGCGCTCACGTCGACGGGCGCGAACGCCAGCTCGTTCAACCAGCCGGTGAGCGAGCCGCGCGCATCGACGTAGCCCGCCGCTTGGCTGGTGCCCATCGCGATGCCGAGCACCGAGTCGTCGCCGAGCGCGAGCGCTCCCGCCAGCGCGGTCACGTCGCCATCGTTTTGCACCTCGAGCGGTACGTCCCCCCATTTTTTTGCGATGTCCCGGTAGATATTCTTGATGCGCGCCTCGAAGGCGGCCTCCGGCACCTTTCGAAATAGCGACGCGACCAGCGTGCGATTGTCGAGGTAAATGCCAGCGGAGCTGACGCCGAGCGCGTCGATGCGCGGCAGATGGGCGGCCGCCTGGCGGATCGAGTCGTCGATACCGGCGATGTGGTACTCCGGATCGGAAGCCAGCTTGGGGTGCCACACCGTTTCGCTCGCGAACACCTGCTTGCCGTCGATCAGCGCCGCCACCTTGCGGTCACTACCGCCCGCGTCGAAGCCGATCCGGCAACCGTCGAAGTGCCCGCCGACAGCGCGCCGCGGCTCGTGCTCGGGCGGTAGCTCGGACTCCGCCACTGCTTCGATGCGCAGCGCCGCGCGCTGATAAATCTTCGCGAAAAATTGGCCATCGAACGCGCGCTGCCCGCCCGCGCCGTAATGCGCCGCGAGCCGCGCCGTGATCGCGCTCGAGCCCGCGACGTAGACGTGATGCGCGCCGCGCTGCCACAGCAAGAACTTGAGCACGCGTTCCGCCAGCCGAGCGCTGACCTCGGCGCCGGCGTGTCCGTCTTCGACCACGCGCAGGGCGTGGTGCGACACGGCGCCTCCGCTTCGCTCGAGCGCGAACCGCAAGGTCAGCGCGCTTCGTTCACGCTCGACGCTCCTCGCGTGCTCGCGCAGCGCCAGATACAAGGGCCGAAATCCGACGTCCAGGGGCGGCACCACCGCCGGCACAGCGAAGCTCGAGGCACACACGAGAGCGAGATTGTACACGTTTGGAGAGCCCGAGGAGCTCTGCCCGGGGCAAGGCGGCGCACCCCGCTAGCGTCGAGCTTCAGGCTTCCGGATGTCACACGCGTCCATCCGGATTCGCTCGGGCGATGGCTCTTGCGGCAGCGTCCGACTATTCGCTGACGACGCCGATCTTGGCTTGAAAGACCAGGCGCCCCGCCTTGGGATCTTGCAGCGCGATCTGATAGTCGTTGGGTACCTCGAACACGATCTTCGCGGGCGGGGTCATCGGCGAGGTGCCCTTGTCTTTACCCACCGGCTTGAGCGTGACGCTGGTCGCGGTTTCTTCGCCCATCTCGACCGGAATCTTGTGCAGCGCGACGAGGCGATTGCCTTTCTGGCGCACCGTGATCCACCACCACTGCCCCTTCTCGTCTTGCTTGAAGCGGTGGCCGTCGGCGGGGAAGTTCTTGCGTTCGTCCGCCATGCAGGCGTTGAGCTTCTTCGGATCGTTGGCCGCCTTCTTGTTGCACTTCTCTTCGGCGGCGTGCTTCGGCTCCGAGTCGTTGAACGAGAACAAGAACACCACGTCCGGGGCGGTCAAGATGTCGGTCGCGGAGCGCGTCGGCTTCGGGCCCTCGTCGGCGGGCGCGCTCGACTTGGTCGCCGTCTTGCCAGCGTCGGCGTTGGCGGCGGTGTCGGGCTTGTCACTCGTGCCGGCGGCGCCGCTCGCGCTGTCGCTCGCAGCCGCCTCGCTCGCCGGCTCCTCGGCAGGCTTGGCGCTGCCGCCGCACCCGACCAACGACAACGCCAAAACGACCAGTGAGCCCGCGTACCGGCACGATTTCATGACGCCGATGACTAAATCATCGGCGTCCAGAACGGAAGCCCCTCCAGCTACAGCGACTGCATGAAGGCGACCAAGTCACTCTCATCCTGCTTACCGAGGCTCGAGGTGATGCCGTGGCGGTCGCCACCACCGCAGATGCCGAAGCGCGCCTGGAGCGTTGCGGCACAACCGTCGTGAAACAGGGGCGCCCGCGCGTTCACGTCGATCAGCGACGGCGTCACGAAGGCGGCCCCGGTTCCCACGTCGTGGACGGCATTGTCCGTGAAATCGGGCCCGCTGTGGCACGTAGCGCAGCCCACTTTGGCGTCGTTGAACAGCGCTCGGCCTCGCTCGACCGCCTCCGCGTCGAGCTCGTCGGCGGTGGGCGCCCGCGGCACGCTGTCGATCCAGTCACGCAGGGCGTCACGCTGGGCGGGCATGACGTTCGCGACCAGCGACATGCGCTTGAGCATCACCTCGTCGACCAACGCGTCGAAGGTCGTGAGGTCTCCCGACCAGTGGAAGGGGGCGCGCGAGCTGACGCCACCCTCGAGCGTCTGTGAGCGCCGCGGTCCTACCGTAAAGTTCCAGGTATGGCCGTCTTCGCCGGCTTCGGGGTGACACGAGGTGCAAGCGATGCCGCCGCCGGTGTTCATGTGGAACATAGCGAAGCCGGTGTCGAAGCGCGAGTCGGCGGCGAGCGAGATGGTGCCGCCCTGCTCCAGCTGGAGCTGAGCCGGCTCACGTGATTGCGCGATCCAATGACCGCGGGCGTCGAACGCGATCGCGACCGGCTCACCGGAGACGCGCGTCGTGGTCGTGCCGGCGGTGGTGGAGCCGGAACAGAGCAAGCCGAGCGAGTTGTTCCCGACCGACGACGTCGGACTCAACCACAGGTTATCCGGCAGCTTCGACGCTGGAAGCGCCCACGAGTTGCCGGACGCGAGCATCGCGACGCGGCTGCCGTCGGGCGACACCGCGACGTCGAGCGGGCCGCTGGCGCCGCCCAAACGACTGGCCGATAGCATCGTCATCGTCGCGCGGTCGCCGCCGCCGTTCGGATTCATGACCGAGATTCCGAGATCGGCGACGGAGCCGCCGCAGGGAGCGCCGTAATAAGCGCCGGCTCCCGATGGCAGCGTATTGTCGCTCGAGTCGACGTGGCCAACGAGCACGCCACCGCCCGGCAGTGACAACGCGCGAAAGGCAACGGTGGGAGTGACCGAAGGTGACGTCGTGACCGGGATCGCGCCGGGCGTCAGGCTGGGCGCAGAGCGGCGCAGCACGCTGCCTTCGCGGGTGACGACCATCACCTCCGCCGTCTTGAAGCGAGTCACGATCAGGTCGTCGCCGGACAACAGCACGTCGCGCAGATCGGGATCGAGCCGGTGGCGGGCCTTCACCTCGCCCGTCTCCGAGTCGAGCACCGCGAGCACGCCGGAGCGGCAGGCGACGAACAACTTCGACTGGGTCGCGTCGTAGGCGAGGCCGCGCGGCGCGGTGCATACCGGAAAACGACGCGCTGTGCCGTTCACTGTGTCGACCGCGAGCACGGCTCCACCACGCCGGGTCACGACGAACGCGGTGCCGTCTGGCCCTTCCACGACGCGCCCTGGCTCGTCGCCCGCTTCGAGGTCGACGGAGACCACTCGCTGCGTCGCCAGCTCGACGACATGGACCTGATCTCGATCCGGATCGGAAGCCACGGCGTGGCCGTCTTTGGTGACGAGCAACGTGCCGCCGGCGATCGGGGCTACCTTACTGCTCGGACGCGTGGTGGCGCCGCCGAACAGAGGCTGCGCGCTCGTCGGTGGGGACGGCGTCGGCGATACGGTGCCCCAATCTGCGGGCCCGCAACCCGCCAGCGCGCCCAACGCGACCAACCCGCCCAGCACCGACCCTACGCCAGAGTTTTTCGCCATCGCTGCCACCCGTTCCCAAGCTCGGCAGCAAGATGCGCGCCGAACGTGCTCGAAGCTAACACGCGGCTACGATGGAAACCAATCCCACTCTGCGCGCGCCTGGCAATCGCCGCGGAATTGCTAGCAGTTCGCGGAGCGCCATCGCGGACGCGGGGCGCCGCACGTCCGACTCGTTGCAAGCTGCGCGAAAGTCGGGCGCGCCAAACCGTGCCATCGAAGTCACACCTCGCCCGGCTCCGGCAACACACCGTCGCTCAGGCTCACGCTGGCCGACGGCACGCGAAGCGTCGCGACGGGAGCGGCGGCGATGTAGGGCTACTTGCCGAGCTTGGAGGCTTCTTTTTCGACCTCGGCGCCGGTCTCCAGCACTTTGAGGTTGGCGATGAATGCGTACTTTGCCACACGCATGTCCACCATCGCGCGCTCGAGCCCCGAGCTCTCGACATTGTCGCGTGTCTGGCTCACCTTGCGTGCTTCGGCTGAAATCTGAACCGTCTCCGCGGTTTCGGCCGCCGAGGGAGCGCCCGCTAGGCGCGTGAGCCGCTCCGCAGATAGGTCGAAGCGTCGTGATTCGGCCGACACGCCTGCAATACCGGACTGCATGAGAGGACGAATGGCCACGTCACGTTGAACGGTCGGGCGCGCCGGCGCTTGAGCGCCTTCTTCACCCTCCGGGGTGTGAGAGCGACGCCGGTACGTCCGCGGAGTGGCGCAGCAACAGCGAGCCTGCTTCCGCACACAATTCCAGTCGCCACGGTATTTCCCATCGGCGGCGATCCCGGAGGTAGCGGCGAGCCGCCGCTAGGCGCCCTTCGCCGCGGCCCCGGCGCGCACCGAATCACTCTCGGGTGTGAGGGCCGGGCGGCTCTGACGCCGGGCGAGGCGCGACGCTCGTCGCGCGCAAGCCTATACTGAATTTCCAACTTGCGGCTCCTCGTCCCGGCTCTGTCCGTCATCGCGATGACGGTTGCGGCGTGTCTCGCCGTGCTCGGCTATCGCTTTGCGCGACTACCGGGCTGGAGAGATCAGCGTTGGTTCTGGCTGATCGCGGCGAGCGCGAGCCTGTACACGGCATTCAACGTGGTGGTGACCCTCGACATGCCGACGTGGGTGGTGCAGCTGTGCGCGCACGGCAACTGGGCGGCCCTGGCGCTGCACGTCATCGCCTGGAACCTGCATAGCGCGGCGCACTTCCATGCCCGCTCCACGCGGCTCGAGCACGCGTTCATCGTCCTCGTTGCGCTCGTCGCAGCGCTGGCGTTGCTGCCGAACGTCTTGCTCGGCAGCGGCGTGCTGACCCATCACTTCCTGGCCCTCACGTACCACGAGCCACCGACGACGATCCTGGGCTCGCTCGCGGCGCTGCCGCTGTATCTCGCGCTGTTGATCCCGCTCGCGCGCTTCCTGCGTGACGCGCGTCAGAACCACGACGCGCGCCGCTATGCGAGCGGACTTTTGATCCTGGCCGTGACCGGCCTCAACGATCTGCTCGCTTCGACCGGCCGGTATTCCCTGCCCTACCTGCTCGACGTCGGCTTCTTGCTGATGGTGGGCTTGGTGTGGACGGCGCTGATGGATCGCTTCACGAGCGCGACCCATCGGCTCGACATGCTATCGACCCAGCTCGAAGGCATCGTCACCGAGCGCACGCGCGAGCTGGCCAAGGCCCACGAAGCGCTGGGTCAAGCCGAGCGCCTGGCCGCGATCGGCCGCCTATCGGCCGGCGTCGCCCACGAAATCAACAACCCCTCCGCGGCGGTGGTCTCGAACCTCAGCTACCTCAAGACCTCGCTCGCCAACGGTGAGCTGCCCGTCGACGCCCAGGACGCGCTCGAAGACTCCCTGACGTCGATGGGCAAGATCGCCCGCATCGTACGGCAGCTGCTCGACACCGGTCGCGTCGCCGCCGCCGACACGTCGATGCGCAGCACCTTCGACGTCGCGATGGCGGCCAGCAATGCGGTGCAGACGGCGCGCGCGGCGCTCGACCGCCCGCTCGACGTCACGCTCGACACGGCGGCGATGTTGGGCGTCGGCGATCAGCTGATGGTCGAGCAGGTGCTGGTCAATTTGATCGTCAACGGCGCGCAGGCGGTGCCCGAGTCGCGCCCGCCGCGCGTCAAGATTCGCGCCGAGAAGCTGACGAGCGGCGTGCGCATCACGGTCAGCGACAACGGAGCCGGCATGTCGGAAGACATCGTGCGGCGCGCGTTCGAGCCGTTCTTCAGCACCAAGCCCTTCGGCAAGGGCACCGGACTCGGCTTGTCTGTCTCGCTCGGGCTCGCCAAGGCGATCGGCGGCGACCTGCGCGTCGCCGACACCTCGCCCGCCGGCACGAAGATGGAGCTCCTGATCCGGTCGAGCTTGCACCTCGCGAACGTGCCGCCGATTGTCGAGTCGGCCGGCGCGCGCCCGGCCCAGCGCCTGCTCGTCGTCGACGACGACCCGATCGTGCGCGAGAGCTTGTCACGGATGCTGTCCAAGGCATTCCAGGTCGAGACCGCGGGCGGGGTCGGCGACGCTCGCCGCAGCATGAGCGGGGCGCATTTCGACGCGATTTTATGCGATGTGATGATGGATGAGGGCGGCGGTGAGGCGTTCTTCTCGTGGCTTCAGCGCGAGCGGCCGTCGTCCGCGTCGCGCGTGATCTTCGTCACCGGCGGCGTGACCGACGAGGCCTCGCGGCGCTTCCTCGACGGCCAAGGCCAGCCCGTGCTCTACAAACCCGTCGATTTGATCACGGTCGAGCGCGCGGTCGACGAGGTGAGCATCGGTGCGGCTCCGTCCACGCATTGAGTGACGCGGCGGAGGCGGCGCAGTATGTTGAAGACATGGCCGACCAGCACCAGCAGCCGCGGAGCCTGCTGCCTTTTCTGGTCGGGGGTACGGCGCTGTGCCTGGGCATCGGCCTCGGCTTGTTCGCCCTGAAGAGCTGCCGCGTCACCGCCCCGCCGCTGCTGCCGCCGATGACGTCGTCGGTAACGGTGGTTCGGCCCACGCCCGACGTGTTGATCGCGGTGCGCGATCTGGCCCGGCTCGAGTCGGCCTCGTTTCACATGGAGCGCGTCATCGACCTGAGCGACAAGCAGTCCAAGTTGTGGGGCATGATCACGACCGAGGACGCGATCTTGCTGGTGGCGGTCGCAGAGGTGACGGCCGGTGTCGATCTGCAGAAGCTCACCGCCGCCGACGTCGTCGTCGATCCGGCGCGGCGCACCGCCCGCATCGAGCTGCCGGCGCCGGAGGTGCTGCACGCCGCGCTCGACAACGAAAAGACCTACGTGCACTCGCGAAAGACCGGCACCCTCGCCGACCGCCACGAGAACCTCGAATCGCGCGCCCGCAAAGAGGCGGAGAAGACCCTCGTCGACTCCGCGCGCCAGGCCGGCCTGCTGCAGCGGGCGTCCGACAACGCCCGCCGCACCGTCGAGGCGCTCGTTCATTCTCTCGGCTACGACAAGGTCGAAGTGTCGGTGCGGCCGGTCAGCGAATGAGGCACAGGCCCATGCCGGCCGCGCGCGCCGCGCCGCCATCGGCGTCGTCGCGATCGCCGATCACGAGGCAACGTGCCGGCTCGACTCCGAGCCGCTCGGCCGCGCTCAGGTAACCTTCGGGGTGCGGCTTCAGCTTGCTCGGGCCGCCGGGCTCGCCGTTCGAGACCACCAGATCGAACAAGCTCGTCGCTCCGAGAGCTTGCAGCTTGCCGCGAGCCGGATAGTCGCTGACGAGCGCCGTCTTTCCGCCGCCGGCTCGGTAGGTGGTGAGCGCTTCCAGCAGGGGTGCGCGCTTGGCCCGCGCCACCCACGGAAGCGGCCGCTCGAACATCCAATGTCGAACGACGTTCTCGACGTCGGCCCGCTCACGGCCGAGGGCGCGAGCGGCGTGCTCGAGCTGCCGTTCGAACGGGCTCGGCACGAGCGCGGCTTCGCTCGCCGCTTCCGCGCGCAAAGCCTCGTGGGAGTGACGAAAGGCGCGAAGGGTCTTGATCGACCCCCAGCCGAACAACAAGAGCTCCAGCGCCATCGCTAGCTGCACCGGCTTGTGACGGTAGAGCGTGCCGTCGAGATCGACGAGCCAGGCGGCGTAGCGTGTCGTGGCGTCTGGGGGGAGCACGGTGCGTGCCTACTCTCGGGCGCGGCCGAAAATTTTCGAGCCGGGGGGCACGGAGTTGACCAGCCACACGTTGCCGCCGATCACCGAGCCGGCGCCGACCACGGTGTCACCGCCGAGGATCGTCGCCCCCGCGTAGATGGTCACGTTGTCTTCGAGGGTGGGGTGGCGCTGCTTGGCGAAGCCGTCTTGCTCGCACTCACGCCGGCGGGTGCTGAGCGCGCCCAGCGTCACGCCCTGATACAGCTTGACGTTGTTGCCGATGCGGCTCGTCTCGCCCACCACCGTGCCGGTACCGTGATCCAAAAAGAAGGCCTCGCCGATGCTGGCGCCGGGGTGCAGATCGATACCGGTACGGCTGTGAGCGTACTCGGCGATGATGCGCGGGATCATCGGCACGCGCTCCTGATAGAGCACGTGGGCCACGCGGTGAGCCGTGATCGCTTCGATCGCGGGGTAGCTGAACACGATCTCTTCGACGCTACGGGCAGCCGGATCGCCTTCGTAGGCGGAGACGACGTCGGTGTTCAAGATGCGGCGCACGTTCGGCAGCGCCTTGAACAGCCTCAGCACCACCTCTTCGGCCCAGCCGGGCGGAAACCCGCTCTCGGCACGGCCGACGCCGGTTTCGTAAGTCAGGGCGCGGTCGATCTGCTCGACCAAGCTCTCGTAGGCTGGGTAAAGGTGCTCGCTGACGGCGAAGCGCAGGTTTTCACGACGCAGCGAGCGCAGGCTGTAAAAGCCGATGTAGATGATCGGCTTGATGTGATTGTACGCCTCGACCACCGCCCGCTTGTTCGGCAGGGCGGCGCTCTCCAAGTTGTTGATCTCTTGCGGGCTGTCGTAGCTGCTGACGACGGCGTCGATCGCTTCCTCGAGATCGGTGGTGCGAAGCGTGTTGTGCATGGCCGCTGCCGCAGGAAGCTTACGCGAGGGCTGGCGGTCGGCAAACGGGGGCATTCGCGTGTTATTGGGACGAAAGCCCCAAAACGCTAGTCCGTATGCGCCACGACGCCCAAGGTCGTCGTGAATTGGCTGCCGGCGGTGTCGCGCATGTCCTTGTTGAAGATCTGGCGGCTGGCCCAGTCGTAGCGATTATCGAGCCGGATCGTCAGAAAGTCCGATGGCAAGTAGTCGAGCGTGATCGTGCCCCCCACCAGGTTCATCGAGTACTGCGGGTAGCCGCTGATGAAGCCGGCGGAGTCGTGAAACAGCTCGCCGCGCGCCGCGACCCCGAACTGCTCGACCACCGCCACGCGCGCGCCGAGCATCACCCCGTAGTAAGAGGAGCCTTCGAAGTCTTTGGAGTTGGCGCTGCTACGGGTGTGATCGAGGCCGTAATCGGCGTTCAGCGCCAGCCGCAGCCGCTCGATCGGGTTTGCCACCACCGCCAGATCGATCAAATGGCGGAGGCCCTTGGTGTTGTTGTTGGCGCGGTCGACGACGTGCGAATCGCCGCCGCTGGCGCCCATGGCCGCGACGCAAGCCGCCGCCGACTCGCTGAACGACTCGCCGGGGCTGCAGGTGATGACAGCGGTGTCGTCGTGCTCGGGGCCGCCGAGGTAGCCGAGCGACGCCGTGAGCAGCTCGGCGCCGTCTCCCGCCTTCAAGTGGAAGTTGACTTGCGCCCCCAGGCTCTTGCCGACGTTGTTGTCGATGCTGTTGTTCCAGCCGTTGACGGCGAGCAGCTTGAAATCGAAGGCGTCGGACACCGCGAACGTCGCGCGCAGGCCGGTGTGGAACAGCGGCTGAGACGCGAACAGCATGCCGCGCGTGTAGTTCAGGTTCAGGTGGCTCTCCGCGACCTCGACGCCGTACGGCGTATCGAACTTGCCGAGATCGAGCTGAAACATGCTGTCGGCGCCGCCCGGCTTCCACGTCGCGAAAGCTTGCTTGACGTACTGTAGGCCGTTGGCACTATCGCAAGTCGACCTGTCGGTCGCGAGGCAGCTGCCGCCGATCGCGTTGGCGGTCGGTCCGAAGCGGAGGCTGATGGTGGCCCCAACCGGATCGGCCGGGTAGCTAGCGTTCACGCCGACCCACGACAGCGCGAAGCCGTTGGCGGTGTCGAACGGGCGCAGCGCGTTGCGCCCGAGCTGCGGTTTGGGAAAGTTGTAGTTGACGCTCGCGTACGCGTCCACGAACGCCGAAAACTCGATCGCGTCGTACCAGCTGTAGCTGCTGTCGGCCTCTGCGTCGGGCGGCGGCAGATCGAGCTCCGGGTCGGCCGGGGGTAGATTCTCGGGGGCGGGCGGCGGCTCCGGCGGCAGCGGGGCGGGAGCGGGCGGCGGAAGAGCCGCGGGCGGAGCGGCATCTGCCGGCGCAGCAGGCTCGAGCGGCTCGGGGGCGGGCGGCGGAGCGGGTGCGGGCGCCGGAGCCACGAACGCAGGCGGAGGGGCGGCGGGAGCGACGGCAGGCCTCCTCGCCGGCGCGAGCGGAGCGGGCGTGGGCGCCGGAGCCGGAGCCGGAGCCGGGTTGGCCGGAGCCGGTGCGGGCTTCGGAGCTTCTTGCGCCACAGCCTGACCAGGCAGCGAAAAGCCCAACGCGATCAGGTGGGTTACGACCGTGCGCCGACGCATCATCTTCATCTCCGGGGCCACTCGCTACCACACCCCGTCCTGAAACGACCAGGATTCTGCCCAGATCTCCGCGCCCGCGCGCCGCCGATGTTGACACAGTTGGCACAAGCGGCGCGATCGGATCGCCCTGGCCGCTAGCGCTGGACGCCGTCGTGGCCGGCGTCGCCACCGCTCGCGTCGCCACCGAGACCGGCGTCGCCACCGAGACCGCTGTCGCCACCGAGACCGCTGTCGCCGCCGGCTCCTGGCGAGCCCGCCTCGCCGCTCGCGCCCGAAGCTCCGGAGCTGCCGGCGCTGGGGCTTGCGCCCGCGGCGGCGCCACCACCGCCGCCCGACGCGAACGATCCGCCCGCCGCGGTGCCACCCACGCCCACGCCCGTCCCGGCGCTTCCGCCGCTGCCGTTCGCGGGCGAGCCGCCGCTACCGGCTTGCGAGGTAGCGCCCGCGATGTTGCCGGCTCCGCTCATGGGCGTGCCGTCGGTACCGCCGCTCGGGTTGCCACCGGTGCCGGGCGAGCTACCGCCGTTCGCGCTGCACAGCGGCAAGGCGGGCTGGGGGTTGATGCAGTTGCCGGAGTGACAGTCGAGCTGCGCGCATGTCTGGCCAGCATTTTCACAAGCAGCCGCCACGACGCCGCACACGAGCGCCCCGAGAGCGAACGCGGTGCGCAACCGAGACGAGGCCGTCAGCACGAGGCGACCGTATGAAAGATCCGTGCCGGAGTCACGATGATTGATGCACCACGGCCGCCGCCGCCGGGCTCAGCCGCGGAGCACCGCGTCGGGCAGCTCGTTCACGTCGTCGGCTGCGCGCGGCGCGACGGACGCCAGATGTGGCTCCAGCTGCTCGAGCACTTCGAGCAGCCCGCGCTTGGCCTCACCAGCGCGGATGTTGCGGAGCAAAATTTCCACCTGCGCGTCCCAGCCGGTTTGGCCAAGCTCGGAGTGAATCGCGTGATCGCCGAGCAAGACGACGCGCCGCTCGAGCTCCGACACGAAGATCAGCAGCGCCGTGCGACCGCGCGTCGCGTACAGGCCACGCTCGGCGAACAATTGGAACGCGCGAGCGCTGACCGCGCGCGCCACCCCTGCCTTCGAGACGAGCAGCCGGCGCAGCGGCGCGAGCCCGGAGGCCGCGTACACCGCGGCCCCAACCACGAGCTCGACGAGCAGCGCCAGGGCGGGATCGCGCCAGGGCTCGAGCCGTAAAAATGCGAGCCCGCCCGCGACGGCCCAGCCGACCGTCAACAGCACGCGGCCCTGCCAGTAATCGTGGCTACGCGGCACGACCGCCACCACCACCTCGGCCGCGCTCTGGCTCTCGACGCGAGCCACGGCCGCTTCGACCTCGCGGGCGTCGGCTTCGGACAGGATCGAGCTCACCATGATCCGGAGCTTCCACCGCCGCCGAAGCCACCACCACCGCCGCCGCCCCAACCGCCTCCGCCTCCGCCGCCGCCGCCCCAGCCGCCGCCGCCACGCGAGCCGCCCCAGCCGCCGCCCCCGAGACCGCCGAGCCCGCCGATCAGAAAGCCGGTGCGGCCCGCGCGACCGCCGCCGCCCCGCGAGAGCAGGAACGGCAGCACGATGAGCGCCAGGAGCACGAACAGAAATAGTGAGCCACCGCCGCTCTGATCGCGCGCTTGGCGCGGGGGAGCCACGGCCGCGTCGGGCACGGGCTGCCCGGATGCCTTCTGCATCAGCACGTTGAAGGCTTGGTCGATGCCCTGCTCCACCTTGCCCGCACGCAGCGCCGGCGTGAGCACGTTGCGGATCACGCGCGAGGTGAAGGCGTCGGTGAGATCGCCTTCGAGGCCGTAGCCGACCTCGAGCCGCAGCTTGCGATCGTTCTTGACGACGAGCAGGATCAAGCCGTCGTCTTTGCCCTTCTTGCCGAGCTTCCAGGCTTCGGCGGTGCGAATCGAGAAGTCTTCGAGCGGATCGCCGTCGAGGCTGTCGATGGTGAGCAGCGCAAATTGCTGCGCCGATCGCTGCTCGTAAGCGCTCAGCTTTTGCTCCAGCCGCTGCGCCGCCTCGGCCGACAGCATGCCGGCGGTGTCGTTGACGTGGGCGCGCAGTGGCGGCACGTCGCGCGCGAACGCGACGCCGGGCGCCCACAGCGCGAGGCAGAGCAGCAGCTGCGCGACTCTTTGCAGGACTCGCGTTTCCGTGAGCGCGGTGCGAGTCATGTCCACCGCGACCTCAGAGCTTGATTTCGGGCGCCTTGTCGGAGCCAGGCGCGGCTTGGAAGGTAGGACGCACGCTACGGCCGCGCATCGACGCGCCGATGCTGGTCGGGAAGCGCTGTACGATGCCGTTGTAGTCGGCCACGCTGTCGATGTAACGCTTGCGAGCGACGGCGATCCGATTCTCGGTGCCCTCGAGCTGCGCCTGCAGATCGCGGAAGGATTCGGTGGCGCGCAGCTGCGGGTATTGCTCGGAGACGACGAGCAGGCGCGACAGCGAGCCAGACAGCTCGGCCTGTGCCGCCTCGAACTTCTTGAGCTTCTCCGGGTCGTCGATGGTAGCGGCGTCGACCTTGAGGCCGGCTACTTTGGAGCGCGCCTCGACGACTTTGGTGAGCGTCTCTTGCTCGAAGTTGGCGGCGCCCTTGACCACGCTGACCAGGTTGGGCACGAGGTCGGCGCGGCGCTTGTACTGGTTTTCGACCTCGGCCCAGGTCGCCTTGACGCCCTCGTCAGCGGTGACGACGTCGTTGTAACCGCAGCCGCTCAGCGGCGCCGCCAGCCCGATTACCAGCGCCAACGCAGGAAAGAGCCGAAAGGAACGCGAGGCCTTGCTAGGCGCTGTCGGTTGTTTCATGACGCCTCACTCCCTTATGTCGCAGCGCCGGGCTTGGCAAGGGTGGGCGCCGTAATTAACCCGGCGGCGTCCCTCGGAACGACCTATATCACCCATGGAGATTCTCTATCGAGATGCGGACATGGTCGCGGTCGACAAGCCCTCCGGTTTGGCGGTGCACCGCGGCTGGGCCGACGACGAGCAATTCGCGATGACGCTCACGCGCGACTTGCTCGGACAATGGGTGTATCCAGTGCACCGCTTGGATCGCGGCGCGAGCGGCGTGCTCGTGTTTGGCTTGTCGCCGGCGGCGGCGCGCGAGCTGTGTGGCCGCTTCGAGCGGCATGAGGTCGAGAAGCGATATTTGGCGCTGGTACGCGGCAACCCACCCGCGCACCAGCTCATCGAGCACGCCCTGGTGCCCGAGAGCGGCGCCGCGCCGCAATCCGCTCGCACCGACGTGCGCTCGCTGCTGCAGCTCGGTCGGTATGCGTGGCTCGAAGCCCGGCCGCACACCGGGCGTCTGCACCAGATTCGCCGACATTTGAAGCACATCTCGTGCCCGATCATCGGCGACGTGAAGTACGGCAAGGGCGAGCACAACCGATTGTTCCGCGAGCGCTACGCGCTGCATCGGCTGGCTTTGCATGCCGCGACGCTACGGCTGCTCGACTGGAAGGGCGCGCCGCTCGAGATCCATGCGCCGCTGTCGCGGGAGCTCGCGCACGCGCTCGAGCTGCTGCGTGCCGAGCGCGGCATTGCGTCACACTGAGGCAACACGGCGCACGCGGCGGAGCGGTCGCTGCCGGCAAAATTCGCGAATTGGCGCGCTTTTGCGGGGTCGCAGGGCATGGCACGCCGACTGCTAGGCGGCGCGCATGCGTCATTCGATGTTCCTGGCTTCGCTATTGATTACTCTCCCGATGGTTGCGTGCGGCGGCAGCAAAGAGCCCGCCGAGGGTCCGGTCGAAAATGCGGGCGAAAAGGTCGACGACGCGGCCTCCGATACCAAAGAGGGCGCAGAAAAGGCCAGCGAGAAGACCGGCGAGGCGGTAGAAGACGCCGGCGACAAGGTCAAGGACGCGACCAAAGACGAAAACTGATCGCGGTCACGTGTGAGGTTTCCTAGCGCACCACGGCGGCCGCGACGGAGTCGGCCGCCGCGCCGTGCGCGCGCTGAGCTACTTGGGGGTTGGAAGAGCCGGGGACAGTGAGCGCCGCTGAGCGCTGCCGGCCGAGCGCGCCGTCGCCGTCAACGTTTGGCGCGGGCTGGCGTGATGACGGCGCTCGAACGGTTCGGACCAAAATCCGCGAGAGCAGCACGCCGTTCTGGACGGCGCCAAGCGCGGCGCCGCTGAGCGCACCCGCGTGATCGCTGGCCGGACGCGCGGATGTTGTGGGTGTTGCTCGAAGCGACGTCGTTGCTCGAAGCGGACGTCGTTGCTCGAAGCAACGTCGATATGAATGCTTCGGATTGCGAATCCGTTTTATCGATTCACGTTGCCGTGAGTGATTGGCGTGCTCGACTGTCGATGATCGTGCGTAGGGGTCGCAGCCCAGTCGCCTGGTGTCAGGCGCACGCGGTTCATTCGCAGCTGGCTCGTGCTCTGGATCGGTCTGATGGCGCCCGCTTACACGCTGGGCTCCGTGGTGACGTGGGAGCCATGCCGCACCGCGCTGCTCGTCCCGTTGGTGGTGCAAAGGCTCCGCTTCGTACGACCGCGAGCGCTCGATGCGGACCAGCGCGCGGCGAGCTTGGGCAAGACACCTTACGTGACCGATTGTGTCTTGGCCCGCCGCCTGACTCGAAAGTCAGGCCGCCGAGCGACGGCCCTACGCGATATCTGCTGTACGGCTGCAACGAGAAACGCCGTGACTCCAACATTCGAGAGTGTCTTCAGCGCTTGCGGCGGGAGGGCTTCCCGCCTTGAAGCTGGCCGAGCCGATGCGAGCGACGGCGCGGGCGTCGGCGGCCGATGGACAGCGGTCGAGAACCGGTTCCACGCCTGGCTTTTGGCGGCGCATCGCCTTGACGAGTGTTGCTGCGTATGTCTCTCTATCAGTCGAAACCCAACCGGTCAGCGCTGGTGCGAGTGCGTCTGTTGGCGGTCGGCGACGTGGAGGCAACGATGCGGAACATTACGGTCTGGGCACTGGCTGCATTGGCAGGCACTGGCGCGCTCGCTTGCAGCGCAGGCGGGAAAGGCAAAGTCGGCTCACACACCTCGACTGGCGGCAACGCTAGCGGCGGCGGCACGGGTGCGGGTGCGACGGGCAACCTCGGCAACCTCGGCAACGTCGGTAACGGCCCCGATCTCGGCGATGTCCCTGCCGGTCCGGACGGCGCGCCCGAGGATCCCGATCCCTCTAACCCGAACATCACCCACCCTAAGTGCGGTGCCGCCCAGTGCACCGACTTCCCGGCCGAGCCGATCCTCGAAATGGGCGTGCCCGCGAACGCGGCCATGCTGTTCGGGGATCCGGCCAACTTCACGGCCGGCTCACTATGCGCGCTCGAGCCTCAGCTCTCGGGTGGCGGCAAAGAAGGGGCGATGCTGCCTGCAAATTGGGTGCGCCCGCGCTTCCGCGTGTCGGCACCGGCCGGAATCGACTTGCTCGAGATCCGCATCCACTCCCCGGCCGAAAAGAACGACCTCGTCGTCTACACGTTGAACCAATCCAAGGCGGGCGCGCCGGCCACGTCTTGGTACCTACCCAAAGAGATCTGGGCGGGCCCGGGTGGTGCCGACGCACCGGCCGCCGGCAACGGCTTCGCCAACAACGCCGCCGGCCAGCCGGTGACGGTCACCATCCGCGGCGTCAACTCGGCCGCCCCCGGCGTGCCCGTCGGCGTGACGGGCGACTTTCACATCGCCCCCGTCGTCGCGACCGGCAGCATGGTGTTCTGGACCGTCAACTCCGCGAGCGTGACGCCCGACTCCAGCAAGCTGCTCGGCTTCGCCGTCGGCGACGAAGGCGTGGCCGACGCGCTGACGCTGCCGCAGATCAAGTGGGCAGGGCAGATGAGCGAAGACGGCTCCGTCCTGCGCGGCTACTACGACGAAGCGCCGCTGCCCGGCTTCACCAACGGGCAGGTGCGTTGCATCGGTTGCCACACCTCCCTGCCCGACGGCAGCGGCGTGGTCTTCACCGACGACTGGCCGTGGTCCAAAGCGGCGGCCTCGCTCGGCGCCGGCACGGCGGGCGCGATCCCGACCATCATTGGCGCCGGCGCTCAAGCGATCATGAAGATGCCGTGGTGGGGAACCCAAACGCTCTCGCCCGGCCACTGGACAGCCGGCGATCACACGCTCGTCACCACGTTCGGGGCCACGTTGAAGGACGGAACCGCGCGCACGAAGGCCTGGCAAGGTCTGGGCGACACCGCCGACAACAAGGTCAAATGGGCGCAGCTGGCGTGGATCGACCTCGAGTCGACGGCTGCTGTCGACGTCGCGGTGACGGCCGAGCCGGTCTACGGGCCTCCCGTCGACGATCGCAACACCGCAGCGATGGCCCTGAAAGGCACAGCTTGGGGCCTGATCGCCACCGGCGACACCGGCGTCGGCGCCGCCTCTCCCAACCTCAGCCACGACGGCGCGAAGATCGTCTACACGACGACCGACTACGCGCCCGATGGTCACCCCGACGCGACGGCCAAGATCGCGGACCTGAAGGTGGTCGACTACAACAACCGTATGGGCGGCACCGCCCAGGCCCTGGCCGGCGCGTCCGACCCGCAGTGGCTCGAGTATTACCCGTCGTACTCCGCTGACGACAAGCTGATCGCCTTCACCCGCGCTCCGACGCCGAGCGCGACAGCGCCGGACGGCCCGTACTACAACCGTTTCGGCAAGATCATGGTGATTCCGCCCGCCGGCGGCACCGCCACCGAGCTCGCCGCCAACGACCCCGGGACGTGCGGCGGCGACGACCTCACCGCCGGCATCATCAACAGCTGGCCGAAGTGGTCGCCCGACGCCTTCACGGCCAACGGCAAGACGTACTACTTTTTGGTGTTCTCGTCGGGGCGCAAGTACGGCGACGATTTCTCGCAGCAGTTCGAGCTGCCGAAGAATCCGCTGGCCACCTTCACCGGTCTGGCCAAATCGTCGCAGCTGTATCTGGCCGCCGTCGTCGTCGACAACGCGACGGGAGCCATCACGACCTACCCCGCCGTTTACATCTGGAACCAGAACCGCGCCCCGGGTGCCGGCGGCATGGCGGCAAGCCTGCACTACAGCAACCTGACCCCAGCCTGGGATCCGATCGCGCTACCGCCGCTCGACATCCCCGAGGTCATCAACGAGCCGCCGCGCTGATCGCGGTCCGCGGCTGAGCCGAAAGGCACGGGCGAGCGTCTCGCACCGTGCCTTTCGCGTTTTTGTCGACGCCGAGCTCAGGTAGTTGGAAACGGCTCGCGCGTCGCTTCGGGGATGTTCGATTCGTCGGTGCCTTCGGCGAACTCGGTACCACCGGTGGTCTTGACGAACGGACCGCCGCGCTCTTCGGCGACCTCGGCGTCCAGATCCTCTCGCAGCTGCTCTTCGCCGCTGTTCATGCTGGCGACGGCGGACTCGCCCAGCTCTTCGGCCAAGTCATCCTGGGTACGAGCCTTCTTGACGAACGCGTCGTCGGAGTCCGTCTCTTTGCCTTCACGCGACAGCTCGAGCAGCCGCTTCTTGTGGTCCGGATCCATGTGTCCGGCCCCATCGAAGCCGTGCGCAGGGGCCGGCGGCGTCTTCTTGTCTGTCATTCACATAGCCTCGAACCGAGCCGACGCCTACGCAAGCTCGCATTTGAGCGCCGGCGGCGATGGGACACTTCGTCACGACGACGACCGGGAGGTTTGTACAATCTGGGCGCGGCCTCAACGTACGCGGCCGGCGGCGCTGTCTAACTTCCGTTGCCAAAACTCCGCAACCGGCGGCAAAGCTGTCGAGCTAAAGCAAGCGGGGTGACGCTGATGGTTGAAACGACGTTCGACCTGGTCGGGACCGCAGAGCTTGCATTTCTTTCGGGTGGGGGCGAGCTGGGTGAGCGCCTCCGCGCGATGGACTGGGCGGAGTCGCCGCTCGGTCCGCCGCAGCGCTGGCCGAAGAGCCTCCGCACCTGCGTGCGCATCATGCTCACCTCACGTCAGCCGATGTTCGTGTGGTGGGGCAGCCAGCTCATCAATCTCTACAACGATGCCTACAAGGCGATCGTCGGCGGCAAGCACCCCGAAGCGCTCGGCCAACCCGCCTCGGTGGTGTGGCGCGAGATTTGGGATCAGGTAGCTCCGCGCGTCGAATCCGCGATCTCGAACAACGCCGGCACGTACGACGAAGCGCTGTTGCTGATCATGGAGCGCAACGGCTACCCGGAGGAGACGTACTACACCTTCTCTTATAGCCCGGTGCCGAACGACGACGACGTCACCGAAGGCCTGATCTGCGCCAACACCGACGACACGGCGCGCATCGTGGGGCAGCGACAGCTCGCCGCGCTGAGCGGCCTGGCCGCGCTCACCGCCGACGCGCGTTCGCCCGTGGACGCCTGCCGACGCTTCGCCCGCGCGCTCGACAACGCCGATCGCGACGTGCCGTTTTCGTTGATTTATCTGCTCGACGCGCCCAACCAACGCGCGGTGCTGGTGGCGGCCAGCGGCATCGAGCTGGATCACGTCGCGGCGCCGGCCGAGATCGGCATCGGTGACGACCGGCTGTGGCCGCTTGGCGAGGCATTTCGCACTCAAAAACTGCAGTTTTTGGAGCGCCTCGGGCCGCGGTTCGGCAAGCTGCCGGGCGGAGCATGGCCGGCGTCGCCGCGCGCCGCCGCCGTCGTACCGGTGGCGGCCAGCGGTGCGACCGGCAGCTCGGCGCTGCTCGTGGTCGGCCTCAATCCGTTCCGTCTGTTCGACGACGTCTACCGTGATTTCCTGAACCTGGTGAGCCGGCAGCTCGGCAGCTGTATCGCCAACGCCGAAGCTTACGAGCACGAGCGGCGCCGCGCCGAGGAGCTGGCCGAGCTCGATCGCGCCAAGACGGCGTTCTTCAGCAACGTCAGCCACGAATTTCGGACCCCGCTCACGCTGATGCTCGGGCCGATCGAGGACGCGCTGCGCGCCCCCTCCCCGCAGCTCGACGGTGAGAATTTGCAGACCGCTTACCGCAGCTCGCTGCGGCTGCTCAAGCTCGTCAACTCGCTGCTGGATTTTTCGCGCATCGAGGCGGGCCGCATGCAAGCTGCGTTCGAGCCTACCGATCTCGCGGCGTTGACCGCGGATCTGGCGAGCGCGTTTCGCTCCGCGATCGAGCGCGCGGGGCTCGAGTTTCACGTCGACTGCGAGCCGCTGCCGCACCCCGTGTACGTCGATCACGACATGTGGGAAAAGATCGTGCTCAACCTGCTGTCGAACGCCCTCAAATACACTTTTGCGGGCTCGATCGCGGTGTCGCTCGCGCCGCGCGGCGACGGCGTCGAGCTTTGCGTGACCGACACCGGCATCGGCATCGCGGACCAGGAGCTGCCGCATGTTTTCCAGCGTTTTCATCGGGTGCAGGGCGCGCGCTCGCGAACCCACGAGGGCTCCGGCATCGGCCTGGCCTTGGTGCACGAGCTGGTGCGGCTGCACATCGGGCAAATCGCGGTCGAGAGCCGGGTCGACGTCGGTAGCTGCTTCAAGGTCTGGCTGAGGAACGGCCACGAGCACCTACCCGCCGAGCGCCTGGCCAAGGCGCGTCCGCTGACCTCGACCGCGACGGGGGCGCTGCCGTTCGTCCAGGAGGCGTTTCGCTGGCTGCCCGAGTCCGACGTCGACGAGCAAGCGCTCGTGCTCTCACAACCGGCGCCGGTCTCGGCGCCGGCCAGCTCGCGGCAAGGAGCTTTGACTCACATCTTGGTCGCGGACGACAACGCCGACATGCGCGACTACGTCGTGCGCCTGCTGCGCGAGCGCTGGCGGGTCACCGCCGTCGCGGACGGCAAGCAAGCGCTGGAGCACGCGCGGCGCGAGCGGCCGGACCTCGTGCTGACCGACGTGATGATGCCCAACCTGGATGGCTTCGGGCTACTGCGCGAGCTGCGCGCGGACGAAGCGACGCGCGCGCTGCCCGTCATCATGCTCTCGGCGCGCGCCGGCGAGGAATCGCGCGTCGACGGGCTCGAGGCGGGCGCCGACGACTACCTGGTCAAGCCGTTTTCGGCGCGGGAGCTGCTGGCGCGCGTGGCGACCCACCTCCAAATCGCGCGTCTGCGCGCCGAAGCTCAGACAGCGCGCGCGCGTCTGCACGAGATCTTCATGCAAGCGCCGACGCCGGTGGCGGTGCTGACCGGCCCCGAGCTCGTCTTCGAGGTCGCGAACCGGCCGTTTTGCCAGATGCTCGGGCGCGGCGAGCTCGTCGGCAACAAGCTGCGCGACGCCTTCCGCGAGCCTACCGCCGCCGGCGTCATCAGCGAGGTGGAGAAGGCTTACGGCGCGGGGGAGACGCTGCACGTCACCGAGCAGCACGTCCGCCTGCTGCGTGACGGTCAGCTTCGAGACGGCTACTACTCGTACGTCGTCAAGCCGCTGCTCGGAGCGGACGGCAAATCCAACGGGCTAGTGGTCGTCGCCAACGAGGTCACGGAGAGCGTGCAGGCGCGACAGCGCATCGACGACCTGCGCCAGACCGCCGAGCGCGCCAACCGAGCCAAAGACGAGTTCTTGAGCACGCTGAGCCACGAGCTGCGCACGCCGCTCAACGCCATCGTCGGCTGGTCGCAGCTCATGCGCACCGGCTCGGTGCCGCCGCCGCAGGTCCCGCGCGCGCTCGAGACGATCGAGCGCAACGCTCGCATCCAGGCGCGGTTGGTCGAAGACATGCTCGACCTATCGCGCATCGAGCAGGGTAAGCTCGTAATCAGCGTGGGGCCGCTCGAGATGGTGCGCGTCGTGGAGTCGGCGATCGACGCCCTGCGCCCGGCCGCCGACGCCAAGCAGATTCGACTTCAGCCGGTCCTCGACTCGCACGCGACGATCGTGGGCGACGCCGATCGCCTGCAGCAAGTAGCCTGGAATCTGCTGTCGAACGCGATCAAGTTCACGCCGCGCGCCGGGCGCGTGCAGATCCGGCTCCGGCGCGAGCGCTCGTTCGTCGAGCTCGCGATCGCCGACAACGGCCAGGGCATCGACCCGCAGTTCTTGCCGCACGTCTTCGATCGGTTCCGGCAGGGCGACCAGACCTTCACGCGTCAGGCCGGCGGCCTCGGCCTCGGACTGGCGATCGTACGAGCGCTGGTCGAGCTACACGGGGGCGAGGTCACGGCGCAGAGCGACGGCCCCCAACAGGGCGCGACCTTCACCGTCCGTCTGCCTGTCGCGCCGCTGCGCGCCGACATGCAACCGGAGGCGGGCCGGCGCGCCGCCTCGTCGCTCGATCCGCCGCCGACCATCGAGTGCCCCGACGCGCTGCGCGGGCTCGAGGTGTTGGTGGTCGACGACGAGCCCGAGACGCGCGCGCTCTTGCAGTTCGTCATCGAGCAATGCGCGGCGCACGTGACCGTCGCCGGCTCGGTCGCGGAAGGCCTACGAACCTTGGACGGCGCGCGCTTCGATTTGCTCGTGTCCGACATCGGCATGCCCGGCGAAGACGGCTATTCTTTCATTCGCAAGGTACGCGAGCTGCCGTCTCCGAACCGGCGCGTGCCCGCCCTGGCCCTGACCGCGTACGCGCGGGTCGAAGATCGAACGGCGGCGCTGCGGGCCGGCTTCAACATGCACCTGTCCAAGCCGATCGATCCCAACGAGCTCTTGGTCGTGCTCGAAACCTTGATGCGTAGCGCCGCGTCCTGAGCGCCGGCTCAGTGTACTGTGTTGCTGCGCGCAACCACGACCGGCGACGCCGGCGGGGGAATGTGGCGTAGGGGCGCGGGTGGCGCCGAAACGCCGCGCGACTCCCGCAGCAGCTCCGTGAACAGCATCCGGTAGTGCACGAGCGACTGACGCAAAAGCTCGGTGTCGATCACGCCGTTGTAAACCGAGCGCCCCAGCTCGTGAGCGGCCCGGTAGTGTTGCACCACGAGCGGATGCTCGACCGACAGATCGGCGACTCGTTGCTCGAACGAGAGGGTCGGATAGCCCCTGGCGCGCATCACCTCGTTGATGAGCTCGTTGGTGGCCGTCACCGCTACCACCGGATCGGTCGCGAATTTCGCCTGGATGTCGTTCCAGATCGCAGCAAAACGGCCGCGATCTTTCTGGCCTAGCTCTCGAAACTTGAAATGCTCCACCCGGCGGGCGCGCTCTGCCAGCTCTCGCTCCGCGAGCTCGGCGCTGCCGAGCGCTTCGACGGTGCGCACGTACTCCGGTCCAAAGCGTCGCTGCAGCTCGAGGCTGCGCGCTCGGGCGCGCTGCAAGAGGGCGCCCGCGGTCAGAGCTGCGCCGACCGCTATCACTGCAATCAACGCGAAAATGGCTGCTGTATACATCATGGTTGCCTGCTCCCAAATCGTACCGGGCCAAGTCGATCCTGTGCGACGACACGCAGATCGCGTGCCAACGCGCGGGGGCATGCTTCCTGCTTCACGCGGGCCATGCTCAACCTCGGATCCATCAAACCGCACATGCCCGTCGTCTGTTCGGAAGGCGGGCAGTTCGCCGTCGTCGATCACATGGCGAGCGACAATCGCACGATCAAGCTCGCCAAAGACAAGAGCGGCGTGCACCACTACATCCCCGTGTCGTGGGTCACCAAGATCGATGACTCGATTCACATCGACCGCCCCGGTGACCAGGCGATGCGCGAATGGACCAGCGAAGCAGCGTGACACGTGGCCGGTCCGCCCGCGCATGGCCTGCCTGATGGTGGCGCCAGGCGCCGGATCGGCTATGCCGGTCTGATGGCGCCCAGGTACCGCGCGCTGCTGGCGCTGCTGCTCGCGTCGTCCGGGTGCGGGCGGTCTCACAGCAGCGCGCAGCCGGCGGCGAGCGCCACCGCGCCCGTGGCGAGCACGGTGGCGCCCGCGGCGAGCGGGGTCGCCTCAGCTCGTCCGCCGGCCGGGAGCCAGCCGCCGCTGCAGGCGGAGCTGCACCTGCCACCGCTCCAGCCCGGCCAGGCGGCGCCCCTACTGGTGATGCTGCATGGCCTGGGCTCCTCCGCCGAGCAAATCGAGGCGTCGAGTGATTGGCTGATGTTCGCCGAGCAGCGCGGCATCGCCTGGCTCGCTCCCAACGGCCCCCTCGACCGCCATGGGCGCCGGTTTTGGGACGCCGGCCCCAGCTGCTGCAATTTCGACCATCTCGACGTGGATCACGTCTCCGCCCTCGCGGACCTCATCGAGCGAGCACGCAGCCATGCGGGCGTCGACCGAGAGCGGGTGTTCGTCGGCGGGCACTCGAACGGCGCTTTCATGGCCCATCGCCTGGCTTGTGAGCGCCCCGACCTGGTGCGCGGCATCGTGGGCATTGCCGGCAGCGCCCCGCTCGATCGCGCCGCGTGCCGCACGCCGAGCGCGCTCCGTGTGCTGCAGATTCAAGGTGACGCCGATCCGATCGTTACCTTTGCCGGCGGTCACCTGTTTCGTGATCCGAGCTTGCCTCGCCACCTATCGGCGGAGGAGACCGCGCGCGGCTGGGCGCGAGCGCTTGGGTGCCACGAACCGGCGCGCACGCTCGCGCCGCGCGACCTCGAGCTCGGGCTACCAGGCGCCGAAACGGGGGTGCAAAGCTACGGCGATTGCCGCTTCGGCAAGGTCGAGCTGTGGACGGTCCACGGCGGCAGCCACTACATCGGCTTTCGCGCGCCGGCGCCGGCGGCGGTGTGGGGCTTCTTGAGCGATTGAAGGCGCCGCGATGTCCGCCGAGCCAGAGAGCAAGCGCGCCATCCATGCGGCGCTGTTCGCCAACATGGCGATCGCCGCCACCAAGCTCACGGCCGCCTATTTCAGCGGCAGCGCCGCGATGACGAGCGAGGGGGTTCACTCGCTCGTCGACACGAGCAACGAGCTTTTGCTGCTGTACGGCATGAAGCGCGCCGCCGCCCGCCGCAGCCGCGAGCACCCGCTCGGCCACGGCCGCGAGCTGTATTTTTGGAGCTTCATCGTGGCGCTGCTGGTGTTTTCGCTCGGCGCCGGCGTCTCGATCTACGAAGGCGTGGAGCATCTGCGTGAGCCCGTAGCGAACCGCCAGCACCTCGTCACGTACCTGGTCCTGGCGTTTTCCGCGGTCTTCGACGGCTACAGCTTCGTGATCGCGCTCCGTCAATTCAACCGCATCCGCGGCCACCAGCGCTTCCTCGACGCGATTCGACAGAGCAAGGATCCGACGACGTTCGCCGTCGTGCTGGAGGACGGCGCGGCGCTGCTCGGCATCGGCATCGCGTTCCTCGGCGTGCTCTCCGCCCAGCTCCTCGACAGCCCGCGCCTCGACGGCGCCGCGTCGATCGGCATCGGCTTGGTGCTGGCCACGACCGCGCTGTTGATGGCGCGCGAGTGCAAGGCGCTGCTGATCGGCGAATCCGCCGATCCCCGGCTCGAAGCCGCCATCCTCGAGATCGTCTCGTCCGACCCCGACGTCGCGACCGCCAACGGCGTGATCACGCTCCACCTCGCCCCCCGCCAAATCATCGCCGCCATCAGCGCCGCCTTCCACGACGAGCTCGACGCCGTTCGCATCGAGACCTGCGTTGCCCGCGTCGAGAGCCGCATCCGCGCTGCCCATCCCGAGGTCTCGCTGCTGTTCGTCAAGCCCCAAACTTCTCGCGCGTTCCTGGGCTCGCCCCTCGCCCGCGAAATCGCCGAGTCCGAGCGTGAAGCGGCGGAGCTCGAAGCGGACGGAGCGACCGACGCGCCTCCGACCGACTAGGGCATCGGCGCCGCGATCGAGCTTTCGCGCGCCGCGTCTCAGCGCGAAACGCGCACGATGCCGAGGATGCGCGGGTTGGCTCCGCCTTTGAAGTGAAGCTCCAGCGGCGGGAGCGTGGAGTCACCGCGCGCGACGCGCATGCGATAGATGGTGTAGGCGTCGTTCTTCGGGGCGGGTACGCAGACGCGGCCATCCGCGTTGAGGGCGCGCGACGCGGTGACGGTAGAGCCGTTGAGCCACTCGACGCGGCCGCCGGAGGCGAAGCCGTAGTGGAGGGCGAGGTCGGTCATGCAGAGTTGCTCGCGCGTGAGCGCGAAGCCGTCGAGCGGTGACAGAGCGTTGAAGTAGGCCCGACCGATCGCGTCCCTTCGGGCGGCCAGGGTGTCGACGAGGTAGTGGGCCGCGCGCGGGTCGCTCAGCTTACCTTCGGCCACGATCGCCTCGAGCATCGGTCGATCGAAGCGCATCACCAGCTTGGCGCCCCAGTAGCCGTCGCTCAGATCCATCTCCGCGAACGGCCAGAACGGGTACGCCTCTTTCCACTCGAACGGATCGAACGGCGTCGGCGAAAACGAGCCCACCGAAGGCCAGGGCGTGGGCTCGATCGACTCCCACGGCCGCTTCCACAAGCCGAACGCGAAGGTGGCCTTGGTCTGCATGCTCCAGTCGATGAAATTCTCGTAGCCTTCTTCGCGGCGGCCCTTCTCGGCGCCGTGCCCGTCCATGGCTTCGCCGAAGTCGAGCAAGTAGTGCTTGAGGTAGCGGCGCCCGCCCTCGGTCACGTACATGTCGAGGGTGTTGTCTTCCTTCATGTCGGCGTGGTTCACCCACGCCGCGATCACGCGCATACCGCGCAGCTCGCGCCGGTGCTCGTGGCGCACGCGATCGTTGGCGTCGTCGCCACGCTGGCCGTCGGGCGAGAAGCCGCCTTTGGGCTTGCCGTCGAGCAGCTGGCTGGCAAAAGCGCGATACTTTCCGTTTTCTTGGAGGGGCGCCGTGAACAGCACCGCGTCGAGCTTGGAGCGGTCGAACGGGACCTTGCGGAGCTGGGGGTCGGTATAGGTCGCGTCGGGCGCGATCAGCAGCGCGTCCTTCCGAAATTCGAACACGTGATCGGACGGCACGTTGTAGCCGGCGGTCCAAAAGATACGATTGACGATCACGCCGACCGAGGTCTGAAGCTCGGGATTTTGCTGCGTATCGAATTTGACGAGGAACTTGCGCGAGCTCCCGTCCTTGATCAGAAAGCCCGGATTACCACCGCCGACCTTGGCCCCGATCACCGTCAACGGCGGCCGGGGCGGGCCCCCGCTGTCGGCGGCCTTGGCCGCCTCCTGGGGGGTGACGACCCGCACGCCGATGCGGTTCGTGAACCAGCTCGAGTCCGGCACTTCTTCCAGCGAATTGATGTTGTGAGCGAGCTCCTGATCTTTGAGCAACAGCAGCCGGTCGATGCGCTTGATGACGAAGATGTTCGCGAAATACTCCTTGGGATCGTACTGGCGCTCCTTCGGCTCGGGGATGCTCTGGTCGTCGTCGACGCGCCAGACGGGCGGGGCGTCACGGAAGCGCGGCGAGCTGGCGCAGCCGAGCTGAGCGGCGAGAGCGAGCAGCAACCCGCCGACCCGCGAGATGGAGGCTCTCATAGCTCGGTGTCCCTCTTCGTGAAGGCGCGCAGCGGATCGGTCGTCACGTAAAAATGGATGCCGTCGCCGTAGGCGATGTCGAAGGTGAACAATTGGTGATCGCGCGAGCGCACGATGAAGCCGCCGCCGCCGCCCGCGCGCCAGCCGCCGTCGAAAAAATCTGCGTAGCTCTGGCCGACGCGACCGGCGTCGACGTACAACGAGCCGGCCACGTACTGATGAATCGGGTAGTGGTACTCGAGGGTGCCGACGGCGGCTTTCTCGTCGCGAAAGCGGTCGAGCGAATAGCCGCGGAGCCGGCTGGGTCCGCCTAGTCGCGGTAGATCGGTGAACGGAATGTGGGCCCCCGCGCCCTCCACCCCCTCCACGAAGCCACGCAAAACGAGCACGCGCGTGCGCTTGTACAGGTCGATATAGCCCGTCAGCTCCGCGCCGTGATGCCAATAGCCATAGTCACCGAGGCGCGGCACGCGGCCGCCGAACAGCTCGAGGTACATCCCGTTCGAGGTTGCCCCCGCCACGTCACGAAAATCGACGATCAGGTTCAGATCGCCTTCCAACGTCGCCACCCGCTCGTCGAAGCCCACCAGCCGGCTCGTGTCGTAAACTTGCTCGATCGACTGGCCGCTGCCGCGCTCCCGCGCGCCGAAGTCTCGCACGTTGTAGATCGCGGTCCCGCCGAGCTGCAGCATGCTGCCGGGCCTACCCAGCGTGTAGCCCGCGCGCAGAAGTCCGAGCCAGCGCGTCTCGGAGTAGCGGGTTTTTACGGCCGCTTCGCGCGGATCCAGCCCGCTGCCGCCCTCGCTGTCTTGCGGCTGGCCTATGCCTTGAAATAGTAGGCCCGGCTCGCTCTCGAGGCGCGCCACGCTCTCGAGCCAAAGCCGTGAGCCGCCGAAATGGTCGGCCCGAAAGTGCAGCTGCCCCGCGAACTTGTACAAACCGCCGAAGCGCGCTTCGGCGCTGGCATGCTCGTCGTGGCCGGCCAGGTCTTCGTGAAAAGCCTTGAGACCGAAGCTGGGCCCGAAGGTGCTGTCGACGCTGAACGTCGGCAAGATCGCGGCCGTGCGTGCGTCGTTGTAGAGCAGGTCGGTCACCTTCTCGACGATCGCGTGGCGATCCAAAAACTCGATGCCTTCGCGAATCGGAAAGAAGACGAGCTTGAGCGCGTAGCGCGGCACCGCGAGCACGAGCCGTGGCACGAACAACGCGACGTCTTCCGGCTCCGTACCCGGCGCCTTTTCGTAGTTACGCGCCTGGTCGGACGAGACCGGCTTGGCGCGCGGAGCGGATTGGGGCGCCGCTTTGCGCGCGGGCGGCGCCGGCGATGGTTGTTGCGCGTCGGCGGTTCGAACCGTCAACAGCGCGAAGCACGCGGCGACGACCGGCCCGCGATGAAACCCACCCTTCATCATGCCTGCGTCCAGTTCGTCACCCCCACGGTTTTCAGGCAGAAGCGCGCGCGGCGCAATGCGCGTATTGCCTCGGCAAACGCCGAGGTTGCGACATCTTTGCCGCACTAAGCGCCGACCTGAAGCCGCACGACGGCTTCGGTTCCCCCCTCGCGCCGATTGCTCAGCTCCAGGCAGCCGCCCATGCGCTGCAGATGCTCGCGCACCAGCTGCAAGCCGTAACCCTGACCGCGCTCGCCGGCGGTGCCAAGCTTGCTCGGCAGCGCTTCGTCTTGCTCCAAGCGCCGTAAGACGTCCGCCGGCAGGCCGGGGCCCGAATCACGCAAAACGATGCGGACCTCGCCGCCCGCGCGCTCCGCTGAAAGCACGATCGACGAGCCGCGCGGCGAGAACTTCACGGCGTTGCTGAGCAAGTTTCCGAGCACCGACTCGACGAGCAGCTCCGGCTGGGCGCGCACGCACAGGTCCATGCCCGGCCCCGCGTCGAGCCGCACCCGCTTGGCGTCCATGCGCGGCGCGAACGCTTCGCTCAGCAGATCGAGGGTGTCGGCCACCGTCACCGACGTCAATGTCGGCGCCGGCGCCGGGCTGAGCAGGAACTCTTTGGACAGCACGATCAGCCGCTGAACGCGCCGGCTCAGCGACTCGGCGCTCGGCAGATCGGCGGGCGAGTCGTCGACCTCGACGTGCAACGATAACACCTGCAGATGATTGCTCACGTCGTGAAATAGAGTACCGGCCAGCTTGCGGTGCTGACGTAAGGCTTCACTCAGGGCCGCGCCCTGGTCGTGCAGCGCGCGGGCGTAGCGCCGGCGCAGCGCAAATACGTAGTTGAGGGCCAGCGACACCACCAGGAAGCTCAAGCCGAGGTCGCCCAGCAGCCGCCATTGACCGAACGTCAACGTGCGGCCCAAGCCGACCCAGCAGAGCACGGCCACGTTCAGCGCCACGATCGCCCACGTCGCGGGACCGCGGCTGAGCAGGGCCGTGAACAGCACGGCGCCGGGCATGACGACCAGCGCCGGTGCATCCGGAGTCGGGCCATAGGCGAGCACGTGCGCGATGATCGGCCCCGTCGCGGCCAGGCCGAGCGCCAGCGCCGTCCATTCGAGGTGACGCGCGGAGGCGGGCCGGCCCAGCCACAGATCGAACCCGAAGCAGAAGCCGAGCGAGACCAGCGAGGGCGCAAACGGCACGCCGACGTAGAGGTTGCGCGCCACGAGGAACGCCATGAACGCGGCGCCGAGCCGCAGCCACACCCGCATCGTGCGCCGGCGTATCAGCGGATCCGGATCGTCCGGTTCGCTCTGCTCACTTTCGGCGCGGTGAGCCAGCACCTTGGCTCTCGACAAGCTCTCGGTCAGCCGCCGCAGTGTTTGTCGAAACGCGCGGCGGTCGGCGGTGGTCGCGACGCGCTGGGGTACGGCCTCGACCAAGCTTTCGGCGAGCGGCTCGAGGTCGTCGTAGATCGCCTGCGTCATCGCCTGACGTTGCTCGCGGAGGCGCTCGAGCTCGATTTGGCGCTTGGTCATCGTCGCCTCGCACGCCGCGAAGGCGCGCAGCAGCGTATGAGCCAGACCCGTCGTGAACAAAGTCATCGCCAGCTCGTCGACGAAGCGCAGCTGATCGTAGCGCAGCGGCAACGCCGTCGTCGCTGCGAGCCAGCCCATGCTCAGCAGCATCGTGGCGCAGACCAGCCAGCCCCAGCCCGGTCCGAGCACGAGCGCCGCCAGGAAGCCGGGGATGAAGCTGAAGCTGAGCGCGGAGCCCGACGCGCCGCCGAGGTCGAGCGCGGCCTGGGTGATCAGCAGCACCAGGACGGCAAAGAAAACCAGGCCGAGCACACGCAGCCGTACCCGGGAGCGCTGCGTCAAGCTCCAGCTCGGCGCGCGGAGAAGGCCGGATTGCACTTCAGAGCCGGCCTTCAGCCCACGCTCGCCGAGCACCGCCGACAGCTTGCCGCGGTCTGCGTCGTCTCCCATCGAGCGCGAGCTTACGCCCGTGCCTACCAATCGGGAGCTTCGACTCACGACGGTCAGGCCGCATGACGGAGGTGACTGACAAGTGACGTTGACCAAAGGAGCGCGGTTGCCGCTAAACGGCGAATAACGTCGATCAGCCGTCTACCTGAACGTAAGATCAGCATCTGGGCACGATCTCGAATGAGCGCGCGTTCCGTGAAGAGGTTGGCGATCGCGGGTGACGGACCGCACCGCGAACGCTGCGGCTACGACGCGCTGCACGTCAGCGAGCGTTGGCGTTAAATCTTGTTCTGGCGCGAGCGCACGTTGCGGCACTCACCCGCAAAGTAGTGCTTAGGAGACACGTGCACCAAGTGGGCGAACACCCGGTGCAGCTGCGAGTAGCTGCCGAAGCCCGCGCGCAGCGCGGCGTCCAGATAGTTTCGCCCTTCGCGCGTCACCTGGCTCACGAAATGGGCGACGCGCAGCCGCGAGCGCTGCTCCAAGAACGACACGCCGAGCTCGGCCTGGAATCGACGTGAAAGGTAGCTCTCACTGACATCGAGCGCGCGGCACACTGCGGAGCGCTCGAGCGAAGGTTGCTCGAGCAGCAGACAACAAGCTAGCTCCACGACCGAGTTTGCCCGGAGATCGTCGTGATCGGCGCGGGTGGCTCGCCACGCCTTTTCGAGCGCGCCGCGGATGCCCAGCGCGCTCTGGGCGGGAGAAATCCGCGCGTCGTCGCAGGTCAGCTCGCAGTGGTCGCGGATTTTATCCAGATCCGCGCGCTTGAGCTCCACCACAGGCCGACCGGACACCAGCCACCCGAGCTCGCGCGACCAACTCGAAAAATAGTTACCCGAGCCCGGCGCACGAGCGCTTGTTTCGTTCCGAAACAACTGCCCCACTTCGGCACAGATGTCGGGCTCGACCTGTATCACTCGAAAGTCGCAGTCTGACGAGATGTCAGTCAGCTCGTGCTCGATACCCGGCAGCTGCCAGACCAGGTGGCCCGCGCTCACGGCATGGATGGAGTGGCCGATACGCGCGCGGGCGCTGCCGCGCAGCATGACCAGGAACTCGACCTGCGGGTGGAAGTGCAGCGGCGTGCCGTACATCGGAATGTACCGCCAGATCGTGCCCTCCCGCGTAGTCGGCGTCAGCGTATGCTCTTGGAACATCGCCGTCTGACTGGCCATCTACTCAATTGGTAGCATACGGCGCGAACGCGCGCGGGCAGAGGGGGCGAGTATTCGAGAGCGCTAGTTCACAAAGTGCAAAGACTGGCGGCGACTGACCCGCTATTCATTGCCCCAGTCCCTGCGACGCGCCAAGCTGGACGCAGCGCGGCAGGCTAGCGTCGGGCCACCGCAGTGTCACCAGAAAGTTTTTCCATCTCGCTAGGAAAGATCATTTTTTAATCGTCGAAACCACGAGATCGAACGCCGCCAGTGCGCTAAGGTGCGCCGCCTTCTGACCCGAGAGCTGCGCGTCGGCCGGTGTGTCTCGTTTTGGCCCGTTTTTAGCTCGATTGCTTACTTTTAGCTTCAATGGATATCGCCCTAAGGAGTTTCCGCTCATGAGTCGCTCCGTGCCCTCCACGCGTGCAGTGTTGACCTCTCTTTTTACGCTAACCGTGGCCGTCGCCGCTGGCTGCGGGCACTCAGAAAAAGTGCTCGACGCTTTCGAGAACGCCAAGAGGACCGGCATTGTCGGCACCGGCGCCACCGATGCGACGGGCGCCACCGACGGTGGTGGCTCCGCCGGCACAGGCAACACCGGCACAGGCGGCACCAGCCCCGCGCTGCCGCAGTACGACTGCAACAACGCCAACCCGCAGTTCGACACGGCACACATGCAGCCGTACTCCGTGAGTGCCGAGGTGACGGCGGAGGTCAACTCCGTGCTGGCCCAGATGGGCCCCACCGAAATGGCCAGCCAGATGATCGGCGTGCCGGTCGGCGGCATGGACTACTTCGACATCGAGCGCAGCCCCGACGTCGACGTGCCCGGCAAGGGTGTGATCCGCGGCTACAACTATCGCGACGCGGGTCACGGTGTGAACCTCGACGCCGGCCAGAAGAACAATCGCCCGCTCGACGGCAGCGACTTCTCCACCGTGTTCCCGACCACGTCGATCCGCGCGGCTTCCTGGGACATGGATCTCGAGAAGCGCGTGGGTGAAGCGATCGGCGATGAGACGGCGGGGTCGCTCAACAACATGTTGCTCGCGCCCTGCATGAACATCATCCGCCATCCTTACTGGGGACGCACCCAAGAGACCTACGGCGAGGACTCGTATGCCACGGGTCGCATGGCCACCGCCTTCACGGTCGGCCTGCAGCAGTACGTGGTGGGCTGCGCCAAGCACTACGCCGCCAACAACATCGAGAAGTTTCGCTCGAAGCAGAACGCGATCATGAGCGAGCAAACTTTGCGCGAGGTCTACGCGCGCCACTTCGAGATGGTCGTTCAAGACGGCGGCGTGGGCTGCGTCATGGCGTCGTACAACCTGATCAACGGCGTCAAGAGCACGCAAAACAAGCACCTCCTGCGTGACCTGTTGAAGGCACCGATCGCAGAAGGCGGCATGGGCTACCAGGGCATGGTGCTCTCCGACTGGTGGGCGATGCCGGGCGATCAAAACGTTCCCAGCACCGACCAGGCGCTCAGCGATACGCGAGAAGCCGTGCTCGCCGGCCTCGACATCGAGGTGCCGTGGACCCTCCACTACTCGGTCAACACGCTGGGCCAGGCCGATCAAGACTCGGTCAGAGATGCGGCCAGGCGTGTGCTGACGCAAAAGTTCCGGTTCAAGAGCGCGCTCGAGACCGACGGGTGGGGCCTGAAGCCGGCCAAGACGAAGCTGGTCGGCGGTGATGGCCCGACGAGGTCCTCACTCGAGGTGTACCCGCCTCACGAGGATTTGGCGGAAGAATCTGAGCTCAAGTCGGCCGTGCTACTGAAGAACGGCCTCGACGCCGCGATGCCGGTGCTACCGCTCACCACCTCCACGAAAATTGCCGTCGTCGGTCTGGATCAGGAGTACCAGTTGATCAGCACGACCGTGGCGAAAAATTGCCCTGGAGGCGGCACGGTCTGCACCTTCAAGTTCGCGACCGATGCGGCGCTGGGTGACCGTGGCTCGAGCCGCGTCAACGGCGACCCGGCGCGCTCGATCGGCCCATTCGACGGCATCAAGAACGCGGCCGGAGCGACTCGGACAGTCACGAGCGGCAACTCCGCGGCTGCCGTGGGTGACGCCGACACCGTGGTGGTCGTGGTGGGCTACACGCCCATGGATGAAGGTGAGGAGTACGCGATCTCGGCAGGCGGCGACCGTTCCTCACTCAATCTTCCCGCCGGTCACAACGAGCTCGTGGCGAGCGTGCTCGACCTCAACAAGCCAACCGTCATCATCATCGAGTCAGGCTCGATCGTGAACCTGCCGTGGCTCGCTCACACGAACAAACAGCAGGCGACGATCTGGGCCGGCTACCCCGGCACGCGCGGCGCCAACGCGCTCGGCAAGCTGCTCTTTGCGGCGGACGGCGCCAACTTCGCCGCCAAGGTCCCGTTGGCTTGGCCGACGCAAGCCGAGCAAGACAAGCTCATCTTCAAAGAGGGCGACGAGGGCACGCACATGGGCTACTTCTTCGGCTATCGCGAGTACGACCGTAAGAAGGCAGCGGGCGAGGCCGTCGATCTCGTGTTCCCGTTCGGCCACGGCTTGAGCTACTCGACCTTCGAGTACTCGAACCTCAAGAACGACCAATGCGCGACGGGCGCGGGCGCCAACGGCGTCGTGAAGTTCACGGTCGACATCAAAAACACGTCGACCGTCAACGGCGACGAGGTCGCGATGCTGTTCGTGAAGCCGCCGACCAAGCCCGCCGGTATCATGGGGGAGCGGCCTGTAAAGGAGCTCAAGAGCTTCGCCAAGGTTTCCGTGAAGGCGGGCGAGACCGTCACCGCCGAGCTGCCGCTGCGCATCCGAGACCTGCGTCGCTGGGAAGGCGAGGCCAACGGCAAGTGGGTGATCGACAGCGGTATGTATCAGATCTTGGTCGGAAAGAACGCTGCTGACGCCGAGACGAGTCCGGCCCAAGCCACTCTAGTGATCAACGGAAACTGAGCTGAGCTCACGATTCGCGACAATTTGAAAAAGACTATGAACTCCCGACGAATTCGCCTCGGGCTCGGTGCAGCCCTATCGTTTGCTTCCTTTTACTCGAGCTTCAGCGCCACTGCGTTGGCCCAGGATCCGGTCCCGCCTGCATCGGCTCCGAATCCGGAGCCGGCTCCGACACCTGAGCCGGCAGCCGACGCGAAACCTGCCGATGCCCCCGCCGGCACGACCGCCATCGAGCCGGTGAAGGAGCAAGAGAAGGTCGCCGAAGAGGTCAAGCCGCCCGACGCTCTACCTCCTCCGACGGTGACGACCGCGTCGGGTACGAGCGTCGAGCGCGAGAAGTCGGTATCACTGGTGGGGGTGGAGCTTCTTCCCGCCTCCGCCTATCCGGCGACCTACACGCGCGGCATCAAGTACGGGTCGATGTGGCTCACTTTCCACGGCCAGCAGTGGCCGTACATGCCACTGATCGAGGGCGGTCCGGGTCTGCGCGTCGGCATTTCCGGCTCGCTCTGGAACGATCTCAGCTACGCCAAGTTCGACGCAGATCCCGCGGCCGGTAACAACATTCAAGATAGAAACCGCTGGACGACCCAGTCTCGCGGCGTGCTGCGCGTCACGCCGACCTACAACGCCAAAGGCGGCTGGTTCGCGCAAGGCAACGCCGAGTTCGTCGCTCACGGCGACATGCAGCCTGACGTGATCTCCGGCAACCTCGGAACGAACGACGATCTCTGGGTCCGCTTCGGCAAATGGAACGTGTTCGACATCCAGGTTGGTCGCTTTCAAGGCTGGGAGATCGCGAACCATTTCGGCATGGGTCTCGACCTGAACACGCTCGAGCGCGCAGGTGCCTTCCACCCCAGTGGCACCCGGCCGACGGATGGATATGGGCTCAGCTACTTCTGGGACCGACAGGAGTACCTGCTCGGCGGGTATGCCGCGCACTTCTACCCGACCAAGTACCTGCGCGCCGAGATTCTCGGTCACTTCGGCGCGGGCAGTGCCACGACGTCCCCGTACCAGATCGACGTACGCCCCGCCGCCATCTTCGACATCGGCTGGGTCAAGCTCAAGGCCGGCCTCGAATACGGCAAGGCTACCCCACAAGATCCGAAGCAGCAGAACCGCGTCACTCGCAGCGGCTACGGCTTCGCGGCGCAATTCGTGGTCAATCCCTGGGTAGAGTTCGGTGGCAGCTACGCTCGAGGCTTCAACGATGATCTCGACGACAAGGGCTTGCCCGCGCTCGAGAAGAGCAACACGGTCTCGACTTTCGGCGGCTTCGTGAACGCCAGCCCCGGCTACGAGCCCGTCGTGCTCGGCTTCGGCGCATTCAGAAATACGCAAGACGACCTGCGACCCGACAACTCCCGGGGTGGCAAAGTCGACACCAATAACCAGACCCAGATTTTTGGGGCTGCCCAATACACGCTCTGGAATCAGCTGTACCTGAAGATGGTCGTGTCGCACGCCAGTAACGACGTCGAGCACTACCGCGGCGGCATCTACACCAACAAGTCGCTCAGCGCGCGTTTCCGCGTGATGCTCTTGTTCTGAGCGAGCGCTCGCTTCGCCGCTGCGGCCAGCCAGATTCGTCTCGCTGGCCGCAGTCGTTTTGTGCGGCTACGAGCGGCGCTACTTCCTCACATCTCGACGCGTCCCGTCGTGAATCCGTCACCGCGCGTAGTAGGGCGCCGCGGGCTACGCGGTGGGCATCTGCCAGGCGAACAAGACCTCGCGCCGGTCGGCGGCTCCCAGTTGGCGAAGGACGCGGCCGGAGTATGTCCATTCGAAGAGCCGGCGGAGAACGTCGTTCCAGTGCTTGCCGAATTTGTAGATTGCGGCAGCGAGCTCGCGCACGTCGGCGAAGGAGCAGCACCGAAGGGCCGATCTGCTCCCAGCTCGCCCCCGCCGCGCGGCGCCCTGCGGCCCACGCGCTCACGCGGCTACGCAAATTCCTCTTGCCTCGGCCTTTGTCTACGCTCGCGAACTGTCGTCGCAACACGGCTGCTTGCTTGTCCGTGACAGCGACGCGAGCACCGAACGCCGACGTTGTCAGGACGGGTCTGGCGAGATGTAGCGCTACTTCTGGCGTGCGGCCGTGACGGCGGCGACGAACTGGCGCGCGCGCTCCGTGAGAACGTCAGCACGGCCTTGAGTCAACGCGCCCATGTCGACGAGCTCTGAGCCGACGCCGAGCGCGATCGCGCCGGCGGCGATGAAGTCGCGCGCCGTGCTCAGGTTGACTCCGCCCGTGGGCATCAGCTTGACCTGCGGCAGGGGTCCCCGCAGCGCCTTCAGGTAAGATGCACCGCCGACGGCGGAGGCGGGGAAGATCTTGACGACGTCGGCGCCGGCTTTCCACGCTGCGATCACCTCCGTTGGCGTGAGGGCGCCCGGCATCATCGCGACGCCGGCCTCGTGGGCAACCGCTATCGTCGGCAGGTCGAAGCCGGGGCTGACGATGAAGGCGGCGCCGGCGTCGATGCAAGCTCGGGCGCCGTTCGCGTCGAGCACCGTGCCGGCCCCGATCAAGGCGCGGGCGCCGAGACGGCTCTTCAAGAGGCGGATCACCTCCGGAGCATCCGGCACCGTCATGGTGATCTCGAAAACCGAGATGCCACCGGCCAAAATTGCCTCCGCGGCTTCGGTCGCGCGCTCCGGTGACGGCGCTCGGATCACCGGCACGATTCCGACCGCCTCGATTCGTTGGCACACCTCTGCTCGCGTCATTGCCGTCATGCTCTGTATCATCTTTCGATTCTGGCGCTCGCGCCCTGCATCGCGCGCAGCACTTCCGGCAAGCTGGCCATCGTCGTGTCGCCGGGCGTCGACATGGCGAGCGCCCCGTGCGCGACGCCGCACGCCAGAGCCCAGTCTGCCGGCTTGTCGTTCAGCAAGCCGTAGATGAAGCCGGACGCGAACGAATCTCCCCCACCCACCCGATCGAAGATCTCGACGTCGCGCGGCGTGACCTCGAAGAACTCGCCTTCGTGGTAGCAGAGCGCACCCCAGCCGTTGACGCTGGCGGAGCGCGCCAGGCGCAAGGTCGTCGCGACGGTGCGGATATTGGGAAAGGCGGCGACGACCTCGCCGATCATCGCGCGGAAGCTGGCGAGCGGCAGCTCGTCGTACGACGCGCCGACTCCCTCGAGCTGGAAGCCGAGCGCGGCCGTGAAGTCTTCTTCGTTGCCGAACAGCACGTCGACCGACGGCATCAGCGAGCGATTGACGGCCTTGGCCTGCTCGGGGCCGCCGAACGAGCGCCACAGCGAGTCGCGGTAGTTGAGATCGTAGGAGACGCGCGCGCCGCTTCGGCGTGCCGCCGCCATCGCCGCTTTGGCTACCGCCGGCGTTTCCGGGCCGAGGGCGCAGAAGATGCCGCCCGTGTGTAGCCAGCGCGCGCCGTCTTCGGCGAACAGCCGATGAAAATCGACGTCGCCGGGCAGCATTTGCGACGTCGCGGTGTGCCCGCGATCCGAGCAGCCAACGGCGGCGCGCGGACCGAAGCCGCGCTCGGTGAAGTTGAGGCCGTTGCGCACGGTGCGGCCGACGCCGTCGTAAGCCTTCCATTGGAGGTACGACAGATCGACGCCGCCCTGCAGCATCAGATCTTCGATCAGCCGCCCTACCGGGTTGTCGGCGAGCGCGGTGATGATCGCGGTGCGCAGCCCGAAGCAGCGCCGCAGCCCGCGCGCGACGTTGTACTCACCGCCGCCTTCCCAAGCTTGAAAGGAGCGCGTGGTGTGCACTCGCAGCTCGCCCGGATCGAGGCGCAGCATGACCTCGCCCAAGCTGACGAGATCGAAACGGCAGGTCTTCATGACACCCGAGGAAGCGGACATGGCGGCGGAGTATAGACACCTGTGGCAGCCTGTTCGAGATCAGCCTCGGCGCTTTCGAGAGGCCGAGCGAACGGACTGCCGCTCGGCGTCGAGCGGTTGCGCTGTATCTCCACTTCAGGGAGGCGCGGCGCCGAGGGCGGTCGTGCCGACGATCGTCATCGTCATCTTTTGCGCCGTGTTGTAGGTACCCTTCATCCACAACAGCAAGGTGTGCGTCGAATCCCACTTCGGCACGTGCGGGCGCAGGTTGTCGACGGTCGAGCCCTCGGTGAGCGGCGTCCAGTTGAAGGTCGCGCCGTCGTCGCACGTCACCCCCATGAAGATTTCGTGCTTGCCGCTCGGCACCGCCATGTCGGTGCGGGGGTCGAACGTCGACGACACGAAGATGATGTGCGGATTGTCCGGGTGAAGCGCGCTCAGGCCCGTATAATCTTGCTCGTCGGGATAGAGCTTTTTACCGGCCTTGACCAGGTAGGTGCTCTTCCACGCCGTGCCGTCGAAGCGCGAGTAAATCATGCGCTTGTCGGGGTCGTCGGAGCCGGTGCCGCTCACGCGCCCTTGGCCCAGAACGGCGATCGTGCCGTCGGCGTAGCGCGCGATGTCGTGGTTCCACAGGTGCTCGAGCTTGACGCCGCCGATCGTGGTCTGACTAGCGAACACCTTGGTGAACTTGTCGATGTTCTGCGCGGAGCCATCGCCGACGTTGTCGTCGACCACGGTGCCCTTCGAGTCGTAGACCTTGCCATCTTTGACGTAACCGTGCCAAAGGCTCGTATCGGCGTCGCGCGGGTGGGCTTCGGTGGCGACGAAGTCGAGCCGGTCGGTGTTGTTGCCCCAGTAGCGGTAGTAGCCGGCGACGTAGCCCATCGTCGGCGTGGCGGTGATGCGCCCGTAGTAGTCGAAAGAGCCGCCGTCGTCGGGCGAGGCCAAGAGGTTCGGGCTTGTGTTGACGGAGCGAACGGCGCTGTACAGCTTGCCGTCCAGGTACCAGAGGTTCGAATAGGTGATTTTCTGGCTGTCGCCGTCCCACGGACAGCCTTTTGGCGCCCAATTGTAGGACTTGGTTCCCGCCCAAGCCGAGCCGTCGAACACGCTGTAGTAGCTGTTGCAGTCTTCGCGATGGCCGGCCCACATCGCCGAGATCTTGCCGTCGGGGCGAACATTGAAAGCAGGCGCGTTGTGATCGTCGGGGCTGAGGTTCGTCGCGAGCGTGAACTTCTTCTTGTCGGTGCCCTTGAAGTCGGAGACGACGGCGACGATGTCGCCGTTGGCGCCGCCGTTGAAGGCGACCGAGCCGATGACGAACTTGCTGTTCTTCGTGTCGACGACAGCGCGCTCGTCTTGGTACCAGCACCAGCCGCCATCATCGTTGAACGTGGTGATGGAGCTGGCGGCGAGCGGCGCCGTCGGCAGTGTCGGGCACACGTCAGGTCCGGTCCCGCCGCTGCCTCCGCCGCCGCTCGCGCCCGCGCTGCCGCCCGCGCCCGCGACAGCAGCGTTTCCGGCCGCGCCGCTCGAACCACCCATGGTCGCGCCGGCGGTGCCCGCCGTCGACGTGCCGCTCATGCCTGCCGCCGCGCCACCGACGCTACTGCCGGCAGTGGCAGCGCCACCACCGCCAGCGGGAGAGCCGCCTGTCGGAGCGACGCCGGCGACGCCGCTGTTGCCTGCGGCGGCGCTCGAGCCTCCACTCGGGCTCGTGGCACCGGTACCAGCGGCGCCAGCGTCGTCGGTCGACGAAGAGCAAGCGACGGAGCCGAGTAGCGTCAACAGAAGCGGAAAGCGGACGGTGATCGAAACCATGGAGGGCATGCTTTTCATGTTCGTCGCTCGTCGCGTGTCGCATCGCAAGCAGCGACACGAACGGTTCGCGAGCAGCTGAGCCTGATATATCGAAGCGACGCGGGCAAGAAAAAGTCGCGCCTACTAAAGAGACCTCACCGCTTCTCGGTGCACCAACCTAGAAAAGTCCATGTCTGCTCGCCGCTCGCATTTTCGGTGACAGATTGCCTTGGCCCGAGTCACTGCGTCCCTTGAGCCGTCGAATTCGGAGGGCTGCGGGTCGAACCGACTCGAAGCTCGGAAGGCCGGCGACGTTCAAACGCGAAGGGCGCCTGACCGAACGCGACTCAGGCGCCACGCCCGGCGATCAAGGTGTTCTGGCGCAACGAAACCCGAACACGTCGCCACGAGCCGATGCGGACTCGACGTCGCGCCTGGCAGAAGCGATGAACGTGTCACTAAAGGACCACGTGCCGCCGCGGAAGACCCGGTCGCCAACGTTGATCCTAGCGCAGTTGCTGCAGGTCGCTGGGAGCGCTGCGTACGAATCGAGGGTCCACTCGAACATCGACCCGAGCAGGTCCAGCTGACCATACTTGCCGATCCCCATGGGCTTCGAGCCAACCTGCAGGATGTCTTCGAAGACGCAGGAGCTGCTGGTGTCGCCGTTGCCGTTGCAGTTGTAGAGCACGTAGCTACTGCTAGGCCCAGGCGTGTTGCCCCAGGCGTATAGCCGATCGTCGCTGCCGCCCTTGGCGGCGTATTCCCACTCTGCCTCCGTCGGCAAGCGGCCGCCGTCCCAAGCACAGAAGGCGAAGGCTTCATACCAGGTCACGCAGTTGATCGGCAGAAACTCCGTCGTGCCGGCCGTGTCCCGCCAGGTCCCAAACGGGTCACACGCGCCAACGCTTGCCGTCAGGTTCGAGCTGTTCGCCGCGATGGAGCCATTCCAACCCGCTTGCCATCCGCTGCCCGCGATCAACGGGTGCGCTCCGGCGCCGTTGTCCGGCGCACCGGCATACGCGGCCACGAACTTTCGGAACCGCCCCACCGTTACCTCGTACTTGTCGAGCGCGAAGCTCGCGACGGTGCCTGCGGTGGCCGTGCCCATGGTGAAGGTTCCGCCAGACACGGTGGGGCTTGCGCAGCAATTGTCGCCGCTGCCGCAGCTGGCGGCAACACCCTGGCAGCTCGGAAACGCCTTGCATACGCGGTTGACGGTGGCGGTGCAGGCCGTCGCCTCGTAGGTACCGGTGGCGGCCGAGCAGGTGACGCAGCTCTTGCAAGCCGTGGCTGGATTGGCGTCGTGGTCCCAGGTCGCAGCAGCGCAAGGCGTACAGGAAGAGGCACCGCTCGCGCTGTACGTGCCCGCGGCGCACGCCGTGCAGGACGTCGCGCCGGCGGCGCTGTACGTGCCCGCAGCGCACGCCGTACAGGTCACGCCGTCGCCGGCGTAACCGCTGCTACACTGGCACGCCGCGGTGGCGGCGTTGCACGAGCCGTTGGCGCTGCATGCGCCGCCGTCGTTGGCGTAGACACCGCTCGCGTTACATTGCTGCGGTCGATTGCCGCTGCAGCGGCGCTGCGTCGGCGCGCACTCGCCTTGGCAGCTGGCGTCGCTCCCCGACTCGACGCAGGTCTGAGCTTCGCAGGTGTCGATGACGCTCGAGCTCAGGCCGTTGGCGGAGCACGTCTTGACCGTCTGGGCTTGGCAGAAGTCAGCGTCGGGAGCGCAGACCCGGGGCTTGCACTGGCCGGCGTCGCAGGTCTCGTCAGAATCACAGACGGCCCCGCCGGCCGCGTACCCGCTCCCAGCGGCGTTGCACGTCGTCGCTCGATTGCCGTCGCATGCGGGCTGATTGGGAGCGCAAACCCCGGCTTTGCACGTAGCGCTCGCAACGTCGCAGTATTCGCCACTCGCGCACACCGTCGACTCGACTGACGAGAGCCCGCTTTCATCGCACTGCCGCAGGCTGCTACCGGAGCAAAACGTCGTGCGCGGTGAGCATTCTTGGTCTTCGCACGAGCCCAGGACGCATACCTGCGCCGAGCCGCACGGCGCTCCCTCGTCCGTGTATCCGGTGCCGTCCTCGTTGCATACCGTGGCTCGACCGGCATCGCATACAGGTTGGTTGGGAGCGCAGAGCTTCCCAGGCATCTCGCCACCGCTGCCGCTGTTCCCGCCAGCACCCGCCCCGCTGCCGCTGTTCCCGCCAGCACCCGCCCCGCTGCCGCTGTTCCCGTCAGCACCCGCCCCGCTGCCGCTATTCGCCCCCGCGCGCGCCCCGCTGCCGTTGTCTTGCCCGGCGTCCCCGGCGCTCGCGTCTCCGCTCGACGAAGGCCGCTTGGTCGCTTGACAGGCCGGGGCCCCAATTGTCAGCGACGTGAGAGCCGCGCCGACCACCCACCTACCCAAGTCGTTCATCGGCAGATGGTAACACGCACGCAGCCGACTTCGGTTCCATGCCTGGCGACGAGCGAGCCTCGAGTGTCACGTCATTCAACGCGTCAACCGACGACTCGACTCGACTCGATTGACACGCGGAGAGTTTTTCCGTGAACCGAGCAGGTTTGTTGACAGAATCACGTGGGCGGCGCCACACGTGCATACCTCACGCCTGTGCCTGCAATGAGGGTGGCGCGCTGCGTCGGCTCCGACACCGCAACCACTGACGCTGGCGTTTGGATCGCGCATGCACGTCGCGCTCGCGTGCAGCGCGCGATATGGCCTCACTGCGAAGGCCCGACTTGGTTCTCGTGTGGCGCTTCGTTCGACAACGGACCAAACGCCTGGCATCGATCGCACCGATTGCGCGAGGCTTCGAAGACACGAATCCCCGTACGCTCGGGTTGACATCGCGAAGTTGAACATGGTGTCATGCGCGCCGCTCTGACGGTCCGAGCAGAGTGCAGGATCGCCGTGCGTGCCGACCCGCCTTTCGGAAAGTCGAGAACGTCATCGTGTTCTCTATACTTAGTCTCGGAACAATGAAGCGAATCAGCCTCCTACACCCCGCCTATGTCGGCGCTCTCCTTTCGATCGCGTGTTCGCAAGCAGGCCCGGTGGCAACTGACAGCGGCGGCGCGCCCAGCACCGCTGGCACGACTTCGGTCGGCGGGGGCGGCATGCCCGCAACGAGCGGCGCCCCGGCGGGCGGCGCTCCGGCAGGCGGCGCGCCGGCGGGGGGCGCTCCGGCAGGCGGCGCGCCGGCGGGAGGCGCTCCGGCAGGCGGCACGCTCTCGGGCGGAACGGCCGGCGCCGAGCCGGCAGGTGGGTCCGCGGCCGGCGGCGCCGGTGCAGGCGGGACGGCTGCGGGCGGGGGCGGCGCGGGCGGCGCGGGCGGGGGCGGCGGGGGCATCACGCCGGCCGACATCGTGCCCGACCTGGACGGCTTCGTTTGGGAAGGTACGTGCGCTGGCAGCGTCACCGCCTCAGGCAAAAACTGCCCGTTCGCTGACGACACCGCCACGAGCTGCCCCTCGACCGGTACCTGGGCACAAAAGGGCGCGACCAAGTCCAAGTCGATCAGCGTCAAAGGCACTACCGGTCAGATTTACACTGTCAACTTCGAGGTTCGAGGTGTCGTGGGTACGCGCTGTTACACTGGCGGCATGCCGGGTCCGGGCTTCAGCACCAACCCCGTCGCCAGCGGCGTAAACAATACTTGGTACATCGGCGGCACTCAATACAACGACAGCATCTGGAACACGTACCAGATCGATGTGACGCCGCCGGTGGCGGGTGCTGCAAACACCTATTACGCCAACGCCTTCCCGATGAGCCCCAACTGGTGCCAGAAAGAAGGTTCGTACGAGGTCGGCTACAAAGCCAGCTTCAAGGTCACGGGCGGCGGAACCATCAATTTCAGCATTCACGACGCCAACTGCCAAGCACAGCAAAACTGCGGCCCCAACGACGCTTCTTCGACCTGCGATGCGCCGCGCACGGTCACCATCTCTGATCTTTCGCCCGCCGGTACGTTCACCCAGCCTCGAACGAACCAGATTGGCAGCAAGACGTACTACCCGCAGTGGCTGTACTTCGACGTGCAGTCCGTCACCAGTCCCTGATCGTCCGCGCTTCGCGCTGCCATAGAGATATGTTCCTCACGCGCCCGTCATCGCAGGTCCCCAAGGGCCGAGCCAAGTCCGTCTTTTGTTGCCTGCTTGCGTTACTTGGGTTCGTCTTTCCCAACCCGGCGCGCGCCGAAAAGGTCCTGTTCAAAGGCGAGGGCTGGGAGGTCTACACCGACGGTCGGGTTGGCGGCTTCCTCAGCCACGTCTACGGCGATGGCTTTCCGCGCCCCACATTTCAGCTGGATTCGACCGGCAGCGCGGTGCCGATCCGCGACATATCTGGCGGCGGTTTCAACTCGATCAACGAGCAGAAACAGCTCGTCGACGCCAACCACCCCGATGCGCAAGACCTGCCCGGCCAAGGCAAGGTCAACGTGATGCGGCTGCGTAGCGGTTTCATCGGCAACACGTTCGGCTTCGGCGTGCGTGGCGAGATCTGGCCAAACTTGACGTTCACCGGCTATTTGCAGCTGTGGGCGTTCATCGAAAGCGAGGGGCGCCAGAAGAACCGCCCCAACTACATCGACGCTCGCCAAGGCTACGCGAAGATCGAAGGCAAATACGGAAGCTTGCTCGCGGGGCGCACTCGGGCGCTCTTCTCACGCGGCGCCACCGATATCGACGCGCAGTACGCACACCGGTGGGGCGTGGGCTTCCCTGGCAGCATCGACTCGAACGGGCCCGCGCTCGGACAGATCGGCTTCGGCGTGCTCGGCAGCGGCTTCGCTGCCGGTATCATCTACGGGACGCCGTCGATCGCGGGCTTTCAGCTGAACGTCGGCATCTTCGACCCTATCCAGCTTCAAGGCAACGGCGGCTGGAACCGCACCAAGTTTGGACGCCCCGAAGCCGAGCTGACGTTCGAGCAGAAGTTCGGCGCCACCGGCAAGGTCGTGTTGTTCGCCAACGGCGCTTACCAGAGCGTTTACAAAGACGGATACTGCTCGAGCAGGGTGCTGGACATGACCGGCAAACCTGCGCCGTGCTCCGCGACCGCCGCTGGCGCCGGCTACGGCGGCCGCTTCGAATACGAGTTCTTCCGACTTGGTCTCGCCGGCCATATCGGCAACGGCCTCGGCCTCAACTACGCCCTCGAGGTGAGCGACGCTGCGCAAGATCTTGCGGGCAACATGCGCAAGTTCGACGGCTACTATGCGCAGACCCAGTTCGTGCTCGGCAAGTTCGATCTGTCTGCCGGCGCCGGCATCGCCCGAGTATTTTTGACCGCAAACGACAACTTGGCGGAACCTAATCCGGCCAACCCGACAGGCCCTGCGATCATCCGCCACAGCGTGATCAAGCACCAGCTCGGGGCGAACGCGGGCGTCGTCTACAATCTCACTCCGAACCTGCACTTCGACTTGGACTTCTTCCGCGCCGAAGCCAAGTGGTATTTTGGTGAGAAGCAGGTCTTGTACGTGGCGAACACGGGCATGATCCTGAACTGGTAGTGTTCGTTTCCGATGCCTCGCGCGTCCGAATTCGTAGGTCGATATCGCTGGTTGATCTGCCTGCTGCTGTTCTTCGGCACGTCGATCAACTACATCGACCGCCAGATCCTCTCACTGCTCAAGCCGCTGCTCGATGAGCAGCTGAAGTGGACCAACGAGGAATACGGCGCCGTCAACGCCGCGTTTCAAGGCTCGTACGCGATCGGCCTGCTGCTGTTCGGGCCGTTCATCGACCGCTTCGGCACGAAGATCGGCTACGCCGTCTCGATCACGGCTTGGAGCTTGGCCGCGCTCGGTCACGGGTTGGTCGGTAACGTCAGCGGGTTCTTGCGCGCGCGGGTCGCGCTGGGCGTGAGCGAGGGCGGTAACTTTCCGGCGGCGATCAAGGCGGTCGCGCTCTGGTTTCCGAAGAGCGAGCGCGCGCTCGCCACCGCGCTGTTCAACTCAGGGGCGAACGTCGGCGCGATCTTGGCGCCTGCGATCGTGCCGTTCGTCGCCGCCAAATGGGGCTGGCAGTCGGCGTTCATCCTCGCCGGTGCGGCCGGCTTGCTATTCCTGCTCGCGTGGCTCCCCCTCTACGATCTGCCCGAGAAGGTGCGGCGGTTGAGCGGGCGCGAGCTGGCCTACATTCGCGCTGATCGGGACGAGCCTTCGCAGAGCGACGAGAGCTCCAAGGGTGGCGTGCAGAAGTGGCTGTCCCTGCTGCGTTACCGTCAGACCTGGTCGTTCATCATCTGCAAGCTGCTGACGGATCCGGTGTGGTGGTTCTTCCTGATCTGGCTGCCCGACTACTTCAAGAAGACCCGCGGCCTCGATCTGAAAGCCAGCTGGTTACACCTCGTATCGATCTACGCGATCGTGACCGTGCTGAGCATCGCGGGGGGATGGCTGACCACCTACCTGACGAGGCGAGGGCTCACCGCCACCCAGGCCCGCAAAGCGGCGATGTTCGGCTTCGCCCAGTGCGTGCTGCCGATCCTGTTCGTGACGCAGGCGAGCGACTGGGCCGCGGTCGTGCTGATCGGCATCGCCGGCGCCGCCCATCAGGCGTGGTCCGCCAATCTGTTCACGACCGTCTCGGACATGTTCCCGAAGCGCGCCGTCGGATCCGTCGTCGGGCTCGGTGGCATGGCGGGCTCGCTCGGCGGCATCGCCTTCCCGATCTTGGCTGGCAAGCTGCTCGACCATTTTCAGGCCATCGGCAACATCACCGCCGGCTACAGCATCCTATTCGGCTTCTGTGGCTTCGCGTACGTGCTCGCGTTCGGCATCAGCCACGCCCTCGCGCCCAAGTTCGCGCAAGTAACCGACGCGCTGTGAAGCGCAGTGGTGCGGGGCTCGATGGGGGGCGGGATGAAACCCTGGGTCACTGTCTGCGCACGATGAGCAGCTTCAGTCCGGCCAAAAGACCAAACAACGCCGCTAGCGAGATTGTAGGGAATCAATCGTGCCCCTCATGCGGATAATGCCGACGTCCCCTTCCCGCCGCCCGAGCCGAGGTCTCTGAAGCTGACTCCTCTGCGCCGGAGGCCTTGCTGGCCGATTGCGAATGGGGAAAGAGAGAACGGCTTTGCGGGGCGAGGACACCTTTCGACTGAAGACGAGCTTGGAGGACTTGCGGGTCAGCGTCGACCGTTTCGCGACCCGCCCGACCTCCGAGCAGCGCGTCCTCGCTAACCGCGCGTTAGCAGCGCTACGCTTTGGTCTGATGGGGCGGCAGCCCGCGCTGGTCGCCGCCGCGCAGCAGCTCGTCGACGCGCTCGATCGAGATGGCGGCTTCGCTCGCTTCGCACCCCGACAGCTGGGTCCGAGCCTCCTCGACGCCAGCTTCGAGGCAAGTCTGCTACACCGACTCGAAGCCGAATTCGCGCGCGGACGCCTGCGCGTCGAACGCGAGCAGGTGCCGTCACTGACGGAGCGGCGCGATGTTACGTTACCCCGATTGCCGCCGCTACCGCCGGCGCCCGTGCAACCGGTGGGGGCACATTCGTTCGAGGTGCGACTGGTAGACGAGGTCGGCCAGGGCATCGGCGGCGTGGAGCTGGAGCTGGTTGCCGGGGCCGAGCGACGCACGCAGCCGACCAACGCCGGCGGCGTGGGCCTGTTCGAGAGCGTGAAGGCCGCGTCGGGCGTGGTCTTGGTGACGAATCCGCGAGAGCTGCTCGATGTCGTCGACAAGCGTTGGGCCCGTGCGCGCTCCGGCAAGCCCCCCGACGAGGCCAGGCGAACGGACGCGCTGTTCGACGGCGGCGCGCTGCCGCCCGTGTCGCTGAAGCCCGAGCTCAGCCACACGCTGGTGATCCGCCCGCCGCCGGCCCAGCTCGCGCTGGAGCTGGTCGACAAGCGAGGGCGTGCTCGTCACGCCGAACGGCCCTACCGCCTCGTTGGCCCTGTCAGCCTCGAGGGCGTCACCGACGCGCAGGGCCGGCTGAGCCACGAGGCGGTGCCGAACGGCGACTACGCTCTCGAGCTCGACGTCGAGCTCGGGCTCGGGCTCGGGCTCGGGCTCGGCGAAGAGGCCGCGCAGCACCAGACCTTGCGCGCGGCGGCGGTGGCTTTGCCGGCGGAGAACGAAGCGCCGCAGGTGCGCGGCCTCGGTGCGTTGCCGTCTGCAGATTTGGTACGCCTGCGTGGCCTATTCTTCGACACCAACAAGAGCTTCGTCCTACCGACCGGCGTCGAAGCCTTGCGCGGCGCGCGCCCACACTTGCTCGAGGCGTCGCCCGGCGAGCTGTTGATCGTGGGCCACACCGACACCAGCGGCGAGCCTGATTTCAACGAGACACTCTCGCTCGAGCGAGCGGAGTCGGTACGAGCGCTACTGGAGCAAGACGTAGACACCTGGCTCGCGCACTACGCGCCGAGTAAATCGGACGCCAAGCGCTGGGGAAATCACGAAGACGCGCAAATGCTGCAGGCCCTGCCGGACTTCGCCGAGAAGCCCGCGCGGGCGGAGCCGATGCGCTGGTTCCAACGCACGCGCTTGCTGACTGTCGACGGCCTCGCCGGCGCCGAGACGCGCGGCCAGCTGATCAAAGAATACATGCGGCTCGTCGGCATCCCATTCTCCGAAGACCCCGGCATGGCGCTTCGGCTGACGTGCCATGGCTGCGGCGAAAATTTCCCCTTGGACGAGTCGGGCGACGAGCTGGACGCCGCCCCGGCCGACGACGAGGAAGATCAGCTCGACCGTAGGGTGGAGCTGTTCTTGTTCGACGCCGAATTCGGCATCGAGCCCGCGGCGCCGGGCCCCATCTCCAAGCCCGGCAGCAGTCAATACCCGGCCTGGCGCAAGCGCGCCCGGCTCGCGCGTGAGGAGCTCGCCGCGACTCGATTGGTCCGGCTTCGGCTGCTCGACAGCGACGGCACGCCGCAAGACGGCGCCCAGTACCGCGCGCGCATCGAGCATGAGCTTCACTTCGGGGTGGCCAAGGGCGGCATCGTGGAGCTGAACACGGCCACGCGAGGCGGCGAATGCCGACTCGAATGGAATCCAAAGGGCAGCGAAGCGCTACCGCTGTCCGGCGGAACACCCATCAACCGGACGCGCGTGTTCGTCGAGCCGAGCGAGGCGAGCGACGACTCGAGCGCGCAGCGCATGCTCCACAACCTCGGCTACGACGCCATCTTCAGTCTCGAAACCTGCCTCGAGTCGTTCCAGGTCGACGAAGGGCTGGAGCGGAGCGCCGCGCTCGACGCCGCCACCAAGCAACGCTTGAACGAACTGTACGCTAAGCTGTTGTCAGAGGAGGCCTGACGGTGGGAAAGGACGACGCTCAGGCGCTCAGTCGTGTCCCCCAGCCGCGCGACGTCTTGCTCGTGCCGCAGGTGACGAACGCGGCCGCCGTGCGCATCAAAGAGTCACGCAATCTCTTCGAGCAAAATTGGCAATTTGGCCAGCAATGGCAGGCCTTCAAGCGCGAAGATCGCGTGGTCTTGGAGCTGCCCTTCGGCCAAGCCCTCAATTTCCTGGAGCTCGCGCTGAACGTGGCGGCCGCCACGGCTCGCGAGGGCCGCGACGTCGCCCTGCTCACCGGTCACGGCGTGGCACAGACCGGAGCGAATAACGAATCTGCCTTCGATACGCTGCCCGAGCGCGGCAAGATGGTCACGCACAAGCACGTCATCACGTCACAGGTGCTCGACCTGCCGACGCTCGCGGACAACAAAGACGGGCGTTGGATCGCGAAGAAGGATCCGGGGCTGAAGACCGATTCCGCTAAGCAAGCGCTCGTCGACTCGCTCGCACCGCGCTTCGACATGCTGGTCCGGGTGGGCGCGGTCTTCAAGCAACGGAAGGTCGGCAGCTTCACGGTGCTATCGTGCAACGTCGGTCGGGACTCCGATTTTCAGTCGAAGCTTGCCCGGCTACTCAACACGAAAGTGCGCATGTATGAAGACCTGCTCGCCATGGGCGCCGAGATTTTCTCGGGTCCGTTCGAGAGCAAAGAGCTAGCTTGGCTCGTTCCCGTGGCCGAGCGCGCAAACCCCGACAAATCACGCCCAAGCATCAAGCTGCCGGACGGCACGTTCGACCGAAAGCATGTGCGCTTTCACGAGCTTCCTCCCGGCCTTCGCTCGAGGTCACCGTGAGCCGCTGCCGCTCGGCCAGGGCTCGGGTGTTGGCGGCGTCATTCGCCGCTGGCTGCGCGGCGCACGAACAGGCGCCGCCGCCGGCCGCAGCCCCAGCTTCCGCGCCCGCGTGCGCGGGTGCGAGCGCCATCCAATGGGGCCCCGAGCACGTCGGCGAATCGCCGAGCGCAGGAGCCTGCGCGGAGCTGCTGTCGACGGCAGACGGGGTTTATGTGGCCGAGAGGCTCGCCGAGCCTGCCCGCATCGGCGTGACACGGCTTGGCGACGCCACACCAGCGCTGAGCTTCGCTCACGTCACCTCGGCGACGTTCGCGGCCCAGCCTCGACGTCGCGAGCTGGTGATCGCCGGCAGGTACGAGCAGCGCTTGCCGTCGTTGCCCGCGGACGCGCCCGACTCCGGCTACTTCGTGCTCGCCGTCGAGCCCCACGGCAAGCTGCTGTGGAGCGTTGGCGTGCCCTCCGAGGCCGACGACGACGGAGATTTGGCGTTGGTGCTGACCGACGATGGCAGCGTGATATTGGCGGGAAATGAGGCGTTTTTACGACGTGTACCGGGGGTCAGCGCGAGTCTGCCCGGCCCTGCTGCCGGCGGCTGGGCGATGCTTGCCATCACGCAAGGCCGCGTCACTCATGTCGCCGGCTTCGCCGGCACGCCGCTCATGGAGCTGAGCGGCACGGCGCCGAACGCGCTCTACGTCGCGGAGCAGGAAGGAGACGTGCGCGTCCTCAGCCGACTCTCACCGACCTTCGCGCCGCTGTGGCGAAAGCCTTTGCCGAGCTTCGCGCTTCAGTCGCTGGTCGCGAGCGCGTCCGGCGTTTGGCTAGCGTCGACCGAATTCGTTGCCAGCTCTTCCCGCGCCCACCTGGACGCGCGCGTCACGCACTATGCGCCTGACGGAGCGACGCAGACCAGCTTCGCTTTCGGGGACGACGCGCGCGGCCCCTTCGGGCACCAACGGCTTCAGCGCCTGGCGTTGGCGGAGGACGGCGCCGTGGTCTGGGCTCTCGGCACCTTCGAGACGTCGGTCGCGATCGCCGGCCATAGCTTGCGGACGACCGAGTTCGGAAAAGTGAGCTTCGTGTCGGCGGTCACCACCGGCGGTCGGCCGCTGCTGCTCGCCGGCCTCCGTACCCAATCCACCGAGCTGTCACCACAGCTCCTGCTGACCAAAGACCGCGCGCTGATCGCTCGCGATGACGGCGAAGGAGGCTGTGAGCTCGGCCGTATCAGCCTCGTTACCAAGGAGCCGCGTTAGTGCCCCGACCTGTACGAGCCAAGTTGGAGCCCGTTCTGAGCTCGACCGCGGGAGGCCCCAGCGGCGTCACGGGAGTACGCATCTCGCTCGTTCGCCACGCGGCTGGCCTCTCGAATACCCCCTTCGACGAGAGCACGCCCGCGACGCTGACGTTCTTCGTCCGCTCCTTCGTCAAGGCCGCCGACGCAGCGAGCGCGCCCGACATGCAGATCGCTCAGTTGAGCGGCGCGCTGTTCCTCAGTCCAGACGAGCGAACGGTGTTCGTGCCCGAGGCCGCGTCGCTGTCGGCGCTCACGAGCGAGCCGCCCGAGCCTGGGCCACCACCGGTGGGGTCGGGCCCGCGTACGCTGGCGCTGCTGCTCGAGGGCCCGTCGTTCGCGGGCGTGGCATCGCTACCGCTGCCACGCCTGATCTTACCGCTCGAAACCCCCACACCGGCGCCCAACTTCTTGGAGCTGGGGGTCGTGATCGAGGTGGCAGGCGCCGAAGAGGCGAGCCGCGACGTGAACGACGTGCTCGACGTACCCCTCAGGCCTCGGCCGATTTTCGGCCTCAGAGTGGTCGACGACGTGGGTGAGCCGCTCCAGGCGCTGGTCGAGCTCGACGTGGGCGGGCTCAAGCAGCAGGTGCAGACCGACGCGCAGGGTTGGGCGCGCGTCGACTCGCTCGGCGCAGGGAGCGCCAGCGCGCGGATCGTCGACGCAGACGCGCTCTTCGAGCGTGTGCGGAGCCGATTCGACGAGCCACGGCCGGGCGGACGCGTCGCAGAAGGACCCGAGGTTACGATCGTCGGGCCGGCGGGGCTGGCGGACGTGAACGTCACCATGACCGAGCGGTTGCACGTGCTCAGCGTGCAAGCTCGCGCCGTCCAGGCCCGCCTCTTTGGCATGTTCTTCGATACCAACAGGAGCTTCTTGTTGCCGGGCGCCATCTCGCGCATCCGCGAGGTCAAGAAGCTCTACGACGACAACCCGAACAGCAAGCTGCTCATCGTCGGGCACACCGACACGACGGCGGAGCCGAGCGTCAACGACCCGTTGAGCTTGGAGCGCGCCGAGAGCGTCGCCGCTTACCTGCAAGATCAGGTCGACGTCTGGGTACGGCGCTATTCGACCTCGGTGAGCGAAGGGCGCCGCTGGGGCCGCCGCGAAGACGCGGGCATGATCCGCTCGTTGCAGGTACAAGGACCGAAGTTCCCGGGCAGCGAGACGATCTCACGCGCGGACCCGGTGCGCTGGTACCAGGAATTTCACAACGCGCTGCCGGCGCCGCAGCAGGCCAAAAATTTCGCCCCGCTCGCGGTCGACGGCAAGCTCGGCGAACAGACCCGCAAACAGCTGATCGGTGACTACATGAACCACGATCAGACCAGCTTGCCCGCCGACATCGACATCACGACGCACGGCTGCGGCGAAAATTTTCCGATCGACGAGCGGGGGTTCGAGCTGGACCTCGCGCCCCGAAATAACCTCGAAGATCCCGTTGATCGACGGGTCGAGCTGTTCTTCTTCGACGCCACCCTCGGCATTCAACCCAAGCCGCCGGGCAAGAATTCGGGCCCGAAGAGCAAACAATACCCGGAGTGGCGGCGGCGCTCGCGCGAGACGTTCGATTTCGCGATATCGAGCGGCAACCTGGCGATGCGCATCCCCAGCCGCTTCAGCCGCGCGCGCTCGTTCCCCAAGCCTTCCATGGTGCCGGGGCTGCTCGACATCGCGAAGCGGATGGCCGACGATCCCGAGCTTTCACTGGTGCTCGTGGGCCACGCCGACGCCACCGGCACGGACAACGCGAACCTCGAGGTGTCGCTCGGCCGCGCCGAGGCGGTACGGGCTTGGCTGCTCGGGGATCGTGAGTTCTTCCTCCAGCGTTTCGATGATGGCGACCCGCTCTTGCATTGGGACTGGGAAGAGGCGCAGTGGATGCTGCATTCGGCGCGCTTCGGGCCGAATCGCTGCTACGTGGGCGCCGCCGACGGTTTCCCAGGGCTGCGCACGGTCGACGCGCTGGGCGCCTTCCAGCTCTCCACCGATGAGCTGGCGGTCAGTTATTCGCTCGACCGCCCCACGTTGGTGAAATTGATCGATAGCTACCTGAGCGGCATCGACGACGCCGCGCGACCTTCGGCCGATCGCATCGAGGTCGTCGGCGGCGGCAGCTGGCACCCGCCGCTCCCGCTCGGGCCGACCGACGGCGCGCTCATCGAGCCTGATTCTCCGGACGTGCGCCGAGTCGAAGCGTTCCTGTTCCGAGGGCTGCCCAACCCGGGCGTCGAGGCCTTTCCGAAGAAGCGCTCGCCACCGACCGTCTACGCGCTGTGGTGCGCGCAGGTGCAGGCGCCGTTGGTGCTCGAGCGCTCGCCGATCGCGCTGCAGGTGTTCGACGCCGATCGCCGGCCCCTCGGCAGCGTCGCGGTGCAAATAGCGCAGATCGTGCCCGACGGCACGGACGCGCCGATCGGCAGCGTCACGACCTCGGATAGTGGGAGCGTCGACGCGCCGCTGCCGGACGGCGCGTTCGTCGCCCAGGTCCAGCTCGGCAACGCCGCGTTCACGGCTTCCTTCGTCGTGGATCACGACGAAGCTTGCGGGCTCTCGATCGCCTTCGATCGCGGAGCCAGCGGCTCGACCACGGACGCGCTGCCGGCGCAGTGATGGAGAGTTGGTGAAATGGCACTCGTTACAGTTAGCCCTACCGTTTTGAAGAGAGTCGCACGCGGCGAGAAGATCGCGACGACCCTCACGTTCACGATTCCATCGAGCGGTTCGTCGGCGGGGACGGTCGTGATACCCAGCGACGGCAAGGTCGTGCTCGCGGTCTACGACCTGGCGCAGTACCTCTCGGTGCAGAGCGTGCTGAAGGCCGGGTTCAGAGAAGACGACGAGACGTTCTTCGACGGCACCCGCACCGACTTCGACGGCCCGCTGCAAGCGCACGAAGTGCGTGAGAACAGCGGAGTGCTGTTCGTGGCGGAGCTGGAATTTGGCCGACGCGACGTGTCGAAGAATGGCCTCACCTTCTTCGTGAAGAGCGTCAAGAAGCGCCGCGAGCAGGCAAATCCGGCCTACGAGATGCGCATCCTCACGGATACGCGGGTCGACGCGAGCGGCAACGATCAGCCAGAGTCGCCAATTCAGCTCGGCTCGATCGGCTTCGCGGCGGCGTCAGCCGAGGACTTCCAAGATTTCAAGAGCAGCGAGGACACGACGCGCGTGATCGTGTTTCGCTTGCTGACTCCGGATTTGAAGACGGTGCTGCTCTCGAGCAAAAATCCGGCTCACTCCTCCGCCGGCGTCGCGATCAAGCGCATCCTGTACTCGCCGAGCGACGCTCCCAAGCCGATCGGCGCCGCCAGCCGCTGCAACGACGTGGAGCCCACGCCCAAGTCGAGGTTCCCGCGCGACGATCCGACGGGCTGGTACGTGGAAATCTTGCCTGGTCAGGATCCCGACGATCCGATCTCCGTCCCCGCCCCGGGCGCGATCTGGCTGCATCAACTGGGTAGGGTGTGTTGCGGCTGGTACTATCCGCTGAGGAGCCAGCTGCTGAAGGGTAAGAAGCCCGTGACCGGCGGTCCGATCATCCCCGGCGACCAGACCAAGATGCTCAGCCAGAACCGGCTGATGTTCACGGTCGACACTTTTTTGCACGATTCGCAGCTGAAGAAGAAGCAACGCCCACAGAACAACGTGGGCGTGCGCGATATCGTGTTCTGTGAGGCGCGCACCGGCGCCGACCTCGAAGATCCGGACGAGCTGATTCTGTCCGACGAAGCGGGCGCGCCCATCATCGCGATCGAGCGCCAGAACACGGGCTTGATTCGCTTCGTTCCGGAGGAGTTCGTCTTTGGCCGTGAGATCGTGCGCGCCGAAGTGTCGCTCGATGGCAACAATTTTTCTCTGTTTCGCAAGGTCGACATCCGCGCGCGCTTGAGCTGGCGAGCTTTTCGGGCGTTACAAAAGGATTCGCAATTCGGAGGCCAGCAACAGTTTCTCGCTTCGTTGAGCGAAGACTCGATCGAGCCGCTCCCGCCCGGCGTTACATCGGTGCTGACGAAGGAGGTCACCTCGCCGTCGATGTTGGCGTTGGTCCAGACCTACATCGCCGCCAAGACCAGCCCCCCCAGCATCGCGCAGCTGCTCGCCGAGTCCGCCATCAACAAGGCCTTACAGCTCTTGGCGGCCGATCTCGCGCTGACGAGCAAGGACGGCAGCATCCCGCCCGAGCTGAGCTTGACCGTGCGCGCGCTGGCCCGAGCCGAAACGGTGAGCGAGGGCGGCAAAGATCGCAGCGTCATGGATATCCTCCAAGACATCTCCGGCGACTTGCTCGAGCGTGAGGTGCGGCGGATCCTCGGCATCGCGTCCCCCACGCCGCTGCCAGCACCACGGCCTGATGGGGCCGACTACGACAACTTCGCGTCGAGCGACTCGTTCAGCGGCTTTTCGGCGTTCGATATTCGTCCCGTCGGCAACTTCATTTACAAGTTCACGTTCACCGAAATCTTCGCCAAGAGCGCGTCGTTCAAACGCTTCGTGATGGCGAAGGGGACGGCCGGTGTCTTCTTGATGGAGGTCGAGAAGCTGGATGAGAAGACACGCGTGCCCGCTCTCGACTTCGGCAAGCGCGGCTTTTTCTGCGTCCTCGGCGGGGGCGCTCTGGGAGCAGGCGTCGACTTCACCGCCGATGACGTTGGGACGAGCGATCAAACGAACAAGACGGGGCCGGCGGGAGCACCCGCCGCCAAGCCCGTGGACTGCGAGGTCCGCTCCCAGGCGAGCCTGAGTCCCAACGACTTCTCCTTCGCCCGCTTCACGTTCTTCTCCCAGATCAAGCCAAGCTTCTCGGTCGACGCTCTGCTTGGCTTCGGTATCGAGACTGGTTTGGGAACGGACACGATCTTTTCGATCACGCTCAGCCGCTTTCCCACTGTCACACTGGAGACGGTGATTGACTCGAAGGTGCTCCGACCGAAGGTCAAAACTCCGAACCTGAAGCGCGTTTTGGATGACCTGGCCAAGGCCGCTGCCGGCGACAAGACAGTGCTGCGGGTGAAGATCCAAGCGATGCTGTATGCGCTCACGCTGATCTATGGTGTCTCGATCCTGCAGACGACGCGCTCGCCCGTGCCTCGCCCGGTGCCCCCCAGCACGGTCGACGACGGCGTCGACAAGAACGTGGAGGCGATCGTGTCGGCGGCGGGTCCGAGCTTCTCCAAGGACTGTGCGGCGCTCAACGAAGGCTCACGAAAGTTTCTGGATATCTGCCTGGCCGTGCAGCGCAAGCTGCTCGAATATCCGGGCTACATCGACATCGAGGGCCTGGCGTCGCCGGAGTTCGGGTCGCTGTCGCGCGACGACGCGGCGCGCGAGAACCGCGAGCTGTCGCTCCGGCGCGCTCAATTCGTGCGAGCTTGCATCTTCGCCTCGGCCGGCTCGCCCGGCACTGGCATCATCCGGGCCGACAAAGACATCGTCCCCGCCGGCGACGGCTCCGATCCCTTTGCGCTCAAGTTCGTGACCGACCCCGCGATCGATCCCGACAACACTTTGCTCGATCCGTTCGCGCGCAAGCAGCAGGCCAACGCCGCCCAGCTGCAGGCGTACGACGCGCGGCTCGCGCGCGAGCAAAAGGAAGTTTACCCGAGGCTGCGCCGCGTCGACATGACCCTGAACGGCTTGTTCGCGGTGCGCTTCAACGCGGAGTGACGTGCGGCTACGGCGGGCAAGGCACTTTCATCTCGGTCGGGTTGCACCACCGACCGTCGCCTTCCTCGCAACGCCCGATCATCGAAGAGCCATTTTTTCCCCAGCACCACACGCGACCGGAGCTCTTGGTGACGCAAGCGGGCCCCTGCGCCTGAACGTGCACGTTGTCGCGCCCGAGCGCGGTGAGCTCCAAAGGCGTCGGCTCGACGATCCAAGGAGTTTCGGCTTGGCCCTTGGCGGCCAGGCTTTGAGCAGCCAGCTGGCGCGGCCCCACGAGGTGATCTGAATTCCCGCCCCAACACCAGACCGACCCGTCTTTTTTCAACGCGCAAGCGGCGGTGCCAACCGCGAGCTCCTTCACGTCGTCACCCAGCGCCGTGACCTCGTGCAGCGCTCGAAAGTCGAGCTCAGGGCAGGGCTCTCTGCAGCTGCTGACGACACCGGTGCCCCAGGTGCCGTAGTCAGTGCTACCGAAGCAGTACACCTTGCCCTGCTTGGTGAGAACACACCCGCTGATGAACCCGATACGCAGGCTTGCGATGTCGAGCTGGGGGCCCTCGATGCGCACCGGCTGATCCCAGGGGTCGTCGAGGGGATTGTTCTGCGTCGAGACGTGCCGTGAGCCGTAGTTGTTGGCCCACGGCGCGCGACCCCAGCAATACACGTCGTGGTCGGTCGCGGCGCACGCGAAGTCCAAGCTCGCGCCTAGATGGCGAATACCCGGCGGCAGGCCTCGAATTTCGGTCACGTTCTCGTTTTGCACGCCTCGGCACGTGATGGTGTCTCCCCGCCTTGCACAAAGCCCCCACCCGAACGCAAATTCATCGGCGAGGCCCAACCCGGTTTGCTCGATGGGCACACGCTTGTTGGTGCGGTCGCCCCAGTATCCCGAATCCCCCCAGCACCAGACACGCTGCTCTGCATCGAGCCCGCACGCCCCGCGCTCACCGAGCTGCATGTCGACGAAGCGCTTCGGCTGCGCGATCC
>Ga0164241_10000333_pt1 | contig 97072 bp, 96 predicted proteins | sample OricomyardsoilBY_FD_108780 | JGI IMG/M metagenome (GOLD analysis project Ga0164241, IMG submission 108780) | Backyard soil microbial communities from Emeryville, California, USA - Original compost - Back yard soil (BY) | ecosystem: Environmental > Terrestrial > Soil > Unclassified | place: USA... | reverse complement strand
CGCTCGACTTGCATGTGTTAAGCACGCCGCCAGCGTTCAATCTGAGCCAGGATCAAACTCTTCACTTGAAGCTTTTGAACTTTCAAACAAAAAGAGTGAACTCAAACCCATTGCTGGACTTTTTGGTCACTCGGTCATCTGCACCAAAGTGCATGACGCGAGTCCCCACACAAATTACCTGCCGAATTTTTAAAAAGCTCCCTGTCGCTGGGACAGGGGATTTGCCGCACCCTCACGATTGCTCTGGGGTGCAGCGGGGGGCGGAAGTATAGCGGCAAGCTGCCTTCCGTCAACCCTTTCTAATCCGTTGTTTCCTCTGGGTCGAAACCTGCTGCTGTGATGCAACGCAGCCTCGACTTGAGGGCGCGCAGTATAAGGGCCCAACAGGGCCTGTCAACGTTGATTTTTGAGGTTTCAGGCAGTTCGCCGGGCCGGCCGGCCCGGGGATGCCTGCCGCGGCAGGCTCAACAAAAAGTCAAGAGATGGCGCGGCACTTTTCCTTCAAGGAAACCCCGAATTCGGGGGCTACAGCCGCGGTCAGGGAGGTGAAACCTGCACCCTTGCGAACTTCCTCGGCCCGAGCTGCAGGATGTATTCGGCGCCCGCCGCCAGCCTGGTCTCACGGTCCGTGGTCTTGTTGCCATCCACCCGTACCGCGCCCTCGCCTATCTTGCGATTCGCCTCGGAATTGCTGGCCACCAGGCCCGATTCCTTCAACGCCGCAGCCAGCTTGCAGCCGCCGGCATCACCACAGGTCAGGAACTGCAGCGGCAGATCGGTCGGCAGCGTCTTCTGCGAGAAGCGTGCGATGAAATTCTCCTGCGCACGCGCGGCCGATGCAGCGTCGTGGAAGCGCGCAACGATCTCGGCGGCCAGTTCGAACTTCACATCGCGCGGATTGCGACCATCTTCGATCGATTTCTTCAGCGCTGCGATTTCGGCGAGCGGCCGGAAGCTGAGCAGCTCGAAATAGCGCCACATCAGCGCATCGGAGATGGACATCAGCTTGCCGAACTGCGCATCCGGATCCTCGGCAATACCCACGTAATTGCCCAATGACTTCGACATCTTGTTGACGCCATCGAGGCCCTCGAGCAGCGGCATGGTGATTACCACCTGCGGCTCCTGGCCGTAGTGCTCCTGCAGGCTGCGACCCACCAGCAAGTTGAATTTCTGGTCCGTGCCACCCAGTTCCACGTCCGCCTTCAGCGCCACCGAGTCATAGCCCTGCACCAGCGGATACAGGAATTCATGCAGCGCAATAGGCTGATTCGCGCGGAAACGCTTGGTGAAATCGTCCCGCTCTATCATGCGGGCGACCGTATGTTTTGCGGCGATTTCGATCAGGCCCGCAGCGCCCATCGCCCCGAACCAGCGCGAGTTGAAATCCACGCGGGTCTTCTGCGCATCGAGGATCTTGAAGACCTGCTTTTCGTAGGTCACGGCGTTGGCCTTGATCTCCTCGGGCGTGAGCCGCGGGCGCGTGACATTGCGGCCGGTGGGATCACCGATCATCCCGGTGAAATCACCGATCAGGAACACTATCTGGTGACCGAACTGCTGGAACTGCCGCATCTTGTTCAGCAGCACGGTGTGGCCGAGATGCAGGTCCGGCGCGGTGGGATCGAAACCGGCCTTGATCAGCAGTGGTTTGCCGCTGCGCAGCTTGCGCACCAGGTCGGCTTCGGTGAGTACTTCCTGCGTGCCGCGCGCCAGTTCGGCAAGCTGCTGCGCCTGTGGGCCGGTCAATGCCGGCGCCTTCTCGTTGGTGGTCATGTGAGATCCAGAATAAACGAAGGCTCGCTGGCGCGGCGCGATCAGCGTGCGCAGGGTCGCAGAATTGCCGCCGCCCTGCCGCGGCGGGTTGACCTATGCGTCATCATTAATATAGCGTCGCATGTAGATTATGTAACAGGCTGATCTGGTAGCGATTTCGTGACAGAGCCCACTCCTTCCCGAAGCCTGGCCCCCTCCCGGAACTTCGGCAGCATGGTCCCCCTGCGTGGCCTGCAGCTGCTGTGCTGTGCCGCCGTGGTGGGCATTGGCCTGCATGTAACGATGGGCGCCTCCAGGCCGAACGACGCGGCAAACTTGGCCGTGAACGCCTTCGAACTGGCGCGGCAGGCCGAATCTTCGGTCGATGCAGCCCTGGAAGCCGCGGCTTCCAGCCTTTCGATGACCAGCATCATCGTGCAGCGCAACGACACGCTTGACCAGATATTCCGGCGCCTGGAGCTGTCGCTGACGGACCTGGCGAATATCCGCGCGCTGGATGCGGCGCGCAGCGCACTGGACCGTCTGCGGCCCGGCGACCAGCTCAAGATCGCACGCCGCGGTGATGAGCTGATGGGGCTCGAGCGCACGATCTCGCTGAGCCAGACGCTGAAGGTGCAGCGCGCCGAAGACAACAGCTTCACCGCCAGCGTCGAGGAAGTGCCGCTGACGCGGCATGTCGTGGTCTCCAGCGGCACCATCGATTCCTCGCTGTTCGCGGCCGGCACCACCGCCGGACTGCGCGATGTCACGACCATGCAGCTGGCCGAGATCTTCCGCTGGGACGTGGACTTCGTGCTGGACCTGCGCACGGGCGACTCATTCCGGCTGATCTACGAACAGCTTGAGCGCGACGGGGAAATGGTCGCCGACGGCGACATCCTGGCTGCGGAGTTCATCAACGAAGGCAAGCGTTTCCGCGCCGTGCGCTACGTCAATCCAGCCGGCAAGGCTGATTTCTACACCCCGGACGGGGTGAGCTTGCGCAAGGCCTTCCTGAAGGCGCCAGTGCAGTTCTCGCGCATCAGTTCCGTGTTCAACCCGCGCCGCAAGCATCCCGTGCTGAACACCATCCGGGCACATCGCGGCGTCGACTATGCTGCGCCCAGCGGTACGCCCGTACGGGCTGCAGGCGCGGGTCGCATCCAGTTCCGGGGCGTGAAGGGCGGCTTCGGCAATGTGGTGGAAATCGAGCACAGCGGGCGCGTCGTCACCCGCTACGGACATCTCTCGCGCTTCGCCAGCAACATGGGCGCGGGCCGCAAGGTCGAACAGGGTGAAGTCATCGGCTACGTCGGCATGACGGGCCTGGCCACCGGGCCCCACCTGCATTTGAGTACATCGAGCGCGGCCAGTTCGTGGATCCGCAGAAAGCCATCCGCCGCGGCGAACCTGGCCCACCGGTGCCCGCTACGGAGCGCGATCGCTTCGCACTGCAGACGGCGCCTTTCCTGGCGCAGCTCGACGGCACGCCGGCACCGACCAGCTCGGCGCTGGTCGCGCGCTGACCGCTGACGGAGCGGGCAGCGCCATGCCGCTCTATGCCGGGTTGATATCCGGCACCAGCATGGACGGCATAGAAGCCGTAGCGCTGCAGATCGATGCAGGCCAGCTGCAGGTTCGCGGCGCCGTACACACTCCCTACCCTGAAACCCTCGCGAAACGGCTGCGAGCCGCTGTTGCGCATCCCCAGGGCTGCGATCTCGACACGCTGGGTGAGCTGGATGCGCTGATCGGGGAGGCTTTTGCTGATGCCGCGCTGGCGCTGCTGCGACAGACGGGCCTGTCTTCGCAGGCCGTGCGCGCCATCGGCAGCCACGGGCAGACCATCCTGCATCGCCCCCGCGCGAACCCGCCTTTCACCCTGCAGATCGGCGATGCCAATCGGATCGCGGAGAAAACCGGCATCGATGTGGTGGCCGATTTCCGGCGCCGCGACATGGCCGCAGGCGGCGAAGGCGCGCCCCTGGTGCCCGCATTCCACGCCGCCGCCTTCGGGCAGGCCGGCGAAGCCACAGCCGTGGTGAACATCGGCGGCATTGCCAATATCACCGCGCTGTACGCCGATGGCCGCGTAACGGGTTTCGACACAGGGCCGGGCAATTGCCTGATGGACCTGTGGACCGCCGAGCACCAGGGGGAACCCTTCGACCGCAACGGCGAGCTTGCCGCCTCGGGGGATGTAGAGCCGGAACTGCTGGAAATCCTGCTGGCCGAGCCCTATCTGGCGCGGCCGCATCCGAAGAGCACGGGCCGCGAGCTGTTCAACCGCGGCTGGCTGGAGCGTGCGCTGGAGCAGCATCCAGCCACTATCGCCGATGTGCAGGCAACGCTTTGCCAGTACACCGCGCAGACCATCGCTGCCGGGATTGCCGCTGCCGGCCTCCAACCCGCGCGCGTGCAGGTTTGTGGCGGCGGCGCCTTCAATGGTGAGCTGATGCGGCGCCTCGCCGCCGCCCTGCCGGCATCATCGGTGGGGGATACGAGCAGCTGCGGCATCCCGCCGGAGCAGGTGGAAGCCGCCATGTGCGCCTGGCTGGCGCACCGGTTCCTGGCTGGCGAGCCGGGCAATCTGGTGGCGGTAACCGGCGCGCAGGGCCCGCGCGTGCTGGGCGCGCTGCATCGCGGCGCTGTCACAGAAGTGTAATACGCGTGCGCAACGATGATGGACTACCCATGGACCTGTTCATCAATCGCGAGCTGTCACTGCTCGAATTCAACCAGCGCGTACTGGCCCAGGCCGCCGACCCCTCGCTGCCGCTGCTGGAGCGGCTGCGCTTCCTGTGCATCTCCTCGAGCAATCTCGATGAGTTCTTCGAGATCCGCGTCGCCGGGCTGAAGCAACTCGAGGAACTGCAGACTCCCTACACGGGACCGGACCGCATGCAGTTGGAGACGCTGCTGGCTGCCATTCACCAGCGCGCGGCGCAGCTGATTGCCGACCAATACAACTGCCTCAACGAGCAGCTGTTGCCGGCGCTGAAGACCCAGGGCGTTAACCTGATGACGCGCGACAACTGGTCGGCGCGCGAGCGCGCCTGGCTGGAGAGCCACTTTCACCGCGAAGTGGAGCCGGTGCTCAGCCCACTGGGGCTGGATCCGGCGCGGCCCTTTCCCCGCATCCAGAACAAGAGCCTGAATTTCATCGTGGGCCTGCAGGGCAAGGATGCCTTCGGCCGCGACACGGAACTGGCGGTGGTGCAGGTGCCCCGCTCGCTGCCGCGCGTGGTGCTGGTGCCGCATGGCATCGACGGCGCAGTGCTGGTGCTGCTGTCCAATATCGTTGCCGAGTTCGTGCATCTGCTGTTCCCGGGAATGGCGGTGACCGGCGTGTATCCCTTCCGCGTGACGCGCAACAGCGACCTGTTCGTGGACGATGAAGAGGTTGACGATCTGCGGCGCGCACTGGAGGGTGAGCTGGCACAACGCCGCTATGGTGCGGCGGTACGGCTGGAAACTTCGGTGGACTGCCCCGAGGATGTCGCCGACTTCCTGCTGCAGCAGTTCGCACTGGGCAGGCAGGATCTATATCGCGTTTCCGGACCGGTAAACCTGAACCGGCTGTCGGCAGTCTATGAGCTGGCCGCCCGCAGTGACCTCAAGTACGCGCCCTTTGCCCCTGCCCTGCCCGGCAATCCGGGGCAGGCGCCGGATATCTTCGATCAACTGCGCAGCGGCGATGTGCTGCTGCACCATCCCTTCCAGAGTTTCGCTCCAGTGATGGATTTCCTGCGCACGGCGGCAGCCGACCCGCAGGTACTGGCCATCAAGCAGACGCTGTACCGCGTCGGCTCCTCCTCGCCCATTGTCGATGCACTGGTGGCGGCCTCGCAGAACGGCAAGGATGTGACCGCCATCATCGAACTGCGGGCGCGCTTCGATGAGGAAGCCAACATAGGCCTCGCCACGCGGCTGCAGGAAGCTGGCGTGCACGTGATGTACGGCGTGGTGGGCTACAAAACGCACGCCAAGATGATTCTCGTCATGCGGCGCGAAGCCGACGGCATCCGCCGCTACTGCCACCTCGGCACCGGCAACTACCACTGGCAGACGGCGCGCGCCTACACCGATTACGGGCTGCTGACGAACAACGAGGAGATCGGCCTGGATGTGCACGAGATCTTCCTGCAACTCACCAGCCTGACGCGTACGCCCAACCTGCGGCAGCTGCTGCAGTCACCGTTCACGCTGCATGCCAGGCTGCTGGAACTGATCCGGCGCGAAGCCGGACGTGCGGGCTCCGGCAACGGCCGCATCATCGCGCGCATGAATGCCCTGACCGAGCCGCAGGTCATCGAGGCGCTGTACGAAGCTTCCCGTGCCGGCGTGCAGATCGATCTGGTGGTGCGCGGCACCTGCGTGCTGCGGCCCGGCGTGCCTGGCACCTCGGACAACATCCGTGTGCGCTCCATCGTCGGCCGTTTTCTCGAGCACCCGCGCGTCTGGTGCTTCGGTGAAGGCGACAGTGCGGAAATCTACTGCAGCAGCGCCGACTGGATGGAACGCAATTTCTTCAGGCGCGTGGAAATCGCCTTTCCGATCCGCGACGCGAAACTGCGCGCGGGACTGCGCGAGGATCTGCAGGTCTATCTCGCGGACAATGTCGAAGCCTGGCTGCTGCGGGCCGATGGCAGTTACGAACGCGCCGCCGCGGCCGAGGGCGCATCCGTCTGCGCGCAGACTCGGCTGCTGGAACGCTACACCGCGCCCTCAGGACGTGAGCACGCGCAGGCGTAGGCCCACGTCGCGCAGGTATCCTACTTCGTCATTGAGGTCCGCGGCTGTCAGCGGATGATCGCGAAAACGGATCCGGAAACGCAGCTCCAGCGTGCGGGGCCGGCCCACCAGGGTGACTTCCGGAATCGGCCCCTCGCTGCGGCTGCGATGCAGCAGCACGGCGATGCGCAGGATCAGTATCAGGTACAGCGCGCGCTCATCCCATGGCGGGATCAGATCGTCCATTCCCTCGAGCAGCAACTTGCGACGGTGCCCGCCCACCAGCCGCGACAGCAGCAGCTGCTCCTCGCGTGCAAATCCGGGCATGTCGGCGTTCTGCAGCAGGTAGGCGCCGTGACGGTGGTAGCCGCTGTGCGCCACATCCAGTCCGATCTCGTGCAGCCGGCTGGCCCAGACCAGCGCCTGCTCGGCCAGCGGATCCTGCAGATGCCAGCTGTCCTGCACCTGTGCCAGCAGCCGCAGCGCGGTCTGTTCCACCCGCGCCGCCTGCGCGATGTCCACGTGGTAGCGCTGCTGCATCGAGCGCACCGTGCGGTCGCGCGCATCCTCGTCGGTGTAACGGCCGACCATGTCGTAGAGGATGCCCTCGCGCATGGCGCCCTCGCTCCAGCGCATCTGCTTTATCTTCAGCTGCGCGAAGATCTCGGCCAGGATGGCGAGGCCTCCGGCAAACACGCTGCGGCGCTCGTCGGTGACTGACTCCAGTGGAATGGCATCGACATGCCCGGCGCCCACCAGGACCTCGATGAGGGCCTCGATGCCCTCGGGCGTGATCATCATGGCCCGGGGATCCATCTCTTTCTGCGCCTCGAGAATCGCGCGGATGCTGCCGGAGCTTCCAGCCGCCGAATCCCAGCCGCGCTTCAGATAACCCTCCTGGATGGGCTCCAGCTCCTGCTGGGCAGCCAGGCGCGCGCGCGCGAAGCGCTTGGCGGAAAGCTTGCCGTCGTCGAAATAGCGTTCACTTACCGTGACGCAACCCAGGTTCACGCTCTCCAGGTCCAGCGGCTCCTTGCTGCGGCCGATGATCAGCTCGGTGCTGCCGCCACCGATGTCGAGCACCAGCCGGTTGCCCGGCTCCGGCGGCAGCATGTGGCAGACACCGGAGTAGATCAGGCGCGCCTCTTCGCGTCCGGCAATGATCTCGATGGGGTGACCGAGCGCATCGCGCGCACGTTCCAGAAAGCCCTGCTTGCGCCGCGAACGACGCAGCGCGCTGGTGCCCACTACCCGGACGCCATCAGCGTGTACATCGGCGAGGCGCTGCCCGAAGCGCTTCATGCAGGCCAGTGCGCGGGCGGCCACTTCCTTGTCGAGGCGGCCGTCGTCGCCCAGGCCCGCGGCCAGGCGCACCATCTCGCGCAGGCGATCGATGACGACCAGCTGCCCGTTGTTGTAACGGGCCACCACCATGTGAAAACTGTTGGAACCCAGATCGACCGCGGCCAGTACATCAGGCACGCGCGACGGGCGTCGGGTCATGTGGGGAGCAGCTTCGCCAGCTCAGGCAGCGAACGAGGACCCGCAGCCACAGGTCGTAGTCGCATTGGGATTGCGGATCACGAATTGCGCGCCTTCCAGGCCTTCGCGGTAATCGATTTCTGCACCGCTGAGGTACTGGAAGCTCATGGGGTCGACCAGCAGCCGTACACCCAGGCGCTCGACCTGCGTGTCCCCGTCCTGCACGTTCTCGTCGAACTCGAAGCCGTACTGCATGCCCGAGCAGCCGCCGCCCTGCACGTAAACGCGCAGCATCAGATTCGGGTTGCCTTCGTCCCGGATCAGCTCGCCGACCTTGGTGGCCGCGGCGTCGGTGAATTGGAGCAGGGGTTCACTCATAGCTTTACGAGTTTACCGTTTATATGGGCGCCGGCAGCCATTTCAATGGCGCCATAATGCACATTGCCCTCTATACGGGCCGTCGCGCCCAGTGTGGCGCGGCGTGTGGCCACTATATCGCCCCGCACCGTGCCATGCAGCTCGACCACCTGAGCCTCCACAGAGCCTTCTATAAGCGCCGTGGCGCTGGCTACCAGCCGGGAAGGGGCCTCCCCGGAGGCTTTGACGCTGCCGCTGACAGCACCCTCCAGGTGCAGGCCGCCGCTGAACACCACATCGCCCTGGATGCGGGTGTGTGCACTGACCAGCGTCTCGATCGGCAGGTCTTCCTTGACGTCACGCTTGAACATGGTTTCAGCCATTCTCCACGGTCCAGAGGAAGGATTCGCGCACCGGGTTCACGCCTTTGCGCGCCACGACCAGCTCTACGGTGACCCGCGCAGGCGCGAATCCTGCCGGCAGCTTCACCGGCTGTTCCAGCGGCTGCAGGTACCGGTAGCTGAACGCCAGTTCGCCGCTGGCTATGCCGGATATCTGCGTCAGATCGAGGCTGATGGCGTTGGGGCCGCTGGCACCCTCCACGGTCAGTCGCGCCTTGCCGCTGACTGCATCCTCCGGGCGCAGCGGCCGGCCCAGCACCAGATGCAGCACGTATTCATCCGCCGCTGCACCACGCGTGATGCGCAGCTGCTGCACGCGCACCACGGGCGCATTGGCCGTCTCGCCGACCACTCCGCGATAGAAGGCCAGGTCGCGCGTCAGGCGAGCCACATCGGCCTGCAGGCCGCCGATGGTCCGCGCCAGCTCCTCACGCTCGCGGGCCTGGCCGACGCGCTGGGTCTCCACCGCCGCCAGCGCCAGCCGCTGCCGGCGATTGTCTTCTTCCATGTCGTGGATCCGGTCGTGCAGCTCGCCGACTTCGGCGCGCGCACCACGGGAATCGAAGCCTGCATTGCCGCGGCCCCACTCAAAGGCAACGAACAGCGACATGACAACCAGCACCAGGCTGCCGCCTACCAGCAATGCACGTCGCAGCGGTGTGTAGCTGCGAACAACCAGGCGTGGCTGCTTGGCCATCAGGATCCGGTCAGTTCGCCGTCGCTGGCTGCTGCGGCTGATCCGCGGCTTCGCGCCGGCGTGTATGGCGCGTCCACCAGGCCGGATATGGAGGCAGACCTTCCGGACGGGCCAGCGGCGCCAGCTCATGCAGGGCCCTGACGTAGACCGGGCGTTTGAAGTAGATGATTTCCTTCACCGGCTGCCAGTAGTCCACCCAGCGCCAGCGATCGAATTCAGGCTCGGTGGTGACATCGAAACGGATGCCAGCCTCTTCGGTGGCCAGCCGCAACAGGAACCAGCGCTGCTTCTGGCCCAGGCACAACGGCCGCTGCTCGCGCCGCACATAACGGGCCGGCAGGCGGTAGCGCAGCCAGCGTGAGGTGGCGCCCAGCAGCTGGACGTCCCGAGGCTCCAGGCCAACCTCTTCGCGCAGTTCGCGGAACAGGGACTCTTCGGCTGACTCCCCGTGGCGCATGCCGCCCTGCGGAAACTGCCAGCCCTTGCCGCCCGTGCGGCGCCCCAGGAACAGCTTGCCGGATTCGCCCATCAGCACGATGCCGACATTGGCCCGGAATCCATCGCGGTCGATCACGTCGCTCATGAACAACCCTTTTAACCGGGGGACGCCCCCGCTTCAAGGCGCTGCGTCGCAGCGACAAGTGACCCGCGCCGCAGCCCCGCGCAGCGCGGCTTCAGGCCCGCCTGGCCACCTGTTCGCGCCGCCCCTTCAGGTAGGACAGGCCTTGCTCCATCAACAGCCGGAAAGTGGCGAAATCGCGGGTCAGCACCGCACCGCGCAGCCTTTCCACGGCTGCCGACAATGCCTGCAGGGACTCGGAACCGTAGTCGTTCAGCGCCTGGATCTCGAAGTACAGCTCGGGGCTTTCTTCCGCGACATTGCCGGCGACGTCCAGCTGCGCATCGAAGGTGGTGCTCGACATGCGCGCCAGGCGCGGCGCCGCTTCACCGCTTTCGGCCAGTGCCGTGAAGAAGGCGATGTTCAGTGCATGCGACAGGCCCAGCACATAGGCGATCAGGCGATCGTGCTCTTCCAGCCCCATTACCACTTGTTCAGCCATGGTGGGCTGGAACAATGTCTTTGCGGCATCCAGCGCTTCAGCCGAACCCATGTCGATGAAGATGACATGCCGGCCCGACAGCAACTCCGTGCTCGGGCCGAACATCGGATGCAGCGAGGTGACCTTCACGCCCGCTGCCTTCAGGGCATTCAGGCCGCCGCGCAGTGGTGACTTCAGCGAACCCAGGTCGAACACCACGCCGCGCGGCCTGCGCAGCGCCAGCTCGCTCAGGATGGCGCCGCTGGCGCCCAGCGGTGTCGCCACCACGATGAAATCGAAGGCGTTCAGGTCGGGCAGGCCATGCCAGTCGTCGACCACCGGAATGCCGGGCGCTGCGCCAGAGGGATCAGCCACCTGCACCGCGAACCCCTGCGAGACAAGGAACTGCACGAACCAGCCGCCCATCTTGCCGGCGCCGCCGATCACCAGTGCGCTGCGTCCAGTACCGGCACCTTTGGCGGCCACGCTCACCTGCTCTTGCGTGGTCAGCGACGAGCGGATCAGCAGGCGCATCACCTGTTCGGCCAGATCCGGCGGTAATCCCAGCTTTTCGGCCTGCGCACGCACACCGAGAATGACTTCACGCTCGCGCTGGTAGTCGCGCGTTGGATATCCGGTCGCGCGTTTGGCGGCCGCCACCTCACGGCTGATGGCCTGGCGTTTCGCTACAAGCGAGAGCAGTTCGCCATCCAGCTGGTTCAGCTGCTGGCGCAGTTCATCGAGAGTCATGGCCTTCCCGGGTCGTTGAGCAGGTAAACTTTCCGCATGGTACCCGATCATTCCCTGCCCGAAACGCTGCCCCCGGAACCCATGTCCCTGGTTGCGGCGTGGCTGGCAGAGGCCACGCGCCGGAAAGACCAGCCCAACCCGAATGCCATGGTGCTGGCCAGCTGCGATGACGAGGGACATCCCAGCGCCCGCGTGGTGCTGAGCAAGGGGATCAACGTGGAAGCCGGCACCATCCGCTTCGTCACCAACTACGAATCGCGCAAGGCGCAGGAGCTGGCCATCAATCCGCGCGCTGCCCTGGTGATGCACTGGGATCACCAGCACCGGCAGATCCGGATCGAGGGCATCGTGCAGAAGGCCAGCGCTGCCGACAGCGACGAATACTTTGCGACGCGTCCGCGCCCCAGCCAGCTGGGCGCCTGGGCCAGCGCGCAGAGCCAGCCGGTGGCATCACACGATGCACTGCTCAGACAGTACGAGGCCGTCGAGGCAAGGTTCGCCGGCACCCAGGCCGTGCCGCGGCCCTCGAACTGGGGCGGCTATGTATTGTGGGCCGACGCCGTGGAGCTGTGGCTGCAGGGCAGCTCACGACTGCACGATCGCGCCCTGTGGCGGCGCCACCTGGATCAGCACACTGGCGAAATCCGCTCCACCGGCGCCTGGGCCGCCACGAGACTGCAGCCGTGACCGGCAGGTTGTTGCGGGGGCCGGCCGTCGCGGTCTGTTATGTCGTGGCCTTCTGGTCGGGTTTCTTCGTCATGGGCGTGGAACTGCTGGGCGGACGCATCCTCGCGCCTAATTTCGGCAGCAGCATCTACGTATGGGGCGCACTGATCACGGTGTTCATGCTGGCGCTGTCGCTGGGCTACCTGGCGGGCGGCCGCTTTTCCCTGCACAACCCCAGCCTGAAACGCCTGGGCGGGTTGCTGGCGGTGGCAGCGCTGACGACTCTTCCCGTCCTGCCGCTGTCGGGCATACCGCTGGAGGAGCTGTCGATCCGCATTTCGGATCCGCGCTATGGATCACTGGCGGCAGCGGTGCTGCTGTTCTTCATCCCGACTTTCTTCTCCGGGATGGTGTCGCCTTATTGTGTCCGGCTGCTGGTCGACACCGAGGCGTCTTCGGGGCGGCGGGCCGGACAGCTGTACTTCGTCTCCACCTTCGGCAGCGCGGCCGGCACCCTGATGACCTCCTTCTTCCTGGTGCTGTGGTTCGAGGTGAATGCCATCATCGTGGCAATGATCATCCTGTCGCTGCTGCTGTCGGTCCTGTCACTGCTGGTTGCTGGAAAGCGCGCATGAAAAAAATAGCTGCATTTGCGTTTCTCGTCGTCCTGGCCAGCGCCGGCTCTGGCGCATCGCAGAACCAGCAGATGATCCACTCCGAGAAGTCGCTGTACCGCGAGGTGCTGGTGTACGAGGAGGCGGGCGAGCGCTGCATGTGCTTCACGCGCCAGTGCCGCATCGGCCGGCAGTCGTGCATCAACCTGGCGGAACCCAAGCGCTTCGCGCTGAACTACACGCGGATGATGATGGCCGGCACGCTGTTCACGGGCGCCGCGCCGCGCCGCGTGCTGATCATCGGCCTGGGCGGCGGCTCCCTGCCCACGGCGCTGCGTGAGGTTCTGCCCAAGGCGCAGATCGACGTGGTGGAAATCGATCCGGCAGTCACGCGGGTGGCACGCAAGTACTTCAACTTCCGCGAAGACCCGCAGATGAAGGTCATCGAACTGGACGGCCGCGTGTACGTGAAGCGCGCGGTCCGCAGCGGCGAGAAGTATGACGTCATCATGCTGGACGCCTTCGATCACGAATACATCCCCGAGCACCTGCTGACCCGCGAGTTCCTCAGCGAGGTGAAGTCGCTGCTGACGCCGCAGGGCGTGGTGGTGGGCAATACCTTCTCGTCCAGCCGCCTGTACGATCATGAATCGACCACCTACGCGGCCGTGTTCGGCGCCTTCTACAACCTGAAGTCCGCCAACCGCGTGATCGTGGCCCGGCCAGCCGGGCTGCCAGATGCAGCATCGATGCGCGCCCGGGCGGAGGAATACGCGCCGGCACTTCGCGTCTTCGGCATGGATGCGCTGTCCGTGCTGCCCCTGTTCAGCACGGACATCGACTGGGACGCCAGCGCTCGTGTGTTGACCGACCAGTATTCGCCGGCCAACCTGCTGAACCAGTAGCCGCGGGCGGTTACTTGATCTGACCGTCCCGGTTCTGGTTGCAATTCATTCGCTGCCAAACCGTATTCGATCCAGCACCTGCTGGTGCAGCCGGCCATTGCTGGCCAGCACGCTGGTGCTTTCCAGGCAGATCTCCCGCCCCGCGAGGTCGGTGAAGGTCCCGCCGGCCTCACGCACGATAACCACGAGTGCGGCAATGTCGAGGATGTTCACGTCGGACTCGATCACCAGATCGAGCGCGCCCCGTGCCAGCAGGTGGTAGTGGACGAAGTCGCCATAGCCACGGGTCCGGTTGACCTCTCCCACCAGCCGACCGAGATTGGCCCAGCTCGGGCGCGCTGCCAGCGTCTTGAGGTTGCCTGTCGACAGGATGGCGTCGCCCAGGGAGGCGCGATCGCTGACCTGAATCCGCTGCCCGTTCAGCCAGGCGCCGCGACCCTGCTCTGCCCAGGCGCGTTCTCCGCAGGCACAGGCCGAGGACACGCCAACAACAGGAACGCCCCGCCGCAGCAGCGCGATCTGCGTGGAGAAGAATGGTGTCTCACGCACGAAGGACTTGGTGCCATCCAGCGGATCTACCAGCCAGATATTCTCGGCCTGCATGCCACGCTGGCCACCTTCCTCGCCGTAGAAGCCGTAGTGCGGGAAGCGCTGCTCCAGTACGGCGCGGATGGCAGCTTCAGCGCGGCGATCCGCTTCGGTGACCGGGGTGCGATCCGCCTTGATCTCCACTGCGAGATTGCTGCGGAAAAGCGGCGCAATCACCGCATCTGCGGCATCCGCTGCCACCATTGCGGCGGCCAGTTCAGGCGAGGCGTCGGAAGGGAGATTGCTCATGGCCTATAAGGTACAGCCCCACAAAGGGCTCTGATAGTCTCCACGCCCATGGGAAACCGCCTCAGCAAGATCATCACGCGCACAGGCGATGACGGCAGCACCGGCCTGGGTGATGGCAGCCGCGTAGCCAAGGACAGCGCGCGCATCGAGGCCATCGGCGCGGTGGACGAACTGAACAGCTGGATCGGCCTGCTGCGCGCCACTCCCGCCATTCCTGCGCAGACCGCCGACTGCCTGCTGCGCATCCAGCACGACCTCTTCGACCTGGGCGGCGAACTGGCGGTGCCCGGATACAGCGCCATCTCGGAAGTGCATGTGGTGGCGCTGGAGCGTTTCACCCAGCAACTGAACGAGCAGCTGCCACCGCTGAAGGAATTCATCCTTCCAGGTGGCGGCGAGGCTACCGGTCGCTGCCATGTGGCGCGCACCACCGCGCGGCGGGCGGAGCGGCGCTGCTGGGCGCTGGCGCGGGAAACCGGCACACGCGGCGCCGCGCTGGTGTACCTGAACAGGCTTTCGGACCTGCTGTTCGTGATGGCGCGCGTGCTGGCACGGCACGAGAACGGCAGCGAGATCCTCTGGGACCGTTCGCGGCTGGCTTAGCGTTACCGCTCCAGCGACTGGTACACGCGCTGCTCGAACCCCTGCAGCGTTTCAATCGCAGCCCGGTCGTAGAAAGGCAGGTACTGCATCAGCAGGATGCCGCCGATGCCTTTCTCCGGATCGATCCAGAATTCCGTATTGAAGATGCCCGCCCAGGACAGGCTGCCGGGCGAGCGCATGTCCTGCACCGCCGGAGTGCCGGTGACCTGGAAACCCAGTCCGTAGCTGTCGCGTCCTGCGCCAAGCGGAAATACCGCGCTAAGCGCCGGCGAAGCAGCTTCCTGCAACCTGACGCGGACATTGCCGGTGTGATTGCGACCCATGTCCTTGATGGTGGCGTTGCTCACCAGCTGCCTGCCGTCGACCGTGCGGCCCTGGCGCAGGAACAGTCCGATGAATTTCGCGTAGTCGGCAGCGGTTGAGTTCAGGCCACCATCGCCCTGCGCCGGCGAACTCACTTCGGCGGCATTGGGAGTTTCGACCAGCTTGCCATCCAGCCAGCGGTGCACGGTGACCACACGCGAGAGCTTTGTGGTGGGTACCGCGTAGGAAGTGTCGTTCATCCCCAGCGGCTGGAAGATGCGCTGCTGCATGAATGCATCCAGCGGCTGGCCGGAGAGCTTCTCCACCAGCCGCCCGAGCACGCGCGTGCTCTCGCCATAGCTCCACAGGGCGCCCGGATCATGCAGCAGTGGCAGTGGGTTCGGCAGCGGACGCGCATTGGCGCCCTCGCCCTGCAGCTGTGTCAGCGTCAGGCTCGCGAATCCATAGCCCAGACCCGAGGTATGGGTGAGCAGGTGACGCACGGTGATGGAGCGGATCGCGGGCCGTGTGGTGAAGCTGTGGTCCAGCGGGTAGAAGGTATCGATCACCCGGGGATTCGCATACTCGGGCAGGAACTTCTCGATGGGATCATCGAGCTTCACCTTGCCCTCCTCCACCAGCATCATCACCGCCAGCGAGGTCACGGGCTTGGTCATCGAGGCAATGCGGAAAATCGTATCCGCCTGCATGGGCAGGTTGGCAGCGACGTTCTGCCGACCGAAAGCGCCGGTGTAGCGCGGGCCCTTGCCATCCACCACCATCGCAACGAAGCCGGGAATCGGCGTTTCGCGCAGGCGCGATTCCAGATACTGGTCAAGCGCCGTGTTGCCGGGCTGTGCTGCCACCGCACTGCCCGCGAGCAGCAGCAGCGCAAGAACGCGATAGAGGGCAAAACTACGCATGACCCTCTCCCTTGTTCTCTACTTCAGCAGTGTGCGGAACCCAGCCCAGTCGAAGGCGGAACCCGGATCGGTCTTGCGGCCAGGAGCAATATCGCTGTGGCCCACGACACGTGCCGGATCGAGCGACGCGTAGGTACGCAGCAGTGCGCGCACCACTGCTGCCGCGGCCACGTATTGCGCGGCCTCATAGGGCTCGTCGTCCGCGCCTTCCAGCTCGATACCCACCGAGAAGTCATTGCAGGCGCTGCGGCCCTGGAATTGCGAAACACCCGCGTGCCAGGCCCGCATGCCGAAGGGAACGTACTGCACGATCTCGCCATCGCGCCGGATCAGCACATGCGCCGACACGCGCCCTGCCGCAATCTGCTCGAAATAGGGATGCGCGGCAGGCGGCAGCGAGCCGGTAAACAGCCGGTCGATCCAGGGTCCGCCGTATTCCCCGGGCGGCAGGCTGATCCCGTGCATGACGACCAGATCCGGCGTCATGCCCGGCGGCCGCGCATCGCAATGCGGGCTGCATACCTGCCGCACACCTGCCAGCAGGCCGGTGGCAGCATGAATTTCCTTCTCCATCACGCCGCGCTCTTCATGCAACAACGGTAGCCCAGCGCCTACCCGCACCGCCAGTGGGCATCCCGGGAACCGCTTCCGGCGCCGATGGTCTGCTATACCTCTGGTCAAGGTTTGACGGCTCGTGGGCAGCGTCCGTGTGGTTCACCGGGGGTAGACGTGATGCGGCGAAGGATTCGCCCGCTGTCGTTGTTGCTGGTGGTTCTCGCACATGTGCTGGTGCTGGGCCTGGTGCTCATCGAGCGCCATTTCATGCCCGAACGCACGATGCCCGAACAGCTGGTCTACATCCTCCCCATCTCTGCAACGCCTGCCCGGGAACCTGCCCTCGCACCTTCCGCGGCCGGGCTTCGACCGATGCGACCACGCCGGCCTGCGCCAGCGCCCGTGCCGCCTTCAACGGCGCCTCAGGAACCCTCCGTCACGGGGATCGAGACGGCATCGATCACCCCCGACGCACCTCCCATTGACTGGCAGCGCGAGCTGAAACTTTCGGCACGCAGTTTTGCGGAACCGGCAGAGCAGGCCACACAATATCGCTCATTGAACAGCAAACCCAAGGCGCTGGATCTGCCGCAACCCGCCGACCCACCGGTATACGGTGAGTCTGCAACGCTGCCCAACGGTGACAGGATCACGAGGTTTGAAGTCGGCCAGGTCCTCGTCACCTGCGTCTCCCGGAACTCCCTCGACGAGGCCTTTTCTGTCTGGGCGAAGTTCCGGCCACCCAGTTGCGGCGCCCGGCGCAAACCGGTGGATCGAATTCCGGAACCCAGGCCACGTTCCTACCTGGCCCCCGCCCTGCCGCTGGGACAATCCGGCGATGAAGACAGAAAGCAGGCAACCACCGACCCATGAGAATGTTTCGCACTCCACAGCGGCGGACGCGCGCCACGAACATGGCTATCGCGGTCGCCGCAATCATGCTGCTTTCCGGCGCTTCGCCTGCGGAACCGACGCCTGCAGACCCGCTGCTCGACGAAGTGCTGATCTCCGGCGAACAACCTGGCCCGGCCATGTGGAAGGTCAGCCGGGATGGCCACACCATGTGGATCGTCGGCACGCTGACCCCATTGCCGTCGAAGATGACCTGGCGCTCAAGGCAGGTGGAGGATGTGATCAGCCGCTCTGGCGAAATCCTCGGCGGTTACTCCAGCCATGCCAAGGTCAAGGGCGGCTGGTTCACCGGCATCCGCATGCTGCCTGCAGTGATGCGCCTGCGTTTCAATGCGGACGGCAAGACGCTGCGTGAGGTTCTGCCACCGGCAACCTACTCGCGCTGGAGTGCGCTGCACCGGCAATTCTTTGGTCATGACCCGGATCCGAAAGAGCGCGCGCGCCCGGCCTATGCCGCCGGGCTGCTCTACGACCGCGCACTGGAAAAATCCGGATTGTCCGAACGCCAGGTGGTCTGGCCCGTGGTGACGGATCTGGCCAGGCGGCACAAGGTGCGGATCCGCGAACTGGAGCTGAACGTGCCGGTGGACGATCCCAAAGGAATCCTCCATGAATTGCAGCAGCCGGCAAGCGCCAGGGAAATCGCCTGCCTCGACACCATCCTCGATCGCATCGAGCATGACCTGCCCAACATGAAGCGGCGTGCCCAGGCCTGGGCAGTGGGCGACGTGGCCACAATCCGTGCGCTGCCGAATGTCTTCCAGCAACAGACCTGCTTCGACGCCCTGATGGAACGGCCGAAGCTGAAGCAGCTGATCGACGAGCAGATTGCCAAGGTGAATGCAGACCGGCCGCGCATCATCTCGTACATGATCGCGGCGCATGAAAACAGCTTCACTGTGCAGCCCATCGAAGAGCTGCTTGGCGAGAAAGGGCTGCTCGCCGAGCTGCGCGCCGCCGGCTACACCATCGAAGAACCGATGTAGCCGCGCGGCGACCTGTTTGCGTTACAGGTGGCCTTCCTTCATTACCGGCGCGGCGGCTGCTGGCGCATTCTTCTGCTGATCGCTGTAAGCCTTGCGCGCCACTGAAATCAGGTAGGCGTGGATCTGGTCCGCCTGCTGCTCCGAGAGAAGATCATCCCAGCGCGGCATGCCGCGCGGCTGCAATGCGCCGCGCAGCACGATGTCCTTGAATGCGGCGTGCGTGGCTGGCGTCGAGCGGCGCAGGTCGGGCACCGGCGAGCGCGGCGCATTGGCATGACAGATGCCGCAGTTGATGGAGAACAGCTGGCCACCCGCAACGATATCTGCGGCAGTGCCAATCTGCGCTGGCGGCTCCGGCAGGGGCGCGACAGGCGGCAGGTCCGGTGGCACGGGCACGGTGCCGCCATCGAGCTTGAATGCCAGGATGCGGTTGGCATTGCCCTTCACCGATGCGATGTTGTCGTGCGACCAGATGTTCCAGCCGCCACCGCCGCTGCCGGCGAGGAGGGCGATGTACTGCACGCCATCCACGGTATACGTGGCCGCTCCGCCCACCATCGGCGTGCCCACTTCGATTTCCTTCAGCAGCGTGCCGTCCGTGTCCTTGTAAACGCGCAGCTTGCCATCGAGCCCGCCCTGCACGACCAGCCCGCCACCAGTGGAGAGAACACCGCTGTGATCCTCGAAAGAGCGCGGCGCTGCACTCCATACCACCTTGCGCTGCACCGGATCCCACGCCTTCAGCGTGCCGGAGAATTCGATGCTGGGCTGGGTCTTCAGGAAGGCCGGATCAGCCAGCGGCTTGATGCCGGGCGGCAGTGATTTCGGATCGGCCAGCATCATGGCGAAACCGATCTGCACGCCTGCATTGGTGCGCCCGGGAAGGCGCGGTCCCGTGCGCTTCGGCAGCGGCGTGAGCACGGCGCCGGTGTGCGACACGGGGATGTACACCAGCCCGGTCTTCGCGCTCAGCGACATGGGATTGAAGTTGTGTGCGCCCACACCGGAGGGAAATACCAGCTTCGACTTGCCGTCGCTGTAGTCGACCAGCTTCGAATTCTCCACCGGCCGGCCGGTTTTCAGATCGACATGATCGGCCCAGTTGACGTCATCGAACTTGTCGGCGGCCAGCAGTTCGCCGGTCTTGCGGTCGATCACATAGAAAAAACCATTCTTCGAGGCCTGCATCAGCACCTTGCGCTCCGCCCCACCCCACGGCAGCGTGGCCAGCATCAGGTGTGGTGTGGCGTCGTAGTCCCATGTCTCGCCCGGCGTAGTCTGGTAGTGCCACACGTACTCGCCCGTATCGGCATTCAGGGCGACGATCGACGCCAGGAACAGGTTGTCGCCGCCACCCGGGCTGCGCCATGCGCGGCTCCAGGGCGCGCCATTGGCCGTGCCGAAATAGACGATGTTCAGCTCCGGGTCGTAATTGAACGCATCCCAGGCATTGCCGCCGCCGCCGTTTTCCCAGTCCGAGCCATGCCAGGTCTTCGCGGCCATTTCCAGCGCGGGATTCTCGAAGGGCTTGGACGGATCACCGGGCACGGTGAAGAAGCGCCACACCTGCTTGCCGGTGTCGAGGTCATAGGCCGTCACGTAGCCGCGCGAATCGTACTCGGCGCCGCCATTGCCGATGACCACCATCTTGCCCGCGATCTGCGGCGCCCCCGTCACCGAGTACGCACGGGTGCGGTCGGTGATGGTGTCGGCACGCCACAGCTCCTTGCCATCGCGCGCATCCAGCGCGTACAGGATGCCGTCGAAGGCGCCCACATAGACCTTGCCGTTCCACACCGCGACGCCACGGTTGACGATGTCGCAGCAGGCGCTGCGCACGTTCTTCAGGTCCAGCTGCGGCTCGAACTGCCACAGCAGCTGACCGCTGGCAGCGTTCAGTGCATAGACGCGCCCGGCCACGCCCGAGGTGTACATCACGCCATCGACGACGATGGGCGTGGCCTGCATGCCACGGTTGGTACCGGTCTCCAGCTGCCAGGCCAATCCCAGCCTCGCGACATTGCCCTCATTGATGAGGTCCAGCGGCGAGTAATGCGTCTTGCCAGCGTCACGGCCAGCGGTGAGCCACTGCCCCGGCTCCGTGGCAATGGCCGACAGCCTGGCGCTATCCACCTTGCCAGTGGGTGCCGGAGCGGCAGCGGGGGCAGGCGCCTTGTTGCAGCCGACAAGGCCGGATGCCAGCAACGCGACGACGGCGCCAGCCAGCAGCGATGTGGAACGATTCATGAATCCCCCGGGTGCGGTCTGTGTATTGCATCATTATGCCTGCATGAATAAACCCGATGACAGCGCTGCCGCGCTGACCGCCCGCGACCTGGCCTGCCTGTGGCACCCCTGCACGCAGATGAAGGACCACGAACGGGAGATGCCGCTGATCCCGGTCCGCAGCGGCTCGGGCGTATGGCTGCAGGGCGTCGATGGCCGTCGCTACCTGGATGCCATCAGCTCCTGGTGGGTGAACCTCTTCGGGCATGCCAACCCGGTGATCGGCGCCGCAGTGACCGCGCAGCTGCAGCGCCTTGAGCACGTCATCTTCGCCGGCTTCACGCACGAGCCGGCCATCGAAGTGGCCGAGGCCCTGACCCGTATCGCACCGGCTGGTCTGGTGCGCTGCTTCCTGGCCGACAACGGATCGGCGGCCGTCGAGGTGGCGGTGAAGATGAGCTTCCATTACTGGCGCAATGCCGGTCGCCCGCAGAAGCAGCGTTTCATCACGCTCGCCAACAGCTACCACGGTGAAACGCTGGGCGCGCTGGCAGTGGGCAACGTCGCGCTCTACAAGGACATCTACGCACCGCTGCTGATGGACGTGATCACTGCGCCTTCGCCGGATTGCTTCGACCGCGAACCGGGTGAGAGCTGGGAGAGCTGTTCGCGCCGGCGCTTCGAGCCCATGCGCAAGCTGCTGGAGCAGCATGCGCATGAAACGGCCGCGGTGATCGTCGAACCGCTGGTGCAATGTGCAGCCGGCATGCGCATGTACCACCCGGTGTATCTAACGCTGCTGCGCGAGGCCTGCCATGAATTCGACGTGCACCTGATCGCCGACGAGATCGCGGTGGGCTTCGGCCGCACGGGCACGATGTTCGCCTGTGAGCAGGCTGGCATCGCGCCGGATTTCCTGTGCCTTTCAAAGGGCCTCACCGGCGGCTACCTGCCGCTGTCCGCAGTGCTGACCACGGCGCCGGTGTACGAGGCCTTCTACGATGAATACGCCAGGCGCAATGCCTTCCTGCACTCCCACAGCTACACCGGCAATCCACTGGCCTGCGCTGCAGCACGCGCCACGCTGGGCATCTTCGCCAGCGAGCCGGTCATCGAGCGCAATCGCGTGCTGGCTGCACACATGGCTGCCGCAGCCGCACCGCTGGCAGATCTTCCGCATGTCGCGGAAGTGCGGCAGCAGGGGATGATCCTGGCCATCGAGATGGTGCGCGACAAGGCGCGGCGCGAACCCTACGATTTTCAGGAACGGCGCGGACTCACCGCCTACCGCTACGCGCTGGAACATGAGGTGCTGCTGCGCCCGGTGGGCGATGTGCTGTATTTCATGCCGCCATACGTCATCACGACGGAGCAGATCGATCTGCTGGCGCGGGTGGCGCAAGGCGCCATCGGGGCTGCCACATGCGGGTGACGCGGGTGCATGTCGATGCGCCGCTCACGCCGGACACGGCACTGCAGTTGTCGCCTGGTCCTGCGCAGCACCTGGCCCGCGTCCTGCGGCTGGGCGCCGGCGCAGCGCTGCGACTGTTCAACGGCAGGGGCGGCGAACACGCAGCGGCTATCGAGGCCGTGCATCGCGACCAGGTGACTGTGCGCGTGGGTGCACATGATCCAGTGGAGCGCGAGTCGCCGCTGCAGATCACGCTGCTGCAGGGACTGGCACGCGGGGAGAAGATGGATCTGGTCCTGCAGAAGGCCACCGAACTGGGCGTAGCCGCCATCGTGCCGGTGCAGATGGCTCGCAGCACCATGCGGCTGGACGCGCACCAGGCCGAGGCAAAGCAAAGGCACTGGCAATCCGTGGTGATCAGCGCCTGCGAGCAATGCGGCCGCAATACCGTTCCGCAAGTCTCCCTGCCGCAGGCCTTCAGCCAGTCACTGTCGGTATCAGCCGCCCACAAGCTCATGTTGGCACCCGATGAATCAGCGCCGGGTCTTGTCCAGTGGCTGGGAGCCGCAGGAGACCTGGGGCCAAAGCCGCGCATCGCGCTGCTGGTAGGGCCCGAAGGCGGTTTCGACGCCGCCGAGAGCGCAGCGGCGGCAGCGGCCGGCTTCCTGACCTGCCGGCTCGGGCCCCGCGTGCTGCGGACGGAAACCGCTGGCCTGGCCACGCTGGCCATCTTGCAATCCCTGGCCGGCGACCTCAGATAGCCAGATCATGACCACCCTGCTTTCACCGATCCGGATCGGCGATCTGGATCTCCCCAACCGCATCTTCATGGCGCCGCTGACCCGCGCCCGCTCGGGTGCTACCCGTGTTCCCAACCCGCTGATGGTGGAGTACTACCGACAGCGCGCCGGTGCCGGCCTGATCCTCACCGAAGCCACGGTGGTATCGCCGCAGGGCGTCGGCTATGCCGAGACGCCAGGCATCTGGTCGGCCGAGCAGGTCGAGGGCTGGAAGCAGGTGACGCGCGCCGTGCATGGCGCGGGCGGGCACATCTTCCTGCAGCTGTGGCATGTGGGTCGCGTTTCGCATCCGGTATTCCTGGATGGCGCCCTGCCCGTGGCGCCCAGCGCCATTGCACCCGCCGGCCACGTGAGCCTGGTGCGTCCCGTGACGGAATACGTCGTGCCGCGCGCGCTGGAGCACGCGGAGATTGCCGAGGTGATCAGCCAGTTCCGCCAGGGCGCGGAGAATGCGCTGGCCGCCGGCTTCGATGGCGTCGAGATCCACGGCGCCAACGGCTACCTGCTCGACCAGTTCCTGCAGGACCGGAGCAACCACCGGGATGACGAGTACGGCGGCAGCATCGGGAACCGCGCGCGCCTGATGCTGGAAGTTACCGATGCCGTGACGGGCGTGTGGGGTGCATCACGCGTCGGCATGCACCTGGCGCCGCGCGGCGATTCGCATGACATGGGCGATTCGGACCGGCTGGCGACCTTTGGCCATGTGGCGCGCGAGCTGGGCCGGCGAAAGATCGCCTTCATCGCGGCCCGCGAGCGCGCGGGGGCGGATCGCATCGGCCCGCAGCTGAAAGCCTGGTTCGGCGGTCCCTATGTCGCGAACGAGGCGCTGGATTTCGATTCGGCCAATTCACTGCTGTCGGCGGGCGAAGCCGACGCCGTGGCTTTTGGAAGACTGTTCATCGCCAATCCGGATCTGCCGCGGCGATTTGCCACGGGCGCCGCGCTCAATGCACCGGATCCGCAGACCTTCTACGGCGGCGGTGCAAACGGTTACACAGACTATCCCGCGCTGGCCTGAAGGGCCGCGAACCCAGGCAGAGAGCGTCTAGAGACTCTCTCCGGGCAGATCGACAGTCTCTTTGGCCACCATGGCCTCGAGACGATCCAGATCCGGCACCAGCGGGGTCTCTTCCAGAAGCTGTATCTGGCACACCACCGGGCTGTCATCGCCAAAGCTGCGCCGCGCATCCAGTTTCACGAACTCCGGACTGACGCGCACCAGCTGCGGAAAACCCTGCGAGAGGATGGCGATGTGCCCCGACTCCACAGCGTCTGATACCGCATTCAGCACCACCACTCGCGAGCGCTGCGACGGCGCCGCCACATCGGCGCCACAGCAGCCTTCGAATGAAACCATCGGCACCTTGCGGCCGTTCCAGCTGATCACGCCCAGATGCCAGGGCGGAGCTCCGGTCATCTCCTGCGGCGTCTGGTAGCCGATCACCTCGGCCACGCAGCCCCGCGGCAGCAACAGCCGCTCGCGGTCCAGCGGCACCATCAGTGCGTAGATTTCCGCCGGGCGCTCGCTGGGTTTCATCGTTCTTGCCTAGCGACCGTTGGCGGCGATGGAATCGCCTTCATCGCCCACCAGCGGCGCGATGGCTTCGAGCAACTGGCTTTCCTGGTAGGGCTTGCCGAGGTATTCGTCCACGCCCAGCTCCAGCGCACGCGCGCGATGCTTCTCGCCCACGCGCGAGGTGATCATGATGATGGGCACGCGTTTCAGGCGCTCATCGGAACGCATGTGCGCCGCGACCTCGTAGCCATCCATGCGCGGCATCTCGATGTCGAGCAGCACTACATCGGGCACGTTCTCTTCCATCACGGCCACGGCGTCTGCGCCATCGCGGGCAGTGAGCACGCGCATGCCGTTGCGCTCCAGCAGGCGCTGCGTCACGCGGCGCACGGTGATGGAGTCGTCCACCACCAGTGCGACGATGCGGCGGTCGAGACGTTCGCGCGGCACCGGCGCGGCCTGCGCCTTGCCACGCCAGCCGGCGCGCACCAGCGCACCGATGTCGAGGATCACGACGATGCGGCCATCACCGAGGATGGTCGCGCCCGAGACACCGCGGATCGAGGCGATCTGCGGGCCCACCGGCTTCACGACGATTTCGCGGCTGCCGATCAGCTCTTCAGCCACCAGGCCCGTGGACAACTCGCCGGCCCGCACCAGCACTACTGGCAGCGTCGGCTCCTGTTCGGGCAGCGGCCCCGGCTCCATTCCAACGAAATGGCCCAGGTGCTGGAAACGGTATTTGTGGCCACCGTACAGGTACGACGGCGCCTCGCTCAGCATGTGCTGCTGGATTTCCTCGCGCGCAATGCGCACCACGCCTTCGACAGTGGGCAGCGGCAGCGCGTAGTACTCGTCGCTGATGCGCACGATCAGCGCATGGCTCACCGCCAGCGTGAACGGCAGCCGAATGGTGAAGCGCGAGCCCTTGCCCGGCTCGGTTTCCATGTGCAGCGCGCCGCCGAGCTTCTTCACCTCGGTGGCCACCACGTCCATGCCCACGCCACGTCCTGCGGCCTGCGTGAGATTCTCGGCCGTCGAGAAGCCCGGCTCCAGCACCAGCTGCATGGCCTCCTCGTCCGTCAGCGCCTGGTCTTCGCGGATCAAACCCAGAGAGATGGCCTTGCTGCGGATGGCGCCGATGTTCATGCCCGAGCCGTCATCACGCACGTCGACGATGACCTCGGCGCCTTCGCGCCGCAGCGTCAGCAGGATCTGGCCGGCTTCAGGCTTGCCGGCAGCAATGCGCTGCTCGGGCGTCTCGATGCCATGCACCACGGCATTGCGCAGCAGATGCTCGAACGGTGGCAGCATGCGCTCCAGCACCTGGCGGTCCAGCTCGCCGGAGGCGCCCTCCACCACCAGCTCCACCTTCTTGCCGGTATCGGCGGCGGTCTGCCGCACGATGCGCGACAGGCGCTGCACATGCCGCTGGAAGGACACCATGCGCGTGCGCATGAGTCCGTTCTGCATCTCGGTAATCGTGCGCCCCTGCTGCAGCAGCAGGTTCTGCGTCTCGCCGGTCAGTGACTCCAGCAGCGACTGGATGCTGGCCACGTCGCTGGCGGTCTCGGCGAGCGCGCGCGAGAACTGCTGGATGGACGAGTAGCGGTCCAGCTCCAGCGGATCGAAATCGGCGCGCGGACCGGTTTCGGTCTCGTGCCGGTGCAGGATCTGCGCCTCGGTTTCGATTTCCAGCTTGCTGAGCTGTTCCTTCAGACGCGTCACCGTGCGCGACAGCTCGGCCAGGTTGAATTCAACCGAACCCAGCTGCTGCTCGACGCGCGAGCGGGCGATGCTCACCTCGCCGGCCTGGTTCAGCAACTGGTTCAGCAGTTCGGCGTCCACGCGCGCCATTTCGGCACGCTCGGTGTGCAGCGCCGGTTCACGGCCGGGTGGAACGGCCACCGAAGTCATGAGCCGCTCGAATGCCGGCGGACGGCGCGGCGGCTCGAAGACGGCCGGTGCGGCAACCGGCACGGGTGCGGATTCGGGCTGCGGCGTTTCCTCGTCCTGGACTTCCTGCGCTTCGATCGGCGCTGGCGCTGCTTCCAGTTCCGCCGCCACCTCGACCGCCGGGACATCGGCAACGGGCGTTGCTACCGGTGCCGGCGCCAGCTCCGGTGCGGCTTCCGCAAATTCCGGCGCTGCGCCATACAGCGCGCGCACCTGGGTCAGCAATCGCAGTACGGGCGGAACAGGGCGGCCCTGCGCCAGCAGTTCGCGCATATGCGACAGCTCGTCCAGCGAACTCTGCAGTGCCTCACGTGCCTCACGGCTCGGCGGCACGTTGCCCATCTCGATGCCGATGATCAGGGATTCCAGCTCGTGGGCCAGATCACCCATGGCCGTGAGCCCGGCCATGCGCGCACCACCCTTCAGTGTGTGCAGCGGACGCTTCAGCTCGGCGAACTGCTCGCGGCGCGGCTCCGTGAGGCTGATGCCCTGGAACGAGGACTGCGAGGCTTCGAGAAGCTCGGTGGCTTCTTCACTGAAGATCGACGCGATCTCCGGATCGTAATCGGCCACCTCCTGTGCAACTGCCGGCGACTCCGCGGGAGTAGCAGCAGCAGCGGGTTCTGGCTGAGGCGCGGGGACGACCGTGGTGGTGACCTGATGATTGCTGCCGGTTTCATCGGTGGCGATGCGCCGGTCCAGCGCGGCATCTGCCCGGGCGATCCGCTCCAGCAGTGCGGCATTCGACAGGAAGAATCCCGAGTTCTCATCGAGATTGCGGCTGACCGACTCCATCGCCGTCATGCAGGCACCGAGCAGCGAGAGGTCCTCGTCCTGCAATCCGATGCCGCTGTCAAAGGCCTTGCGCAGCCAGTTGTTCAGCGGCTCGGCCAGGCGTATGCCGTGGCGCGCCTCGGCCATCTTGGAACTGCCGGACAGCGTGTGGCAGGCCCGGTAGACGGATTCAGGCAGCACATGCGGGCCGGGCATGCCGACCAGCTTTTCGATCCAGCCGCGCACCGTGGCGACGTGGCTGTCGGTTTCGCGCGTGTAGATGTCGCGCAGCGACGGTTCTTCTTCCTCGACCTGCGGTGCGGGTTGCGGCGCCGCTGCAGCGGGCGCCGGCGCAACCGGCATCTCGGGCAGTATTTCGATCCGCGTGGATTCGGCAGGCGCTGCGCCGCCCGGCACCTTGCCGGCAGCCAGGGCATTGGCGCGGGCGCACAACGCCGGTATGTCGGACCCCGGCGCGATGCCCAGGTCCAGTTGCTGTATCAGCTGCGGCAACACCGTAACCGCTTCGCGCAACACACCCAGGATGGGCTGCGAACGGGTCAGGGTCTTGTCGAGCAGGCGGTTCACCAGGTTCTCGATGGACCAGGCGAACTCCGCCAGCTCGGTGGCGCCGACCACGCGGCCGCTGCCCTTGAGCGTGTGGAATGCACGACGCGCACTGACCAGTGCATCCTCGCGCGCTGGATCCTGGTCCCACTCCGGCAGGAAGCGGGCGATCCGCGCCTGCTCCTCGCGGGCCTCCTCCAGGAACAATGCGATCAGCTCCGGGTCTGCATGCTCGATCCGCATCGGCGCGCTGCGCGGCGCGGCAGACAGCACGGGGGCAACCGCCGGAGCCGCGCCACGATCCAGCACCAGCGTCCCGGTGGGCACGCGGGTATCGCCGATGGGCGCAACCGTGGGCACCGCCGGCAGAGGCTGCTTGTCCACGGCCTCCAGCGCAGCCTCGGCATTGTCCAGCATGTACCAGGGATCGGAACGCCCGGCCTGCAGCGTGTCCATGTAGTACTCGATGCTGACGATGGCATCGGCCAGGCGCTCGAGCGCGGTCGGTGAAATACCCGAGCCGCCCTGGCGCATCACCTTCTTCAGGTGGCCGGTGACGCGTTCGATGTTCTGCACCGCGCGCGATTTGCCCAGCATCAGCAGGCCGGCCTGTATGCCGCGCATCAGGTCCTGCCAGTTGTCGAAACCGGCGGCGTCCAGCGTGCCCACCACGTTCTGGCCGATGTATTCCTTCACGCGCGCCAGGTTGACCACGCATTCGCGCAGCACTGCGGCCTGCACCTGCTGGAAATCCACATCGGGCGCCGGCGTGGCGCTGCCCATGCGGCGCGGCAGGATCATTCCCAGCAGTTCTTCGTCGAGGTGATCTTCGACCTTGATCAGCGCGGCGGCGATATCGATCAGCGCCGACTCGGAGGGGGGTTCACGGGCGGCGATCATGCCTTCCAGGCGCGCGATTTCGCCCTGCACGCGTGCACGCTGCTCACCCAGACCGAGCACGCCCAGCGTGTCGCCGATCTTGCGCAGCATTTCCACCTGCGGCGCGAGCTCGTCGGGGGCAGCCCCGCCGCGCCGCACGTAGATATCCAGCACATCCTTGACCTTGGCCAGATCCTCACGGATCGCGACGGCCACGGTCTGCATCAGTTTCACCGAAGGCGCGGAGAGGTTCTCGCGCTCCTGCTCGACGCTGTCGTCGACGGGCAGCAGTTCGCCCAGGCGGAACGAGGCACGCACCGCGCTGACGCGCGGACCTGCGCTGCTGGAACGGGCCACGTAGTACAGCAGGTTGTTCAGCAATTCGACCGGCGCGTGCTGCGCGAAGCGGGACTCGCCCTGTTCATGCAGCCGCTTGATCTCGCGATCGGCAAGGCCCAGCAGCCGCTTGATCGACACGCTGCTTTCCAGGCCACGGTCGCGCAGCGCCTCGATCACGGCGCCCGTCACCCACCACAGCTGGAACAGCGGCTGGGTTTCGGCGGTGCGCTCGAACTGTGCCGCCACTGAAGCCAGGTTCTCCAGGTGGCGATCCACCCGCTCGCCGCGGATCCAGCCGATCAGCGCCATCTGGTATCGCGAGCGCGCCTTGCGCGCCAGCTGGGAAACACCGCCCTTCTCGTCTGTTGTGTCCTGTGGCGCCGCCTGCTGGTCCGACTTCAGGTTCAGCGACAGCAGCGTGCCCTCCGACAGCAGTGGGCTGCCGCGCACGGCGCGCATGTCGTTGAGCAGGGGCAGCAGCACCAGCGCCATGTCGCGCCCGCCCGCCAGCACGCGGTCGAGGTAGCCGGGCAGCTGCACCATCGCCCGCATCAGCGCATCGAGCGCTTCGTTCTGGTTCTTCTTGTCCTTGGCAGTGGCAGCCAGGTACTGGCAGACCTGGTGCATTTCCTCGGCGAGCAGCGCTGCGCCGTGGATCTCCATGACACGCAGTACGCCCTGCACCTGGGCCAGCTCGGCCAGGCTCTTCTGCAGCAGCCCGACGTTGTCGGCCTGCTCCACATAGGCTTCCAGCGCCATGCGCGCTTCGGCCAGCGAGGCGGTGACCTCCCTGGCTACGGCATCGAGCGTCTGGCTGGCAACCTGTGGCGCCAGCTCGGCGGCGGGCTCAGCCATTCACTTCACCCGAAACCCGGCGGAATGCACTGGTGGTAGCCAGCTCCGGGTCCGGCGTGGCAGGCATGCGATGGAAGCCGGTGGCTGAACTGTCCACGGCGTCGGGCAGGCGGAACCCGGCCACGGATTTGCGCAGCGCTGCCGAAAGCTGGGCCAGCTTCGCGATGGCGTCCGAGTTGCTGGTGGTGGCTTCCGCGGTCTGCGTGCTGATCTCGCGCAGCACTTGCATGTTGCGCGCCACACTCTGCGAGGACTGCGACTGGCTGCGCGCGCTGGCGGAGATGTTCTGCACCAGGCTCGCGATCTGATTCGAAACCTGCTCGATCTTCTCCAGCGCCGCGCCGGCGTTCTCGGCCAGCGTGGCGCCACCAACTACATCCGCGGTGCTGCGTTCCATCGACACCACGGCCCCGTTGGTATCGGCTTGGATGGTTCGCACCAGCACGTCGATCTGCTTGGTGGCATTGGTGGCGCGCTCGGCCAGGCGCTGTACTTCGTCGGCCACCACGGCGAAGCCGCGACCGGCCTCGCCGGCCATCGAGGCCTGGATGGAGGCGTTCAGCGCCAGGATGTTGGTCTGCTCGGCCAGGTCGTTGATCAGCTCGACGATATTGCCGATTTCCTGCGAGCTCTCGCCCAGGCGCTTGATGCGCTTGGAGGTTTCCTGGATGGTCTCGCGCAGGGCATTCATGCCGTCGATGGTGCGGCGCACGGCCTCGCCGCCCTTGTGGGCGATGTCCACCGAGTGGCGCGCCACATCGGCTGCGCGTTCGGCATTGCCGGAGACTTCCTCGATGGAGCCCGCCATGACACCGATGGATTCCGTGGCGGCGGCGATCTGGCGCGACTGCGCGCTGGAGGACTTGGCCAGGTGCTGCGACAGCGCCTGCGTCTGGCGTGTGGCGCCATCCAGCTGCACCGAAGAACCGTTGATCGTGGTGACCAGGCCGCGCAGGGATTCCACGGCGATGTTCACCGAGTCGGCGATGGCGCCCGTGATGTCCTCGGTGACGGTGGCTGTGGCGGTCAAGTCGCCCTGCCCGAGGCCTGCGATCTCATCCAGCAGGCGAAGAATGGCCCCCTGGTTGCGGTCGTTCTCCTGCCGCTGGGAATCCACCGACATCCGGACGACCGAGGCTTCATCAGCCGTGGCGCGCACCGACAGGAACAGCAGCCCCAGCGGGACCAGGCCGAGCAGTGTCAGCACACCGGCGAAGACGCCGAAGCTGGTGCCGGAGAACAGCGCCAGTCCGGCCGCGAGGCACAGGACCAGGGCCGTCAGCGTGATGAACACCAGGCTGCGGGATGTATTGGAATTGTCAGGCGGCTGCATCCAGGAACCCCGGGTTTTCGACCAGCAGGCGCAGGCTCAGCACGGGCCAGGCTTCGGGCCCGCGGCGGAACGCACCTGCGATATAGCGCTCGCAGCGCACGATGGTTGGCGGCGCGTTGGCGCCGAACTCCCCGTCGGTGAAGCGCCGGAATCCCAGCACTTCATCGACCATGAGCCCGGCGGGCACGTCGCGATGATTGACGACCAGCAGGCGTGTATTTCGCGTCAGCGGTGTGGAACCGCTGCCGAGAAATGCACGCAGATCGATGACAGGCAGCAGCGCGCCGCGCACATTGGCCAGCCCCTTCACCCAGTTTTTCGCCCCCGGCACCCGGGTCAGCTGGTTGGGATAGGGCAGCACCTCGCGCGTTTCCTCGCGTGCCACCAGATAGGATTCGCCGGCCATGCGCCAGGCAACACCCACCCATTCGCGGTCGGAATGGGCTTCTTCATCCGGCGCGGCAGAGACCGCGCGCCCGCGACGGTCCAGCGCAACAAGCAGGTCATAAGGCTTGTCGCGCAGCGCGCGGATCAGGGAACTGGTATCCAAGCCACCCACTCCCTCAGGCTGCGAGCGTGGCCTGGGCTTTCTGCACCAGCAGGTCTGGAGTTACCGGCTTCACCATGTAGTCGATGGCGCCCTGGCGTAGACCCCAGACGCGGTCGGTCTCCAGCCCCTTGGAAGTGACCATCACAATGGGAATGGTGCGGGTGCCCGGATCGTTGACGATGGCGCGCGTGGCCTGGTAGCCGTTCATTCCCGGCATCACGATGTCCATGAAGATGAGATCCGGGTGCATCTCCTTGGCCAGACGCACTCCTTCCTGTCCGTCGGCGGCGGTAGCGGTCTTGTAACCGCTCTTTTCCAGCGCCTTTTTCATCACGTGCACTTCCGTCGGCGAGTCGTCGACGATGAGTATCAGGGCCACGTTGCTATCTCCCGATGTGGGTCTCTATCGCACCGAGCAGTTCTTCTTTCGTGAACGGCTTGGTGAGGTAATGCTCGGAGCCCACGATGCGGCCCCGCGCCCGGTCGAACAGGCCATCCTTGGATGAAAGCATGATGACCGGAATGGTCCGGAACACTTTGTTGTGCTTGATCAGCGCGCAGGTCTGGTAGCCATCCAGCCGCGGCATCATGATGTCGACGAAGACGATATCGGGCTTGTGGTCGGCGATCTTGGCGAGTGCATCGAAACCGTCGATGGCGGTGAACACCTCGCAGCCTTCTTTTGCCAGCAGAGTTTCAGCCGTGCGGCGGATCGTCTTGCTGTCGTCGATAACGAGTACCTTCAAGCCCTTGAAGCTCGCGTTGTCGTCGCCCACCGTGATTGCTCTCCCGACCGCAGTCATGGCCTGTGGAACCTCAGTTCTTTTAACATATCGCCCTACCCCTCGCCATGGCAGCCGGTTCGGGTATCCGGCGCACACAAGTCACCGGATGGGCCGATTCTGACAGTGGGATAACATCCGGCGTTGACCTGGTACTCGTTTTACGGAAGTCATATGTCGCAACGCATCCGGCTGGCAGTGGTGATGGACCCGATAGGGGAGATCACTTATGCCAAGGACACCACGCTGGCCATGCTGCTGGCGGCGCGCCAGCGCGGCCATGAGCTCTGGTACCTGACGCAGGGAGATCTCTACCTGCGCAATGGCGTCGCCCGCGGCCGGGCCCGGCCGCTGACGGTGCAGGCCGATCCGGCGCACTGGTTCGACCTGGGCGAAGCGAAGGACATGCCGCTGGGCGAGTTCGACGCCATCCTGATGCGCAAGGATCCGCCCTTCGACATGGAGTTCATCTACACCACCTACATCCTGGACCGGGCCGAGATGGCCGGCGCGATGGTGGTGAATCGCCCGCAGGGCCTGCGGGACATGAACGAGAAGGTCTACACGGCCTGGTTCCCCGAGTTCTGCGCCGACACGCTGGTCACCCGCGACATGGCTTCCATGGCCGCCTTTGCCGAAGAACACCAGCGCGTCGTGGTGAAGCCGCTGCATGGCATGGGTGGGCGTTCGATCTTCGTGGTCGATCGGCATGACAAGAACCTGCGGGTGGTTTTCGAGACGCTGACGGAATACGGGACGCGGTTTGCGATCGTGCAGCGGTATCTGCCGGAAATCGTTGAAACAGGTGATTCACGGGTTCTTGTCATCGATGGCGTGCCCGTGCCCTACGCCCTGGCGCGCATGCCCTCGGCCACCGACAACCGCGGCAACCTCGCCGCAGGCGCCAAAGGCGTGGCACGGCCGCTGAATGACCGCGACCGGGAAATTGTTGCCGGCATCGGCCCCGTGCTGGCCGAGCGGGGCATGCTGTTTGTAGGGCTGGACGTGATCGGCGGCTACGTGACCGAGATCAACGTGACCAGCCCCACAGGCGTGCGCGAAATCGACAAGCAGTACGGCACCGACCTGGCGGCCTTGCTCATCGACGCCATCGAGCGGCGACTGGCCGCCCGCGGCAGGAACTGAAGGAGACTCCCGGCCATGCCGTCAATGGTCGAGCCGCTCCCGGAACCGCTGCGTCTTGCGCGGCGCCGTGCCGACGGCCTGCATGGAAGGCAGTCGCGCGACAGGCTGATGACCATGCTGGTGATGGCCGGGCTGCTGCATGGCCTGATCATCCTGGGCGTATCGTTCTCCACCCCGGACAGCCGCAACAGCAGCGGCGACAAGGGCATGGAAGTGCTGCTGGTCTCCGAGGAACTGCCCGAGGAAAAAGACAACGCCACCGCCACGTATCTTTCGCAGCGCACGCAGTCCGGTTCGGGAAACACGCAGGATCGCAAGACGGCAAGGCTGCCTTCGCGGGCACGCCCCGGAGGTCCTGAGTCGCCGGCGGCGCAGTCCGCGGATACCGCTGAACAGCTGCTGGCCACTAACAGCGCCAGCCCCACCGCGATCCAGATCCAGTCGCTGGCGGAAACCCCGGCAACGCCTGCAGCCTCGGCGCCAGCACCAGCTGACTCGCAGCGCAGCAACGACGACGAACTGGTGCTGCGCGGCATTACGCGCGACGAACTCTATGTCAGTGCGGACACGCGCGCCTCGCGCCTCGCCCCTTACCTGGATGCCTGGCGGCGCCGCATCGAGAGGATTGGCACGCTCAACTATCCCAGCGTGGCGCAGCGACGCGGCATGACCGGCAATCCCGTCATAGAAGTGACGCTGCTGCGGGACGGCAAGCTGGGCAGCGCAAAAATCCAGCACTCCAGCGGTCACCCGGAAATCGACGCCGCCGCGCTCAATATCCTGCGCCTGGCCAGCCCTTTCGATCCCTTCCCGCCCGAACTGGCGCGGGACTACCGCTCGCTGCGATTCGCCTACGAATGGCAGTTCGAAGGCAGCAGCGTCGCAACTTCCGTGACCGTTCCTTGAGACTCACCGGAGGCACCCCCATACTCACAAACATGGGTAGCAAGGCGGCCAATCTCACCAATCAGATGCTGGTTGCGATGCCGGGACTGGACGACCCGCATTTCTCGCAGACCGTCACGCTGGTCTGCGAGCACAGCGACAAGGGCGCGCTGGGCATCGTGCTGAACAAGCCGCTGACCATGCGCCTGTCCGAAGTACTCACACAGATGAACCTGCCGGCACGCGATGAAGTCGTGGGCGAGCAGACCGTGCTGCGCGGCGGCCCGGTTCACCAGGACCGCGGCTTCGTGCTGCACCGCCCGGGCGGCAGCTGGGAATCCACGCACAAGATCTCCGAGGCCATCCAGGTCACCACCAGCCGCGATGTGCTGGCGGCCATGGCGCGCGGCGAAGGTCCGGAAAAGGCCTTCATCGCACTGGGCTATGCGCAGTGGGGCGCCGGCCAGCTCGAACAGGAGCTGAAGGACAACTCCTGGCTGACGCTGCCGCTGGACGAAGCCGTGCTGTTCGAGCTGCCGTACGAGCAGCGCTGGATGGCGGCCTGGCGATCACTGGGCATCGACGTGGCCTCCGTGAGCCCCCGCGCCGGTCATGCCTGACGGCGCTTGAGCCGCGCCCGCATTGCGGTGGCCTTCGACTTCGGCCTGCGCCGCATCGGCGTGGCCGTGGGCGACACCCTGACCGCCACCGCCGCGCCCCACGCCACCCTGCCCCACCATGCCGAGGCGCCGGACTGGCCGGCCATCGACCGGGTCGTCAAGCTGCTGGGTCCTGACCTGCTGGTGGTCGGAGCGCCTTATAATGACGACGGTTCCCCCTCCCGGATCGCCGCCCTGGCCGACGCCTTCGCCGCACAGCTTGCGGGGCGCTACGGCCTGACGGTCGAGCGCGCGGATGAACGCTTCAGCTCCACGGCCGCAAGCAGCCTGCTGCGCGAACAGCGCGCCACGGGCCAGCGGCGGCGCGCGGTGAGGAAGGGGGATATCGACAGTGCCGCCGCCGCAGTGCTGCTGGGCAGCTGGCTGGAACAGAACCGGGACGAGGGTAGATCCTAGCGATGGAAACGACGCAACAGCACCGCGCCGATGGCAGCCTGCGCCACCTGCTGACGCTGGAAGGAATGTCGCGCCCTGAACTGGAGATGCTGCTGGAGCGCGCGCAGCACTATGCGCGTGATTCCGGGGAACCGGCGCCGCGCTCTACAGCACTGGCCGGCGTCACCATCGCCAACATGTTCACCGAGCCGTCGACGCGCACCCGGGTTTCCTTCGAGCTCGCCGCCAAGCGGCTGGGCGCCGAAGTGGTGAACCTGGAAGTGCAGCTGTCCTCGCGCGTAAAGGGCGAGAGCATGCTGGACACCGTGTTCACGCTGGAATCACTGCATGTGGATGTATTCGTGCTGCGCGATGCCGAAGCCGGCGTGCCGGCCATGGTGGCGGCGCATGTGGCGCCGCATGTAAGCGTGCTGTCGGCCGGCGAGGCGCATGTGTCGCATCCCACGCAGGGCCTGCTGGACGCGCTGACAGTGCTGCAGCACAAGCGCCGCTGCGATGGGCTGGCCATCGCGATTGTCGGGGATATCCGGCATTCGCGCGTGGCGCGCTCGGCCTGCCACGCATTCCGCACCCTGGGCACCACGGACCTGCGCCTCGTAGCGCCGGCGGCGCTGATGCCCGATGCGGGGGAATTTCCCGGCTGTGCACGCACCACCGACATGGAGCGCGGCATCGCCGGCTGCGATGTGGTGATGATGCTGCGCATCCAGAAGGAGCGTTTTGCGAACACCGCCATTCCGGCCGGCGATGATTACTTCCGCGAATTCGGCCTTACGGCCGAGCGGCTGGCGCTGGCGAAACCCGGCGCCATCGTGATGCATCCGCAGCCCATGAACCGTGGCGTGGAAATCGACGGCCGCGTCGCCGACGGTCCGCAATCGGTGATCCGCGCGCAGGTAGCCAACGGTGTGGCCGTGCGCATGGCTGCGCTGGAAGTACTGGCAGCGCCGCTGGCCGCACGGCGGGTGCGCTGATGGCCTACGCCACCGGCCAGGCACACCGCGGCACCATCTTTGTCGAGGATGCCGCCGTGGTTTCCCGCGAAGAGCATGCGGGACGGCAGTACGTGCTGCGCCTTGCTGCCCCGGAAACCGCGGCGCGCGCCACCGCCGGCAGCTTCGTGCATGTGGCAGTGGACCCTGCGGTTCCCATGCGCCGGCCGCTGTCCATCATGCGTGTGGATCGCACGGCAGGCTGGATCGAACTGCTGTTCAAGATCCACGGGCATGGCCTGCAGCATCTGGCCGCGCGCCGCGTCGGCGACACGGTGAACCTCATGGGACCGATAGGCCGCGGCTTCATCGCACATCCGCAGCGCCCGCGTGCACTGCTGATCGGCGGCGGCGTGGGCATCCCGCCCATGGTTTTTCTGGCCGAGACGCTGCGCGAGCGGGCGGCGGAAGGTTTCCAGCCCTTCGCCATCCTCGGGTCGGAACTGCCCTTTCCCTTCCGCGCGCGACCCTCGACCATCATTGTGCCAGGCATGCCGGATGGCGTGATCGCCGCCATGCCATTGCTCGAAGACTGGGGCGTGCCCAACCGGCTGACCACGAAATCCGGATTTGCGGGCTGCCACGACGGCTATGTCACCGACCTGGCGCGGTCGTGGCTGGCGAAACTGAACACGGCCACACGGGGCGAAGTGGAAATCTTTGCCTGCGGCCCCACACCCATGCTCAAGGCGGTGGCGGCGCTGGCGCGCGAGTTCGCACTGCCCTGCCAGGTCTCGCTGGAGGAATACATGGCCTGCGCGGTGGGCGGCTGCGCCGGCTGCGTGGTGGAAGTGGCCACGCCCGCGGGCCCGGCCATGGAGCGGGTCTGCGTGGATGGCCCCGTGTTCGACGCCTATACCGTGTTCCTCGATAAAGCCGGATAATCCCGGCCAGCCAATCATTGGCGGGGGAGATTTTTCATGCGCTTCGTGAACCTGAGACTTGCTGCGGCTTCGCTGGCCGCCATCACCACCATCGCTGGCCTGGCCTGCGCAACCGCCATTGCCGCCGACGCCACAGCCGTCCAGGCGCCACCGCCCAAGCCCTATACCATCCCCGCCAATGTGCCGCCCTATGTGCGCACTGCGGTGCAATCCGCGGACCGCACGGCGGCGATGACCGCCCGCGACGCCGACCGCAAGCCTGCCGAAGTGCTGGCGCTGTCGGGTGTGAAACCCGGTGACCGCGTACTGGAGTTCGCTGCCTTCGGCCAGTACTTCACTACCCTGGTATCCAGCGTGGTCGGCGAGAAGGGAATCGTGTACATGCTCGACCTGCCCTACACGGAAGCACGCTCCGGCGTCGCCAGCCGCGAGTTCGTGGCCAAGCATGCCAACTCGCGCTACCAGGTTGCCGACTACAACACGGCGGAGTTGCCGCAGAACCTCGATGTGGTGCTGAACGTCCTGTACTACCACGACTTGCCGCTGAACCGCATCGACACGGCCGCGTTGAACGCGAAGATCCTGAAGTCGCTGAAGCCGGGCGGAATCTTCTTCATCGTCGACCACAATGCCGCGCCCGGTTCGGGCATGCGCGACACCGAGAAGCTGCATCGCATCGATCCGGCCGTGATCAAGCAGGAAGTGCTGGCGTCGGGCTTCGAACTGGTCGAGGAGAGCAAGCTGCTGGCCAATCCGGACGATGATCACACCTGGATGGTGTTCTCGCCGGGCAAGCGCGGCTCTACCGACCAGTCGGTCTTCAAGTTCCGCAAGCCGCTGAAGTAAGCGCCGCTACACGCGTTGCGCGCGGCGCCAGTCGGCGCTGCGCCAGCGCAGCCGGGCCATTTCGCGCAGCAGCGCGGCCAGCACCAGCTGTGCACCCAGTACATCCCAGCGCGCAGCTGCGCTGCCGGCAAACAAGGGCCGCACCACGCCGTAGAAGATTCCCGCCGCGATCGCAATCATCGCCAGCACATCCAGCAGGCTGCGACGGTGCTGCTGCATGAGTCCCAGCCAGACCGAACACAATCCAGGCGCCAGCAATGCAGGCAGCAGGTAGCCCAGTGGCATCGCCGGATGCGGCGCGCCAAGCCACCACACCAGCGTCGCGGCCAGGCCCACGGCAACGCCAATGGCCAGCGCAACCAGCAGCGACTGCCTCTCGATCCATCCGTACAGCTGCAGCCTGGTTCTTCCGGCTGGCAGCCACAGCGCGCGCGAGCGCGCTGCCATGGTCCTGCCTACAGCGCCGGTCAGCACCGCGACGATGGCCAGCGTTCCGAACATGATTGCATGCAGCGTTTGCGCCTCGACCTCGCGCGCAAAGATCCACTGGAATCCAAGCACGAACAGCGCTGCCAGCAGGCAGTACAGGCCAAGCTGTGGTGCCGACTGATTGGCCAGCAGCCAGCGCGACATGGCCTGCTCGCGTGTTGCAGGCTGCGACACCGAGGTCGTGGCCATGGCAGGCGTCGAATCCTGCCTGTGTCCCCAGGCGCTGGCATGAATGCGCCTGGCTCGCAGGTACCAGATGCCAAACACGAGCCACACCAGAAGGCTCATCGCGAGGCTGACCGGACCACCCAGAAGGCGTGTGGCGTCTTCCACGCCCAGGGCATGCAGCAGCAGGCCCGGAGCCTGCCAGATGAGAATGATCAGCAGTGTCCACATCGGGCTGCGGCTGGCGATGAACAGCGCGACGGCGCAGAGCGTTCCAAGGCTCAGCGTCATGGCAAGCATCAGCGAATATTCCTCCAGCGGAGGCCTGAACTTCGCTGGCACCTGCTGGAATGCAGCCCAGTACGCGAATATCCATACGCTGCTCGCCAGCAACAGGATTCCCACCGCACCGGCCAGCAGCCGGCCACGTGCATGCGGCCGCAGCAGCAGCGCGCGTGACGTGGACAACATGCGCAGGAACACGCCACCGGCAAGCAACGGCACCATTACCATCAGCCCCACGCCGAGGAAGGTGGGCGGCAGCGTCGAACCCGGCGCATTGGCCGGCGGATGAAATACCAGGCCCACAAGCAGCGAGGCAGCGCCGAGCAACGTGAGCCAGCGCTGCAACGGCAACATCCAGAAGCCGACGCGCAGCAGCTGCACGAACGTGCTCACGCATGCACCGCCAGGAACATGTCCTCCAGCGTCAGGGGCACGAGTTCGGCCCTGCTGGCCGTTGCGCGCTCGATCTCAGGCAGGCGCTCCGCCGACCAGTCGCCCAGCACCACCGATGCAGTGCGGCCCTGCAGCTCGCAGTGCAGCTGGCCAGGCAGTGACAAGGGCGCAGCGAATTCTGCTTCCGCGCGCAGCAGCAGCCGCACCGTCGACTCCTTCAACTGGTCCAGTTCGCCCTGCCAGGCGATTTCACCCTCGCGCAGGATCCACACATGGCTGGCGACGCGTTCGATGTCGCTGACAATGTGCGAGGAAAACAGGATGGTCCGATTGGTCTCCGCCGCGATCTCCAGCAGCGTCACCATGAACTGGCGGCGCGCCACCGGATCCAGGCCAGAGGCCGGCTCATCCATCAACAGCAGTTCCGGACGGTGGCCCAGCGCCAGCAGCGTGGCGACCTTCTGCCGCTCGCCACCGGAGAGCGTGCCGATGCGGCGATTCAGCGGCACCTCCCATTCACGGGCCAGGCGCTCGATCAGGGCGTGATCCCACTGCGTGTGGAAGGATGCAGCCAGCGCCAGGTGCTGCGCACCGCTCATCAGCGACATCAGCTCGTCCTGTTGCGGCACGAAGCCGATGCGTGCCTTGCTCGCTGCCGACAGGTTCTGGCTGGGCTCCCCGAACACCCTGGCGTCGCCGGCGCTGGGCAGCGCAAATCCCAGCAGCACATCCAGCAGCGTGGACTTGCCGGCGCCGTTCTTGCCCAGCAGCCCTACCACTTCACCACGCGCAGCTGCGAGGTCCACGCCCTTGAGGATCTGGCGGCCGCCGGCTTCCTTCACCAGGCCACGGGTTGCGATCACGGATGCATCAGTCATTGTCGGACTCCCAGAGCCGGTCGATCAGTGTGTGCAGCTCCTTGCGTTCCAGCTCCAGCTGGCGGGCGGAGAGCACCAGCTGCCGCGCCTGTGGAGCCAGCTGTTTCAGGCGCGAGGCCTGCGAATCAATTGCGCGGCGCCGTGCTGCCACGGTCATGGGGCGGCCGCGATTGCGCTGCAGCAGGCCTTCAGCCTCGAGCAGGCTGTAGGCCTTGGAGATGGTCATGGGATTCACGGCGTGCGCCAGCGCCAGATCGCGCACCGAGGGCAGCTCGCTGCCCACCTTCAGCTGACCGCTGGCGACCAGCCGCCGCACCTGCTCCAGGAGCTGACGGTAGATCGGCACGCCGGAGTGCGGGTCCAGGGTGAACATCAGCCAGCAGTATCAATAGTGCCCATGCGTATTAATACTATAATACACTCACGGATAGTTGTCATGACCTACCTTTTGGGGCGCTGATCGAAAGTCGGATTCAGCGCACGCATTTTCTTGCGCGCGTTTTTTTCCTTCGCTAGTCTCGAATCACAACGGCCTCCGCCAACGCCGGCGGAGAGCGTCGCTGCCCTCACGCGCGCCTACTCCCGCCTCCAACCTTCCCCCACTGACAGGTAAGCACCCATGGCCTATCTCGCACCCGCTGAATTTGTAACCAAGATGGTCGACGCCGGCGAATCCAAGATGCTGATGTCCACACGCGATACGCTGATCCGCGCCTTCATGGCCGGCGCCATCCTCGCTCTGGCTGCGGCCTTCGCCGTCACGGTCACCGTCAACACGGGCAATCACCTGATCGGCTCGCTGCTGTTCCCGGTGGGCTTCTGCCTGCTCTATCTGCTGGGCTTTGATTTGCTCACTGGCGTGTTCACGCTGGTGCCGCTGGCGGTGTTCGACCGGCGGCCGGGCGCCACATGGGGCGGGGTATTCCGCAACTGGTGGCTGGTGTTCGTCGGCAACTTCGCCGGTGCGCTCACCGTCGCCGTTTTCATGGCCATCATCGTGACCTTCGGCTTCTCGGAAGGCCCGAACGCCGTGGGCCAGAAGCTGGGCTCGATCGGCGAACTGCGCACGGTGGGCTACGCGGCACATGGCGGAGCCGGCATGCTGACGCTGTTCGTCCGCGGCGTGCTGTGCAACTGGATGGTATCCACCGGCGTCGTCGCGGCGATGATGTCCACCTCCGTCTCCGGCAAGGTCATCGCCATGTGGATGCCCATCCTGGTGTTCTTCTACATGGGCTTCGAGCACTCCATCGTCAACATGTTCCTGTTCCCCTCAGGCCTGATGCTGGGCGGCAAGTTCACGCTGATGGACTACTTCATCTGGAACGAGATCCCGACCGTGGTGGGCAACCTGGTGGGCGGCATGACCTTCGTGGGCTTGACGCTGTACTCCACGCATTACAAGACAGCGCCGAATCGCAAGGTCTCGGTGAAGCGGGCACTGGCCTGAGCGATACGCTTCGCCTTGCCATTGGCCAGCACTCGGCGGCTGGCCGGCAAGGCGTCAACCAGGATGCGTATGGCGCTGTCGTGCCGCAGGGCGCGCTGCTGCAGACCAAGGGCATTGCCGTGGCGCTGGCCGACGGCATCAGCAGCAGCGCCGACAGCCAGGTGGCCAGCCAGGCGGCGGTGGTCAATTTCCTCGACGACTACTACTGCACTTCCGAGTCCTGGACAGTGCGGCGCGCCGCACACTGCGTGCTGGCGGCCAGTAATTCATGGCTGCACGCACAGACGCAGCGCGGTGCCGGACGATTCGACAAGGAACGCGGCTTCGTCTGCACCTTCAGCGCGCTGGTGTTCAAGGGTCGCCAGGTGCACATGCTGCACGTGGGCGACACGCGCATCTACCGCGTGCATCCGGGCTCACTGGAGCAACTTAGCCAGGATCACCGCGTGCGGATCTCGGACGAGGAGCAGTTCCTGGGCCGCGCACTGGGCACGGGACCGCATGTGGATCTCGACTACGCCAGCTGGCCGGCGGAAGCCGGCGAGACCTATCTGCTGGCCACTGACGGCGCGTACGGCTGGCTCGATGCGGCAGCAGTCGATGCAGTGCTGCAGCGATGCAGTGGTGACCTGCCGGCAGCTGCGCGGGAGCTGGTCGGTCTTGCGCAGGCGCAGGGCAGCGGGGATGACGCCACAGTGCAGCTGGTGCGCATCGAGGCACTGCCGGCCGCGGAATTCCAGCAGCTGCAGGCGGAACGCGACACGCTGGCGATGCCGCCGCCGCTGCAACCCGGCATGTCCTTCGAGGGGTACACCATTCTCCGGGAGCTGCATGTCAGCGCACGCAGCCAGGTGCACCTGGCCCGCGACGACGCCACCGGCCAGCAGGTGGCGCTGAAGATCCCGTCTGTCGAACTGCGCGAGTCGCCATCCAGCCTCGACCGCTTCGTGCTGGAGGAATGGGTAGCCAGGCGCGTGGACAGCGCGCATGTGATGCGGGCCGCTGTGGCAGACCGCCCGCGCCAGCACCTCTTCGTTGCGCTGGAGTACATTGAAGGCCGCACGCTGTCGCAGTGGATGACGGATCATCCGCGGCCGGACCTGGAGGCCGTGCGAAGCATCGTCGAGCAGATCGCGCGCGGACTGCAGGCGCTGCACCGCCGGGAAATGCTGCACCAGGACCTGCGCCCCGCCAACGTCATCATCGATGCCGCCGGCAGCGTGAAGATCATCGACCTGGCGGCGGCGCATGTGGCCGGGCTGACAGAAGGCACGGCCGATGCCGACGCCCGGGCCATCCTCGGAGAACTGCAGTACACGGCGCCGGAGTACTTCACCGGTGCGGGGGGCACCGCCGCCTCGGACTTGTTCTCGCTGGCGGTGATGACGTACCAGATGCTGGGCGGGCAACTGCCTTATGGCCTGCAGGTACCGCTGCTGCGTGACCCGCGTGATCTGGCCCGGCTGCAATACACCTCCCTGCGGCGTCTGCGCCCGGATCTGCCAGCCTGGCTCGATGCCGTGCTGCGCAAGGCGCTGCATCCGCAGGCCGCACGGCGGCAGGAAGCGCTCTCCGAATTCGTGCACGACCTGCGTACGCCTGGCCCGGAGTTCCTGAACGATCGGCCCCAACCGCTGCTGGAGCGCGATCCGGTGGCGTTCTGGCGCGCCCTGGCCCTGTTGCTGCTGGTGGCTACGCTCGTTCTGGCGGGAATGCTGCTCTCGCGGCACTGATCGCCGGGCCGGTAAAGAAGAGCGGCGCCATGTAGCGGCGCCGCCCCAGGGGACTTCAGAACGCCTGGTCGAAGGCTACCTCGCCCTGCACGGCGACCTGGTAGGCGGAGACTCGCCGTTCGAAGAAGTTGGTCAGCTCCTGAACATCCTGCAGTTCCATGAAATGGAATGGATTCTTCGCGCCATACAGCGGCGACAACCCCAGCATCACCAATCGCTGGTCGGCCACGTACTCCAGGTACTGGCGCATCTCGCTGCGGGTCATGCCCACCACGCCGCCCGACAGCACGTCGTCGGCAAACTGCGATTCGCAGTCCACTGCGTCCGCGATCATCTCGCGCACACTCGCCGCCCACTGCGCGTCGAACAGCTCCGGCTGCTCGCGCCGCACCGTGCGCAGCACCTCGAAGGCGAAGGCCATGTGCGCGCTTTCGTCGCGGAACACCCAGGCGGTGCCGGCAGCCAGACCGGGCAACAGCCCGCGTGAGCGCAGGAAGTACACGTAGGCAAAGGCGCCGAAGAAGAACAGCCCCTCTATGCACGCGGCGAATGCCGTCAGGTTCAGCACGAAGCGGCGACGGTCGGCCGGCGTATCGAGGCTCTGGAGTGCATTCACCTCGTCGGTCCAGCGCTGGCAGAACTCCGCCTTGGCGCGGATCGACGGGATGTTCTCGATGGCGGCAAAGGCCTGCGCGCGGCGCGCCTGGTCGGGCACGTAGTTGTCCAGCAGCGTGAGGTAGAACTGGATGTGCAGGGCTTCTTCGTACAGCTGGCGCGAGAGATACATGCGTGCCTCCGGCGCATTGATGTGCCGATACAGGCTGATCACCAGGTTGTTGGCAACGATGGTGTCGCCGGTAGCGAAGAAGGCCACCAGGCGCTCGACCAGGTGCCGCTCGGCCGGCGTCATGCGCGAGCGCAGATGGCCCAGGTCGATCTGGAAATCGATCTCCTCCACTGTCCAGGTGTTCTTGATCGCGCCGCGGTACATCTCGTAGAAGCGCGGATAGCGCATGGGCCGCAGCGTGAGGTCGAAACCCGGATCCAGCAGGTTCGGTGACCGCGCGCTCACTGGCAGGCCTCGCAGCTTTCCGGATTCTCGAGCGAACAGACGACGGTGGCCAGATCGCTTGCGGCGTTCCTGCCTGCCATGTCACCTGTCCCTGTGGCTCCGGCCACCGTCGTTTTGGTGATCTGCGTCGCGGGCCGCGAACGCAGGTAGTACGTGGTCTTCAGGCCGCGCTTCCAGGCGTACATGTACATGCTCGAGAGCTGCCCGATGTTCGGGTTGGCCATGAACAGGTTCAGCGACTGGCTCTGGTCGATGTACGCACCGCGCTCGGCGGCCAGGTCGATCAGCGCGCGCATGGGCAGCTCCCAGGCCGTGCGGTAGATGCGGCGCAGTTCCTCCGGAATCTGCACGATGCCCTGAATGGAGCCATCCGCCACCTTGATGGCGTCGCGAATCTCGGCGGTCCACAGCCCCATGCCCCTGAGCTCTTCCACCAGGTAGCGGTTGATCTGCAGGAAGTCACCCGACAGGGTCTCGCGCTTGAACAGGTTCGACACCTGCGGCTCGATGCATTCATAGCAGCCGGCGATGGAGGCAATGGTGGCCGTGGGCGCGATGGCGATCAGCAGGCTGTTGCGCAGGCCATGTGTCCGGATCTCCTCGCGCAGCGCATTCCACTGGCCGGGGTCGTCGGGCGTGACCTCCCAATGGTCGAATTGCAGCACGCCGGCTGCGGCACGTGTCTGCGCGAAGGCGTCATGCGGCCCGTTCTGCCGCGCCAGCTCCATCGAAGCCCGCAGCGCATGGAAATAGACGGTGGACTGGATGCGTGTGGACAAGGCGCGGGCTGCTTCGGAATCGAAGCTCAGCCGCAACCGGAAGAACACATCCTGCAGGCCCATCAGGCCGAGGCCAACCGGCCGCCAGCGCATGTTCGAAGCGCGCGCCGTGCCGATCGGGTAGTAGTTCAGGTCGATCACCCGGTCCAGCTGGCGCACGGCCACTTCCACGGTATGGGCCAGCTGATCGAAGTCGAAGCCATGGGAATCGAGATGGCGCGCCAGGTTGATCGAGCCAAGGTTGCACACGGCGGTCTCGCCGTTGTGCGTGACTTCCAGGATCTCGGTGCACAGGTTGGACAGATGCACCGTCTGGCCGGATTGCCCCGTCTGGTTGCAGGCGCGGTTGGACTTGTCCTTGAAGGTCATCCAGCCATTACCCGTCTGCGCCAGCACGCGCATCATGCGTGCGTACAGGTCGCGCGCCGGCAGGGTCTTCTTCGCAAGGCCGGTGGACTCCGCCTGCGCGTAGGCTGCATCGAAGGCATCGCCAAACAAGTCAGGCAGCTCCGGCACATCCTTCGGATCGAACAGCGACCAGGGGCCGTTCTCTTCGACCCGACGCATGAACAGGTCGGGGATCCAGTTGGCGATGTTGATGTGGTGCGTGCGGCGGCCGTCATCGCCGGTGTTGTCGCGCAGCTCCAGGAACGCCTCGATGTCCGCATGCCAGGGCTCCAGGTACACACAGGCTGCGCCCTTGCGCTTGCCGCCCTGGTTCACCGCCGCCACGGAGGAGTCCAGCGTCTTCAGCCACGGCACGATGCCGTTGGAGAGGCCATTGGTGGCGCGGATCAGCGAGCCCTCCGAGCGCACCCGGTGGAAGGCGATGCCGATGCCGCCGGAGAACTTCGACAGCATGGCCACATCCTTGTAGCGGTCGTAGATCGACTCGAGCGAATCCTGCGGTGAGTCGAGCAGGAAGCAGCTGGAGAGCTGCTCATGGCGCGTGCCGGCGTTGAACAACGTCGGGGAACTGGGAATGTAATCCAGCGAGGACATCAGGCTGTAGAGATCCAGCGCCTCCTGCACGGTGGCAGAAAGTGCCACTGCGATGCGCAACCAGAACTGCTGCGGGGTTTCGATCACCTGGCGCCGCGTCGGGTGCTTCAGCAGGTAGCGGTCGTACAGCGTACGCAGCCCGAAGTACTCGAACCGCTGCGTGCGGCCGGCGTCGATGGTGTCGTTGAGCTTGCGGGCATGCGCTTCGACAAAGGCCAGCACGCGCTCGTTGATCAGCCCCACGTCAAAGCCCAGCCGGATCGACTGCGAGAACGAATGCACGCCCTGGCCCTGCACCTCCTTGTCGATGTAGGCGCCGAGCAGACGCGAGGCAAGCTGCGAGTATTCCGGCTCCTCGGCCATGAAGGAGGCGGCCGTGCGGATCGACAGCTCGTCCAGCTCGCTGGTGGTGGCGCCGTCATACAGGCCGGCGATGGTCTTCAGCGCCACGCGCATGGCATCGACGTCGTTCAGGCCATCGCAGCAGCGGCTGACCGCCCGGACAATCTTGTTCACATCCACGGGCTCGCGTTCGCCACTGCGCTTGGTCACCGCCATGGCGGTACGCGCGGACTGCGGCGGGGTGAGCTGGAAACCGGATTGGGCAGGCACGGACGGACGCGGCCTGGCTTCAGCGGCACTGTTCTCGGAATTCATGGTGTTTGCGGCTCCCCAACAGGGCTCTTGGGAGCAGACAGCTCGTGATGGGAGAGAGGGCGCAAGCGCACAGACCCGGTCACGTGCCGCCAGCTCCTCCCACGAGAGCCCGAACGACTGGCGCCACAGATCAAGTCCTGTGGCGACCGCGGCAGGTCTTCGGACTCTCGGGCATGGGTCGGCCAAGGCCGAACCTCCTACTGCGGCGCACTTCCCGGAAGGCTTGTGGCCCTCCAGTGTTCTCGCGCCGGGTCGTTCCCGATCACCGCTGCGGGGCAGTTCCGGATTTCTTCGCAGGACGAAGGCACCGGATTCCCTTTTAAGCCGGCCACCCTCTACAGGTTGGGCCTGGCACCGCTGGCAGACACAAGATATTGCGGCGCCTGCAGCCAGTCAATGCCCTGGCCATCCAGCGGGTGCGCCGCGACCTGAGCCGCCGCTGAAATCAGCCGAAGTTGATCTTCGCTTCGAGGTTCGTGCGCGAATCCGCGTTGGTCAGCGCATCGTCCAGCGACACGCGCCCGGCCTTGTACAGCGCCACCAGAGAATTGTCGAAGCTCTGGATGCCCTTCTCCGCACTGTTGCGGATGGACTCCTTGATGCTGCTGACGTCGCCCTTGCGGATCAGCTCCGAGATATGCGGCGTGTTCAGCATGATCTCCACGGCCGCGACGCGCTTGCCATCCGCACCCGGCACCAGCCGCTGCGCCAGGATGGCCCGCAGGTACTGCGACAGGTCCAGCAACACCTGCGGATGCTGGTTGTGCGGGAACATGTTGATGATGCGATCCAGCGTCTCGGCCGAGTTGTTGGCGTGCAGGGTAGCAAGCACCAGGTGCCCGGTGCCGGCGAGGTTGATCGCCGCCTCCATGCTCTCCCGGTCGCGGATCTCGCCAACCAGGATCACATCCGGCGCCGCACGCATCACCCCGCGCAGCGCACGGGCGTAACTCTTGGTATCGAGCCCGACCTCGCGCTGGTTGACGATCGAACGCTTGTTCGAATGCAGGAACTCGATCGGATCCTCGATGGTGACGATGTGATCGGCGAAATTCTCGTTGCGGTAATTGAGCATCGCCGCCAGCGTCGTGGACTTGCCGGAACCGGTGGCGCCCACCATGAGGATCAGGCCGCGCTTGAGCCGCGCCAGGTCCGTCAGCAGCTCAGGCATGCCCAGGGCATCCAGCCGCGGCATGTCGGCGGTGATGTAGCGCATCACCATGGCCGGGAAACCGCGCTGGTAGAAAATGGCAACGCGGAAACGGCCCAACCCAGGCTCGGAAATGGCGAAGTCGATTTCCCATTCGCGCTGGAAATATTCAATCTGCTCCGGCGACATCAGGCCGAAGGCGGCGGCGCGCACCGAATCCGGTGACAGCACCTGTTTGTTGATCGAATGGATCTGGCCTTCGATCTTGATCTTGATCGGCGCGTTGGAGGTGAAGAACAGGTCCGAGGCACCGCGCTCGACCATCAGCTTGAACAGCGGACGGGTCTTCAGGCCGGCTGGCGTTGCCGCGACCTTGAATTCGTCGGTGTCAGGATCTTTGTCGGCCACGGTCACAGTGCATGCCCTTCGTCTTCTTCCATCAGCGACAGATTGGCCACATCGTCGGCGGGCCGGGTGTCGCGCTTGCTCTCCAGCTTCACGCGCAGGCGCAGCTCGTTCTTGGAATCGGCATTACGGATGGCGTCGTCGTAGGAGATGAAGCCGCCCTCGTACAGCTCGAACAGGCACTGGTCGAAGGTCTTCATGCCGATGCGCGTGGAGCGCGCCATCACTTCCTTGATCTTGGCCACCTCGCCCTTGAAGATCAGGTCCTGGATCAGCGGCGAATTGAGCATGATCTCGGTGGCCGCGATGCGACCCGCGCCGCCCTCGCGCGGCACCAGGCGCTGCGAGACCAGGCCGCGGATGTTCAGTGACAGATCCATCAGCAGCTGCTCGCGGCGCTCTTCGGGGAAGAAGTTGATGATGCGGTCCAGCGCCTGGTTGGCGCTGTTGGCGTGCAATGTGGCCAGCACCAGGTGGCCGGTTTCGGCGAACTGGATGCCGTATTCCATGGTCTCGCGGTCGCGGATTTCGCCGATCAGGATAACGTCCGGCGCCTGGCGCAGCGTGTTCTTGAGCGCGGCATGCCAGCTGTCGGTATCGACACCCACCTCGCGGTGCGTGATCACGCAGCCCTTGTGCGGATGCACGTACTCCACCGGATCCTCGATGGTGACGATGTGGCCGCGGGTCTTCTCGTTGCGGTAGCCCACCATGGCCGCCAGCGTCGTGGACTTGCCCGAGCCGGTGCCGCCCACGATGATGACCAGGCCGCGCTTGGACAGCACTACATCCTTCAGCACCGGAGGCAGGTCCAGTTCCTCGAAGCTCGGGATCGTGGGGTTGATCATGCGGATCACGCAACCCACATGCCCCTGCTGCATGAAGGCGCTGACACGGAAGCGGCCGATGCCCGGCGGCGCGATCGCGAAATTGCATTCCTTGGTTGCGTCGAATTCCTTCGACTGCCGGTCGTTCATGATGGAGCGCACCAGCACGGCCGACTGGTCGCCCGTCAGCGCACGCTCGGTCTGCGGGCGAATCTCGCCGTCGATCTTGACCGCCGGCGGAAAGCCGGCAGTGATGAACAGGTCCGAGGCCTTGCGCTCGACAACGCGGCGCAACAGGTCCTGGACGAGTTTGATGGCTTGTTCGCGATCCATGTGGCTTCCTGCAACTGCGCTTACAGCGCGTCCTTGTTCTGCGCCTTGAAGCGCGCCTCTTCCTTGCTGACCACACCCTTCGCCACCAGCTCCGTCAGGCACTGGTCCAGCGTCTGCATGCCATTGGACTGGCCGGTCTGGATGGCCGAGTACATCTGCGCGATCTTGCCCTCGCGGATCAGGTTACGGATGGCCGGCGTGCCGATCATGATCTCGTGCGCCGCCACGCGGCCGCCGCCCACCTTCTTCAGCAGCGTCTGGGAGATGACCGCGCGCAGCGACTCGGACAGCATGGAACGCACCATGTCCTTCTCGGCGGCGGGGAACACGTCCACCACGCGGTCGATGGTCTTGGCGGCGGAGCTGGTATGCAGCGTGCCGAACACCAGGTGGCCGGTCTCGGCCGCAGTGAGCGCCAGCCGGATGGTCTCCAGGTCGCGCATTTCGCCGACCAGGATGATGTCGGGGTCTTCGCGCAGCGCCGAGCGCAGCGCCTCGGCGAAGCCGAGGGTATCGCGATGCACTTCGCGCTGGTTGAGCAGGCAGCGCTTGGACTCGTGCACGAACTCGATGGGATCCTCGATGGTGAGGATGTGGTCCGGGCGGTTGTCGTTGCAGTGATCGACCATGGCCGCGAGCGTGGTGGACTTGCCCGAACCGGTGGGGCCGGTGACCAGCACCAGGCCGCGCGGCAGCATGCACAGGTCGCGGAAGATCTTCGGCGCGCCCAGGTCATCCAGGCCGACGATGGTGGAGGGAATGCTGCGGAACACGGCGGCCGCGCCGCGGTTCTGGTTGAAGGCGTTGACGCGGAAGCGCGCCAGCTTGGGAATCTCGAAGGAGAAGTCCGTCTCGAAGAACTCTTCGTACGACTTGCGCTGCTTGTCGTTCATGATGTCGTACACCATGCTGTGCACTTCCTTGTGGGAAAGTGAAGGCATGTTGACGCGCTTCATGTCGCCATCGACACGGATCATCGGCGGCACGCCGGCTGACAGGTGCAGGTCCGAGGCGTGGTTCTTGACCGCAAACGCCAGCAGCTGGGCAATATCCAGGGCCATGAGAGCTCCGATGACTTCCGCGGCAGTATAGTCCACGGTGCCGAAGCCCCCTATGTTAAGCACTCCGCAGAATTCCGCCCCCGACGGGACTGATGCATCCGCTGATGCACAGCTCGCCGGGCGCTTTGCCGCGCTGCGCCAGCGATTCGCCGAAGTTGCCAGGGCGAGTGGGCGCGATGTGGACTCCATCACGCTTCTGGCGGTCACCAAAGGGCAGGAAGCCGGACGGCTGCGCGCGGCACTGGCACTGGGCATCCGCAAGTTCGGCGAGAACTATGTGGAGGAGGCGCTGGGCAAGATGCAGGCGCTGCAGGGCGCTGGCGCCGAGTGGCATTTCATCGGGCGCCTGCAGGCCAACAAGACACGCCCCATTGCAGAGCACTTCGACTGGGTGCACGGCCTGGACCGGCTGCGCACTGCCGAACGATTGTCCGTGCAACGGCCGCCACATGCATTGCCCCTGAACATCTGCGCGCAGATCAACATTGCCGGAGAAGCCACCAAGGGCGGTGTCGCACCGGATGAGGCATTGCCGCTGCTGCATGCCCTTGCGGCGCTGCCCAGGCTGCGCCTGCGCGGCCTGATGGCAATGCTGCCATTCGGACTTGCGCCCGCGGCGCAACGCCGAGCCTTCGCCGCCCTGCATGCACTCCGCGACCAGGCCAACGCGACGGGGCTGGCCCTGGATACGCTGTCCATGGGCATGAGCGGGGACTTCGAGGCGGCCATTGCCGAGGGCGCCACCATCGTGCGCATCGGCACGGCGCTGTTCGGGCCGCGTCCCTGATCGCGCCCAAGTAGAATGCCGGGCATGTCGAATCTCAGCTCACTTCGTATCGCATTCATTGGTGGCGGCAACATGTCCCGCGGCCTCATCGGTGGCCTGCTGGGCCAGGGCGCCACTGCATCGCAACTCACCGTTGCCGAACCCAACGACACTGCCCGCGCCACCCTGGTGCGCGACTTTGGTGTGTCTGTCACCGACGACAATGCGGCGGCGGTGGCTGGCGCAGGCGTCGTCATCCTCGCGGTCAAGCCACAACTGATGGCGGACGTAGCACGCGCGCTGGCGCCGGCGCTGCAGGCCACGCGCCCGCTGGTGATTTCCGTGGCGGCCGGCATCCGTGCAGACCGGCTGCAGCATTGGCTGGGTACGGATATACCAGTGGTGCGCAGCATGCCCAACCGGCCCGCCCTGATCGGCGCCGGCGCCACCGGCCTCTATGCCAGCGACACGCTGTCAGCTGACGAGCGTGCGCGGGCGCAGCAGGTGCTGGCCACCACCGGGGTGTGCATGTGGGTACGCAACGAAGGCGACATCGACGCGGTTACCGCGCTTTCCGGCAGCGGACCAGCCTACTTCTTCCGCTTGGCCGAGCTGATGGCCGCGGCAGGCGTGGCACAGGGCCTGGAGCCTGAGGTGGCTCAAAGGCTTGCCGCACAGACGCTGGCAGGGGCCGGACAGCTGGTGGCGGCCGATGCCGCGCCCGATCTGGCGCGCATGCGCGCCGAGGTCACCTCCAAAGGCGGCACCACGGAAGCGGCGCTGAACCGCTTTGCCGAGCAGGGATTCGACCGGTTGGTGGCAGCTGCGATGGCCGCTGCCGCGCAGCGCAGCCGGGAACTGGCCGACCAGTTCGGCACCTGACTCCCCTTTTCCGCACTTCAACTCCCGCGAGCGGACATGCAAGCCATTTACTTCATCGTCGAGACCCTGATCGGCCTGTACCAGGTGCTGTTGCTGCTGCGACTGCTGATGCAGATGACGCGCGCGGATTTCCGCAACCCCATCGGGCGCGGCATCGTGCAGCTCACCGACCCCTTGATCCTGCCGCTGCGCAGGATATTTCCGCCGGTGGGCAAGATAGACAGCGCATCCGTTCTGGCCATCGTGGTGGTGGCCGCGCTGAAGTTGTGGCTACTGCGACTGCTCATGGGATTCGGCCTGCCTGGCCCGCTGCTGATGCTCAACGTCGTCGCGATGGACCTGTTGAGACTGGTGCTGAAGACCTACCTCATTTCCATCGTTCTCAACGCGATACTGTCGTTTGTTGCACCAGGTAATTACTCGCCGGTGCAGTCGGTTCTCACCTCGATCTGCAATCCGGTGCTGAACCCGATACGCCGCGTGATTCCTCCGATTGCAGGCCTGGATCTGTCTCCATTGTGGGCATGCATTGCGATCCAGGCGTTGCTGATCGTAGTGCACTGACGCAAAAACCCTTGGAAAAAAGGGTTGCGCGACCTTGCGCATGTGCTATGTTTCGCGCCGAACAGCTTCGCGGGGATGTTCCCCGCGAGATAAATCCATCAACTCGCGGGAGTATCCAAACATGGCGAAGAAGGGCGGCGCACCGACCAAGTCCGAGATCCTGGCCTCCATTTCCAAAGACACGGACTTGTCGCGCAAGCAGGTCAGTGCGGTTTTCGAATCGCTTAACGGCGTCATCCGCAAGAGCCTGCGCAGCCACGGCATCGTCACCCTGCCCGGCCTGCTGAAGCTGAAGGTCGTCAAGAAGCCGGCCACCAAGGCCCGCAAGGGCACGAACCCGTTCACGGGTGAAGAGATGACGTTCAAGGCCAAGCCGGCCAGCAAGAAGGTTCGCGCACTGCCGCTGAAGAACCTGAAAGCGATGGTGAACTGATACAACCGCCTCGTCGGTTGTAGCTCAAAGCCCGGAAAACCCAGTGTTTTTCGGGCTTTTTGCTTTCAGGGAGGGTGCACGGCCATCCCTGTTGCGCGGATCAGCCCTTGAAGAAGGGCGCCACCGATTCCTGCAGCAATGCCAGCTGCCCGTGGAAGTAATGCCCTACGCCCGGCAGCACCACCAGCTGTGGTGCGGGATCCAGCTGTTCCGCCCAATCGATGACCAGCTCGCCGTCGATCACCTCATCGGCGTCGCCCTGCACGATCAGCCAGGGGCAGTTCGGCACCGATACCTCGCGTATTGAACCGAAGTTGCGTCCCAGGGCGGGCGCGACTGTGACGAGCTTTACCACCCGTCCGACACCACGCGTAGTGCAGGCACGCAGCGCGACCACACCACCGAAAGAGAAACCTGCAAGCCACAGTTCGGCATCAGGCCAGCGCTGTCTGCCGAAAGCGACGACCGCCAGCGCATCTTCCGTTTCGCCGCGGCCCTCGTCGAAAGTGCCGGCACTGGCGCCCACACCGCGATAGTTGAAGCGGATGCTGGGCACGGCGAATGCATGCGCGCTGCGCGCCAGCGTAGTAACCACCTTGTTGGTCATGGTGCCGCCATGCAGGGGGTGCGGGTGGCATACCACCATGAAGGCCGGTGGTGGGGCGCCTGGCGCCGGATCCTCCAGCACGGCTTCCAGCACGCCGGCTGGCCCCTCGATTCGTACCGGCTCGGCGGCCGGTGCTGGAGTCATTCGCCTGCGCTCCGGAAGCCCAGGGACGCCGAATTGATGCAATAGCGCAACCCGCTGGGTTCCGGGCCATCGTCGAACACATGCCCCAGGTGGGCGCCGCAGTTGGCGCAGGTCACTTCGGTCCGCACCATGCCGTGCGAGTGGTCGCGGTGCTGCACGATGCGCTCGCCAGCCAGCGGCAGCCAGAAACTGGGCCAGCCGCAGCCTGCGTCGAACTTCTTCTCCGATTCGAACAGCTCCGTGCCGCAGCACACGCAGGTGTAGGTGCCCTTCTCGCTGCTGGCCGAATACTTGCCGGTGAAGGGTCTCTCCGTTCCCTTTTCCTGCGTGACATGGAACTGCAGCGGCGTCAGGCGGGTACGCAGCTCATCGCGGGTTGGCTTGGGACGGTCGCTCATGCTTCGGCTCAGCGCAGCAGTTTCAGCAACAGGCTGTTCAGGCGGCGGGCGTATTCGCCGGGATTGGCGAGCTGGCCCTGTTCCGTCAGCTGTGCCTGATCGTACAGCAGCTGCGACAGCTCGCTGAAGTCCTCGCCTTCCAGTCCTTCCAGGCGCCTGACCAGCGGATGCGCCAGATTCAGTTCCAGCTGTGGCTTCACCGCCGGCACGTCACCACGGCCGGCAGCGGCAAGGATGCGGCGCATGGATTCGCTCATCTCATCCTCAGCGCGAGTAAGGCAGGCTGCAGACTCGGTCAGGCGCCGGCTGGCCTTCACGCCAGCCACGGTATCGCCCAGCGCCTGCGCGACGCGATCGAACAGGGGCTGGTGGGTCTTGTCCCCGGCTTCAGCCGCCGGATCCGCGGCGGCGTCATCGCCTGCGACCTTCGACAGGTCCAGATCACCGCGGGCAGCGTCCTGGAAGCCTTTGCCTTCGAACTCGTGCAGCTGGCCCATGATCCAGGGATCAATGCGGTCACCCAGCAGCAGCACTTCGATCTTGCGGGCCCGCAGCTGCTCGATGAATGGGCTGCTGCGCGCTGCGGCGCGGCTGTCCGCCATCACGTAGTACAGTTTCTCCTGCCCAGGCTGCATTCTGGCCACGTAGTCGGCGAGTGCAACCTTGTCCTCGTCGCCGGCCTCATGCGTACTGGCGAAGCGCAGCAGTGGCAGCAGCTTGTCACGGTTGGCGTAGTCCTCGGCCACGCCCTCCTTCAGCACGCTGCCGAACTCCTTCCAGAAACTGGCGTACTTTTCCGGCTCTTCCCTGGAGAGCTTGCCGATGAGATCCAGCGCGCGGCGGGTCAGCGCGCTCTTCATCGCCTCCACCTCAGGATCCTTCTGCAGCAGCTCGCGCGAGACGTTCAGCGGCAGGTCGGAGGAATCGAGCACGCCTTTCATGAAGCGCAGGTACAGCGGCAGGAACTGCTCGGCGTCATCCATAATGAATACGCGCCTTACATACAGCTTCAGGCCACGCGCGGCGTCACGCTGCCACAGGTCGAAGGGAGCCCGCCCGGGGACGAACAGCAGGCTGGTGTACTCGCGCTTGCCCTCGACCCTGTTGTGGCTCCAGGCGAGCGGTGCTTCGCTGTCATGGGAGATGTGGCGATAGAACTCGCGGTATTCCTCGTCGCTGACTTCCGTGCGCGGGCGGGTCCACAGTGCCTTGGCCTGGTTGACCGCCTCGAAATCCAGGGTGGCCTCTCCCTCTTTTGGCATGTAGACCGGGAAGGCCAGGTGATCGGAATAGCGGCGCACCAGTGAACGCAGGCGCCAGGCATCGGCGAATTCCTTCGCGTCCTCTTTCAGGTGCAGCACGACCTGGGTGCCGCGCTGCGCGCGGTCGATGGTTTCCACGGTGAAGTCGCCGTCGGCGGAGGAGCTCCAGCGCACGCCGGCGCCGGCCGGCTCGCCGGCCTTGCGGGACAGCACTTCCACGCGGTCGGCCACGATGAAGGCTGAATAGAAGCCGACACCGAACTGGCCGATGAGCTGGGAATCCTTCTGCGCGTCACCGGTGAGCTTGCCGAAGAACTCGGCGGTGCCGGATTTGGCGATCGTGCCCAGGTGCGATACCGCTTCCTCGCGCGACAGGCCGATGCCATTGTCGCGGATGGAAATGGTGCCCGCCTTCGCGTCGGCCTCGACCCAGATGGCCAGATCCGTCTCCTCGCCCAGCAGTGCCGGGGTGGCCAGCGACAGGAAGCGCAGCTTGTCATTGGCGTCCGAGGCGTTGGAGATCAGCTCCCGCAGGAAGATCTCGCGGTGGCTGTACAGCGAATGGATCATGAGCTTCAGCAGCTCACGCACCTCGGCCTTGAAGCCAAGGGTTTCGGCGGCAACGGTTTCGGACATGCGATGGACTCCGGCTAGGGACGGGAACTCCGCCGGAGTTTGGGCCGGGACCGGCCCAATTCAAGGGCTAATTCAACGGATTGAGGGTCCGGTGGAGGCCGGTTTCCGCCGCTGCCCGGCCAATGGCCGCGGGCGGCGGGGCGACGCGGCTCTGGCCGGTCACCGCATGCGTCAGGCCCACCGCCAGATGGCGGCCGTAGCCCACCAGTTCGTCCAGCTCATCCCAGAGCAGCAGCAGGCGCTCCACGACGAACCTACTTCAGCTTGCCGGGAATTTCGGCGTCCCAGGACTGGCGGACCTTCTCCGACCAGTTCTTGTAGTTGGACCAGGTATTCAGATTGCGGCTGATCGCGGCATGGCGCCCGCGGCCACGCTGCACCCGCGCGGCCCAGTCGGCATACAGCTCGGAACTGCCGGGTCCCGGCCGCTCGCCCGTGGCGGCCAGATCTTCACCCGTTGCTGCTTCGCTGTTCGACATGCGCTTCTGCCCTGGTCCGGTGCGGCGGACCCTTTCTGGTAAGTGCGGCCAGATTAGGGAAAGAGGCGGTTAAATCGACAGGAACTGCATCACGGGCGCGGCACTCGATTGCCGCATGACCGCGATGTGTGTCTGGCGATAAGTCGCATTGGAACTGGCAACCCTGCCCGGCGAGGGCTTGGGGTACGGGCCTTGCGCGCCGCGAACAAGCGGCGCTTGCGACGCGGCCTTCGCCTCTGGCGATGTGCACGGCGCCTTAACTTGCGCGCAAGGCCCGCACCCCAAGCCCTCGCCATCCACCGCGGTGCTAATTCAGGCGCGAATTCGGCGATACGCAGCGTGGACGTGCCCTGAGCGGGTTACCGCGCAAGTTAAGGCGCCGTGCACATCGTTCGAGGTGAAGATTTACCCCGCAAGCGCCGCTTGTTCGCGGCGCGGTAACCCGCTCAGGGCGCGGCCGCGCGGCCTACCGTAGATCTCGATCCCGATTTTGCCCCGCAGCGGATCAAGAAACGATGCGGTAGCAAGGCGTATACACGCTGCCAGGCAGCTTCATGCGCCCATCAGCCACGAATGCCCGCAGCAGCTCGTCGAGCAGCTGCATGACCTCTGGATCGCCCGAGAGCTCGAACGGCCCATGCGCCTCGATCTCTGCAATGCCCTGCTCTTTCACGTTGCCGGCGACGATGCCGGAGAAGGCGCGGCGCAGGTTGGCGATGAGCTGGTGACGGGGCTGGTCGCGGTGCAGTTCGAGCCGGCGCATGCTCTCGTGGGTCACGACAAAGGGATGCTGGAATTCCTCTGGCACGCGCAGCAGCCAGTTGAAGGAGTAGGAATCGTTGCTGGCGCGGCGGCGCGCGCGCACGCGCGAGACGTCGGAGACCAGCTGGCGGGCCACGGCGGCCGGGTCGTCGACGATGAAGCGCAGGCGTTCCAGCGCGGCCGGCCCTGCAGCGCCCTCGATGAAGCGCCGGATCTGCTGGAAATAGCCTTCGCTCTGCTTGGGGCCGGTGAGTACCACGGGCAGTACCTGGTCCTCGTTGCGCGGGTCGAGCAGGATGCCCAGCAGGTAGAGGATTTCCTCGGTGGTGCCCGCACCGCCGGGGAATACCACCACGCCATGTGCCAGCCGGACGAAGGCCTCCAGGCGCTTCTCGATGTCCGGCATGATGACCAGCTGGTTGACGATGGCGTTCGGCGGCTCGGCGGCGATGATGCCGGGCTCGGTCAGGCCAATGTAGCGACCGCTGGAAATGCGCTGCTTGGCATGGCCGATGGTCGCCCCCTTCATCGGTCCCTTCATGGCGCCAGGGCCGCAGCCCGTGCACACATCCATGGAACGCAGGCCCAGCTCGTAGCCCACCTTCTTGGTGTACTTGTACTCCAGCTCGCTGATGGAGTGGCCGCCCCAACAGACCACCAGGTTGGGCTTGATCCGCCGGTCCAGCAGCCGCGCATTGCGCAGCACATGGAACACGGCATTGGTGATGTCGGTGGTATTGGCCAGGTCGAAGCGCGAGCCGCTGTGCACCTCGTGCACGATGAACACCACGTCGCGCAGCACGGCGAACAGGTGCTCCTTGATGCCGCGGATCATCTGTCCGTCGACGAAGGCGCCGGCCGGGGCATTCTTGATCTGCAGCCGGATGCCCCAGGGGTGGCGCACGACATTCACGTCGAACTCGCGGTAGCGCTCGAACAGCTCCTTGGCGTTGTCGTTGTCGCTGCCGGAGTTGAGCACCGCCAGCGCGCACTTGCGGAACAGCGCATGGATGGCGCTCTGCCCCGAATTGAGCAGCACTTCGATCTCGGACTGCGACAGCATCTCCAGGCTGCCGCGCGGCCCCACGCTGGCATCCACGACCTCCGGGAGATCAGGCAGCTCAGGCAGGTCGACGATGGCTTCCACGGACAGAGAATCCAGTCAGGTGCGGATCAGGGCAGGATGTCGATGGGCGTGTTGTCGTGCGTCAGCAGCCAGATCTCCACCATGTCGGAATTGGAGACGGCGATGCAGCCGTCGGTCCAGTCCCGCTCCAGATAGTAGCTGGGATCGCGCTTCAGGCGGTTCGGCAACCCGTGGATCATGATGGAGCCGCCCGGATCCCAGCCATTGGCGCGTGCCTTGCGCGTATCGCCGTCGTTGGGATACGAAACCTGGATGGACAGGAAGAAATCACTGCGGGCATTGCGCCGGGTGAGCAGGTAGCGGCCCTCGGGCGTGCGGAAGTCGCCAGCGCGCTCCTTGTGGCCTTCGGGCACCAGGCCCAGCGCCACCTTGAAGCTGCGCAGCACCTGCCCGCCGCTGAGCAGGTCCAGGCGACGCTCACTCTTGTGCACCACCACCCGGCTGACATAGGGCAGCGGCGTGGCGTTGACCGGCATGAATGCGCCCGCGGCCGGAGAGGGCTCGGCAGGCAGGGCAGCAGTCACATACAGTGCGGCGCAGGCCAGCAGCACCCGGCTCATTCTAGTCATTGCCATTACGGCAGCAGTATAAGGCCGATTGCCGCTCATGCCGCCTGCATTGCCTCGATCTTCGGAATCACGATCTCCACGCCGGCGCGCAGGTTGTTGAAATCCACATCGGGGTTGTAGTGCATGACCAGCCACGCAGGCAGGTCGCCATTGCGCTGGATCACGTTCCACAATGAATCGCCGCGCCGGATGACGTACACCTGCGTCCCGGTAATGCGATGGCCGGCGAAGAAGCTGGCCTGCATGGCATCGTGGTAGGCGCGGCGCTTTTCATCGAACTGCTCATGCGTGACATTCGAGAAATCCAGTTTGAGGCTGCGCCCCACTACCAGCGCTGAACGCGCCGTCATGCGGTTGAGGCTGCGCAGCCGGCTGGCGGAAACGCCCAGCCAGTCGGCGTAATGGCCCAGTGTCTCCTCCGCGGCGACGCGGATGGCATCGGCGTTGATGGCGTAGTCGATGGCTTCGGCAGCCTGGGCGATGGCGCCGCCTGGCGCCAGTGACGGGCTTTCCTCGCGCGCCTGGGCCGAGGTAACCGGTTCCGGCTCCTTCGGACGCTGCGCCAGCACTTTCTCTTCGGCGCGCTGGTCGGCCAGCGCCTGCTGTACTTCCTCCGCCGGAGCCACTGCTGCCTCAGGCGGCGGCGTACGGGCGACCCGTGAGACGCCTGGGGATACCAGTGCAGGCTGCAGATCCGGCAGGCGCAGGCGCTTGCCCGCACGCACGCTCGCCGTGAGAGTCAGCTTGTTCAGCTGGGCCAGCTCTTTCACTTCCATGTCGTGGCGATGCGCGATGCTCGCCAGCGTGTCGCCACTCTTCACCTTGTAACTGCGCGCACGCGGCTGCCCGGCATAGAGATTCTGCGACCCCAGCGCATCACCCAGCTGCCGCGGGGTCCATGCCACCGCGTCGGCTGGCAGGCGCAGCTTGTAGCCCTTGGGAAGATAGCGGTTGCCACTCCACACAGCCGGGCGCACGGCTGGATTCAGGGAGGCAAGCTTCGAGCGCTCCACCTTCAGCAGTTTCTGCAGCTCACCCGCGGGCACATAGGCCGGCAGTTCCACCTCGGTGAATCGCATGGCCGTGCTGCGTTTGAGGTCGCCGAAATACTTTTCGGGATTGCGGTCGATGGTCAGCGCGGCCAGGAAGGACACGTAGAAGTTGCGGGAGGCGAAGCCGAAGCTGCGGCTCTTGTAACCATCGATGATGGTGGCGAGGTCTGCCGTGCCCATGGAGTCGCGGGCACGGCGCATGCCGGCCGCGCCGTGGTTGTAGGCGGTCAGCGCCAGCGGCCAGCTGCCAAGAAAGCGGTAGTTGAAGTCGAGCAGCTGCGCAGCAGCCTCGGTGGCCCGGAATGGGTCCATGCGCTCATCCACGGCATCGTCCACACGCATGTAGCGCCGGCCGGTGCCGCGCATGAACTGCCAGAGGCCCGCAGCGCCCACCTTGGAATAGGCGGTGGGGTCGAATGAGGATTCCACATGCGGCAGCGCGGATAGCTCGGGCGGCAGGCCCAGGTTGGCGAAGGCCTGCGCAATATGCGCCTCCCACTGGCCGGAGCGTTCCAGGCCCTCGCGGAAGCGGTCGGCCTGACCCAGCTGGAAGCGCACCCTGCGCGCCGCCTCGGCAAACTGCGATGGCGCACCCGGACCGAACATTGCCGCGATCTTGCGTTCGTCATCGGACAGATCCGTGGCGCCCTGCGCCAGCCGGCGCAGCATGGCCTCGATCTTCTCGCGCTCTGCATCGACGGCAGCGCGACGCACGGTGGGTGTCACGTCGCGCTCGAATTTCAGCCGGCGGTACACCAGCGACAGGTTGCGCTCATCGTGCAGGAAGCCTTCGCTGGTGGAGATCTCGGTATAGACCTTGATCCAGAAATCCACGGCCGGCTGCAGTTCCGGGGGGAAAGGAATGCGCTCTTCGGCGGCGCGGGCGCTGCCCGCACCCAGCGGGCTGGCGGCCGCCAGCAGCGCGATCAGAACACCTGCCAGTATTCGCCGCAGCCCCGAAAAATCTGTACCGGCAAGACGTTTCACTCCGTCCGGCCCTCACTTTGGACATGGTAGGACAGAGACTATATACAAGAGTCGGTTATGTGAACTGCCGACTGCGGCACGAAATCGCGGCGCGACGAGAACCGCGCCCCTCGCTCAGGCTGCGATGCCGATCGTGATCGCTCCTACATACCCTGCGCTCACACTGCCACTCATCGACAGCGTCTGGGCCGCGACCTGAGCTGCCGTGTTGTCGGCAAAGATTCCATCCGATGCCAGTGACACGCGCGCCAGGCTCGAGGCGCTGTTGCCGTAGTTCGTGCCGGTGGAATAAACGGCCGTGCACACATCACGCGGCAGCGCCATCTGCGAGACCAGCACGCTGTTGGCGGCCCCCGTGGCGCTCGGGAGGGTGGGAAACACTTCGAAGTGAATGTGCGGATAGCGGCCTTCGTAGCAGCCGGGCACGATGGTCATGAAACTCAGCTGGCCGTTGGCATCGGACCCCTCCACACCGCGCAGGTAGTTCTGGTCCTGGATGCCGTCGGCAGCAACAGGTGTTCGACCCATTCTTCCGGCTGGAATCCTCGCGCAACCGCGACACCGGCGGCATCGGGCTGGGACTGGCCACGGTACGTGCAATCGTCCTCGACCACGGCGGCGAGATCACGCTGGGCAACCGCAGTGGCGGCGGCCTGCGTGTGATGGTGCGACTGCCCATGCCGGCGTGACGGGCTAGCGCTTCTTCGACTTCGGATCCACGCTCAATACGATCTTGCCCATGACATCGCCGCTGTGCGCGAACTGCTGCGCAGCAGCGGCTTCGGCCAGCGGATAGGTCTTCGTGACCCGCACGGTGTACATATCGCCGTTGGCCATTGCCGAGAGTGCGCGCAGGGATTCACCCGTGGTCATGTCTGGCGCAGTGCCGCGGATCTGCACGCAGGTAACGCCAGCCGCTGCACACTTTTCCGGCGCCGGGATGCCGGCGATGGAAGTGAGATAGCCGCCGCGCTTCACGTAACCCAGCGCCGCGTCTGCCTGGCCATCCACCATGTTCAGCGCTGCATCCACTCCCTGGATGCGCTGCGCAACGTTCTCCTTGTCGTAGGCGACGAACTCTTTGACGTGCTGTTCCTTCAGCCATTGCTGCTGCGAGGAATGACCCGCAGCGATGACCACGCCTCCGCGCGCATGTACTACGTCCACCGCTGCCGAACCCGCGCCGCCTGCCGCACCGATAATCGCCACGCGTTGCCCGCGCTGGATGTCGGCTGCGATGGTCGCACCGTAACCGGCCACGCCGGCGATGGGCATGCCTGCCGCCTGCTCGAAAGTGAAGTGTTTCGGCTTCAACGCCAGCGCGTCGACATCGACCACGACATACTGCGCATACGCGGCCGTGACGCGGGCCACGATGGCCCTGCCAGGCTTGATGCCGGTGACTCCGGGCCCGAGGGTATCCACCACGCCTGCTGCGTCATAGCCTGGAATGGGCGGCAGCACGCTGCCGGAAGGCAGGGTGGTGGCAGTTGGCCGGCGTTTCCAGTCCACTGGATTCACGCCGGCGGCATACACCTTCATGAGTACCTGGTGCATGCCGGGTTTCGGCGTGTCGACGGTCTGCAACTGCAAGGCCTCGGCACCGGTGCCCGCGCCCTGCACGATGGCCTGCATCTTCTCAGGCGCGGCCAGCGCCAGCGGCGCTGCCGCAACCGAGAATGCGACCAGCAGCGATGTCGAAACGCGGGCGCGCAGCATGTTCCGGCTTCAGCGTGCGGGCTGCGCTGCAGGCGCGGCCGCCGGTGCAGCGGGCTGCGCAGGTGTTCCCGCCGGCCGCGCCGGCGCGGCCTGATTGCCGCGGAAGCTCGTCTGCAGCAGGTGTGTCAGCGTATGCACGTAGCGCAGCTTGCCGCTTTCCACATGGAACAGATGCGAGTCGGGCGCGCCGCTGCTGCCCGGTCCGCCGGCACCAAAGGTGCACAGCGCCACGACACCACCAGTGACTTCATCAACCACGAAACGGCGGTTTGCGATGTTCACGCCAGCCGGCACACCGGATTCGCAGCTGTCGTCATCGCGGCCCTTGCCGGTGTAGGCGCCACCCTCGATACGCACGCAGGGAAAGCCCCACGGCACCAGATCGATCTTCGCCTCCAGGAATGCATCGAGGTAGGCATTGGCTGCATTGACCAGCGTTGCCCGCGAGTCACGCTTCTCCGGCGCAATCGGGCCCCAGTTCTCGACCGATGCATGCTTCAGGTAATCATCGGCGTTGAACAACCAGTAACCGGTCGTGGTCCACAGGACCTCGACCTCGGCGATCTTGTCGTGGTTCACGCGCATGCGCACGCCGGCCACATAGGGTTCAGCCTTGTTGGTCACGATGATTTCGGTGAAGGTCTGGCACGAAGCGGTATCCAGCAGGCTGGTGTGCCTGTCGATCACCAGCGCCTTGCTCAGGAAGCCAGTCTTGATGTCGCCAGGTTGCATGTTCTCCTGGTAGCCCACGCCCGTTGCCAGCGGCAGCGCGGAGATATCGCCCTTGGCCTGCGCGGCGAGGTACAGGTTGACGGCCTGCTGCAAACCACCACGCACACAGGAAACCATCGGACGCTGGGTGGCAGGCGGCCCCTGCGTTGCCGGCGGCGCCTGTGCAGCCTGGCCCATCACGGGCACGAGCAGCACGACAAAAAGACTCATGCAGGCACGGACAAATGCGGAACGCTTCACTGGTATTTCCCCGACGGCTTGTTGTGGTGTGCTTTTGTAGTCTTTCGCCTACCTGACTTCAAGAGCTTCCGGAATCAGGCGACACACACTGCCTTGCTACCGTAGGTCGGTGGCACCCGAGCGGCGCCCCACAAGGAGTTGCAGGGAATGGGATTTTCGCAGGGGGCCCATGCACGGCTCGGGCTAAGGGCTGGCATTCTGCTTTTGGGGTTGATGACTTCAGCCTTGCCGGTCAGCGCCCGCGATGCGGTAAGCGAAGAACTCTCCCAACTCTCGCTGCAGCAGCTGACAGATATCGAAGTGACCTCTGTATCCAAGACCCCTGAGTTGCTCAGCGCGGCACCGGCTTCGATTTACGTTATCAGCCAGGAGGACATCCGGCGTTCCGGCGTCACCAGCCTTGCCGAAGCACTGCGGCTGGCGCCCAACCTGAACCTGATCCAGATGGGATCGAACCGTTATGCCCTTTCCGCCCGCGGATTTTCCAGCCGGCCAGACGTGCAGGCGTTTTCCAACAAGCTGCTGATGCTCATCGATGGGCGCAGCGTGTATTCGCCGCTGTTCTCCGGCACCGATCTGGACGCACAGGATGTGATGCTCAGCGACGTCGCCAGGATCGAGGTGATCAGCGGACCAGGCGCCACGTTGTGGGGCGCAAATGCCGTGAACGGCGTGATCAATGTCATCACGCAGCCGAGCTATCTCACCGAAGGTCCGTCACTGGTCGCCACGGCGGGCAGCGAAGAGCAGGACGTCAGTCTGCGCTACGGCGACAGCGTGGGAGCGAATGGCGACTTCCGCATCTACGGCAAGGCCTTCCAGCGCGATGCCATGGAACTGCTCGATGGCTCCAGTGCCGGGGACAGCTGGTCGCGCGTGCAGGGCGGCTTCCGCTCCGATTTCACGCTGGGCAATGACACCCTCACGCTGCAGGGGGATATCTACGACGGCTCGAACGAAAGTCCTGCACCGGGCAGCCAGTCTGCATCCGGGGCCAATGTGCTGGGGCGCTGGCAGGTGCAGAAGGAACGCTCCAGCTTCCAGCTGCAGGCGTACTTCGATCACGTCGACCGGGGCGCCCAGCCCGATGGCGCGCCGTATGTGGTGAATACCTGGGATATCGAGGCGCAGCAGAGCCTGCAGCCGGGCAGCCGCCAGCAGATAGTGTGGGGCGCCGGCGCGCGCCTCTACCGGTATCACATCGACAATTCCGAAAGCCTGCTGTTCGAGCCGCCGGAAGGCACGCTGCAGATCTGGAATCTGTTCGTGCAGGACACCATTGCCATCGCTTCCTCCCTGAAGCTGACGCTGGGGATGAAGCTGGAACACAATTCCTACACCGGCTGGGAGCCACAGCCGGACTTCCGGCTGGCCTGGCAGGCCAGCGATTCCACGCTGTTGTGGGCCGTTGCATCCAGCGCCATCCGTGCGCCTACGCCGCTCGACGCCAACGTGGTCGAAAAGGTCGGCGGCATCGTCTTCTTGCAAGGCAACCCGGACTTCCGCGCCGAACGGGTCACGGGCTACGAGCTGGGGGTTCGTTCTGCGATCTCTCCGCTGTTCTCGCTGTCGATGTCCGCCTTCTACAACCACTACGATGATCTCAGGACCATCGAACCTGCCGCTACGCAAACGTTCCTGCCGCTGCGCTGGGACAACCTGATGGCCGGACACACCTATGGCATGACGGCCTGGGCCGACTGGCAGGTGATGCAGTGGTGGCAGCTGTCGCCTGGATTCGAGCTGTTGCGCAAGCGGCTGCATTTCCAGCACGGCGGCTCCGGTCTCGTCGACGTGGGACAGTCAGGCAACGACCCGGAAGGACATGCGCTGCTCAATTCCGCGATGAACCTCGGCAGCGACCTGATGCTGGATATCTCGCTGCGGCATGTTGCGAAGTTGCCGGATCCGGCGCTCAAGGCCTACACCGAGCTTTCGGCACGCCTCGCGTGGCAGCTCTCGAAGTCATGGGAACTTTCCGTCCGCGGCATCAACCTGCTGCACGAAGGGCATCTGGAGTATCCCGATCCGTCGGGAGTGGTGATCGGCAGGAGCGTGATGGCCGAGGCGCGCTGGAAACCCTGAGTGAGCATCGCCCTGCCAAAACGGGAAGGTGGCGCGTATCTGCTTCGCGTGGTGCTGCTCTTCTGTGCGTTTGGCGGAGTCGTGAACAGCGCGCCGTGCCGCGCGCTGGACACCTATTCGGAAGCAGCAGTGAAGGCCGCTTTCATCTACCGCTTTACCGCGTACGTGGAATGGCCGAACGATTCCCGCGCGCAAGGCAACTTCACGATCGCGGTTCTCGGCGACAACGATGTCGCCGAGAACCTGCGGCTGCTGACGGAAGGACGTACGCTGCGCAACCGCCCCGTGGTGGTACGCAGGATTTCCAGCATTCGCGATGCGCGCGCCGCACAGATGCTGTATGTCGGCAGCAATCGGCGCGTGGATCTGCGCAGCCTGCTGGATGGGCTGGCCGGCGCCAGCGTGCTGGTCGTCACCGATGACCGCACTGGCCTGGAATCCGGCAGCGCGGTGAACTTCCTCAGAGTCGACAACCGCATGCGCTTCGAGGTGTCACTGCAGGCGGCGCAGCGCGCGCGATTGAAAGTCAGTTCGGAGCTGCTGTCCGTGGCGGCCAGGGTCCAGCAATGAGCATGCAGCGATGAGCACCTCACGCGGCACCCTGCACTCTGTGTTCGGCAGCATGGCATCGCTGCGCGGCAAGCTTACCCTGGTGGTGATCGTGACGACGGCGGTGGCGTTGCTGACCATGACGCTGGCGTTGCTGCATCGGGACCTCGAAAGCTATCGCGACTCGCTGGCAGCCGACCTCACCACCGAAGCCGGCATCCTCGCGCTGGTGAGCACGCCGGCCATGGCCTTCGACGACCAGAAAGTGGCGGAGAGGAATCTCGCGGCGCTGAGCGAGAAACCTGCGGTGCTGACCGCGGCGCTGTACCAGCCCGACGGCCAGATCTACGCCAGCTATGTTCGCGCAGGAGCCGCGCCGCCGCCGGCCCGGCTGGATAACTCTTTCGAGGGAGCGCGCCTGGCCGGCAAGCGCATGGAGGCCACGCGCGGCATCGTGCAGAACGGCGAGAGCCTGGGCACGATCTACCTCAGCGCCGCGTACGACGTCAGGACGCATGTAAACGCCTATCTGGGCATCCTGGCGATGATGATGCTGCTGAGCATGGCGGTGGCGCTGCTGCTGGCGGCCGCCCTGCGTCGCACGATCACAAGACCGGTTGAAGCCCTGGCCGAGGTGGCCGACGCCATCGTCACCCGGCGCGATCCGTCGATACGCGCACCGGACACGCGGCTCGAGGAGTTCTCCACCGTAGCCAGGGCATTCAACAGCGTGCTCGACGAATCACGGGAACGCACGCACGCCCTGCAGGCGTCGAACGAAGCGCTGACACAGCAGATTCGTGACCGGCTTGCGGCCGAGTCAGCACTGGCGCTGGCCGACGCACGCCTGGAAAGCACCATGGCGGCGGCGGAGATCGGCACCTGGGTGTGGAACCTGCAGACCCGGCAGGTAACGCTGGACCGGAATCTCTCCCGCATGTATGGCCGCGATGCCGCGGCCTCCCTGACGGGCGACGCCTCGCTGCTGCACCAGCAGATCCATGCCGAGGATCTGTCGCGGGTACAGTCCGCCGAGCAGGCGGCGCTGCAGTCCGGGCGGCTGGAATCCACCGAGTACCGCATCGTGCGCCCGGACGGCTCCGTGCGCTGGGTGGTAAGCCGCGGAATGGTGCATGGCGACCTCGCCGGCAAGCCCACGATGCTGCTGGGACTGCTCATCGACATCACCGCACAGCGCGTGGCCGAACGCGCCCTGCGCCAGAGCGAAAACCTGTACCGCGCCATCGGCGAGTCCATCGACTACGGCGTGTGGGTATGCGATGCCGCAGGCCGCAATATCTACTGCAGCGACTCCTTCCTGCGCCTCATGGGGACCACGCAGGAGCAGTGCACGGACCTCGGCTGGAGCGACCTGCTGCATCCGGATGATTTGCAGGCCACGATGGCCGCGTGGAAGGACTGCCTTGGCACCGGGGACTTCTGGTATCGGGAGCACCGCTTCCTCGGCGCGGACAAGCGCTACCACCCCATCCTCGCGCAGGGCGTGCCGATGCGCGACGAGGACGGCAACATCACCGGCTGGGCCGGCATCAACCTGGACATCAGCCGCATCAAGCAGACGGAGGATGCGCTGCGCGAACAGGATCGTCGCAAGGATGACTTCCTCGCCACGCTGGCGCATGAACTGCGCAACCCGCTGGCACCCATCCGGCACGCGGCGCGGCTGCTGGGCCTGAAAGGCCTGGACGAACAGCAGAGCCAAACGGCACGCGACATCATCAGCCGGCAGGTGGCGCGCATGGCGCTGCTGCTGGATGATCTGCTGGAGGTGTCGCGCATCACCCGTGGGCGTCTCGATCTGCGCAAGGAATGGGTATCGCTGTCGTCCCTGGTGAAGGCCGCTGTGGAAACCAGCAAGCCGCTGATCGAGTACAAGAAGCATGATTTCACCATCCAGCTGCCGGACGTCTCCGTGGAAATCGAAGCCGACCCGCTGCGCCTGTCGCAGGCGCTGTCGAACCTGCTGACGAATGCGGCCAAATACACGGATCCGGGTGGCCGCGTGCAGCTGGAAGTACAGGCCTCCGAGCGCGAGGTGACCTTCACCGTGAAGGACTCCGGCATCGGGCTGCCCGCTTCGGTGCTGCCCAGCATCTTCGGCATGTTCTCGCAGGTGGACTCCGCCATCGACCGCTCGGAGGGCGGCCTGGGCATAGGTCTCGCGCTGGTCAAGGGCCTGGTGGCGTTGCACGGCGGCACCGTCGAGGCAGCCAGCGAAGGATTGGGCCGGGGCAGCACGTTCATCATCAGGCTGCCTGGTGAAAGCGTCCGCCGCAGCGCCGCGGTGCTGACCAGGTCCGACCAGCCTGCCCGCACCGCCGACCTGCTGCGCGGACGAATTCTCGTGATCGATGACAATCGCGACGCCGCCAACTCGCTGGCCATGGTGCTGCGCGCGGCTGGCCACGCCGTCATCACGGGTCACTCCGGCGAGGATGCACTGGAGATCGGCGCCCAGGAGAAGCCGGACGCCATCGTGCTGGACATCGGCATGCCTGACATGAACGGGTACGAAGTTGCCAAGCGGCTGCGGCGCACCGAATGGGGCAAGGCCGTGCTATTACTTGCCGTGACGGGCTGGGGGCAGAAAGAGGACGTGCAACGCGCCTTCGGCGCCGGTTTCGACTTCCACATGACCAAGCCCGCGGATCCGGACGGTATCGAGCATCTCGTCGAGCAGTACCTGAAGTTGCGCCGCGACAGTGAACATCCGCAGCGGGAGAACCGCCATCAAGACTGAATCAAGCCTGCAGCGACCCATCCGCGTCATCGTCGCCGAGGACAACGACGACCTGCGTGCAGTGATGCCGCCGCTCATCGATGATCATCCGGACCTGCACTGCGCCGCGGTCACGGCCTATCTGGAAGAGGTCGCACCGCTGATCGAACAACACCAGGCGCAGGTAGCCGTGCTGGACCTGGAACTGCGCGGTGGCTCCGCCTTCAAGCGGCTGCCGGAGTTCTGCCGGCAGTTTCCGGCCACGAAGTTCATCATCCACAGCGGACACGCCAACCCGGAGCTGATGCGCCAGGCGCGTGAAGCCGGCGCCGGCGCCTATGTGCGCAAATCCGGCGATATCGACGAACTGATCGATGCCATCCGCGGCGTGATGGGGGCATGACTACAATGGCCTCATGCAGCACGCGCCGCTCCTCGGACTGATATTCCCTCCCGCGGGCCGGGGCATTCCCGAAGAGGGAGTGTCGATGTACGGCGAACGGCTGCGCTATGTCGTCGCCGGCCTGGGCATCGAGCGGATTACCCCGGCGCATTTCGATGCGGCGCTGGCGCGCATTCCGGCGGCGGCCGAACAACTTGCGGCGGCTGGCGCCGATGCCATCGAACTCACCGGCACCTCGCTGACCTTCTACCGCGGCGAGGCCTTCAACCGCCAGCTCTGCGAAGCGGTGACGCGGGCTTCGGGCCTGCCCGCCACCACCATGAGCAATGGCGTCATCGATGCGCTGAAGGCTGTGGGAGCACAACGCATCGCCGTAGCCACGGCCTATAACGATGAAGTGAACGAGCGGTTGGGCGCCTTCCTGCGTGAACATGAATTCGAGCCGCTGGTCGTCACCGGCATGGGCCTCGAAGCCATGGAGGAAGTGCATCGGGTAACGCAGCCGGAACTGATGCAATTTGCGGCGCAAGTCTGCAATTCGGCCCCTGAAGCCGATTCGCTGCTGGTGTCCTGCGGCGGCTTTCGCACGCTCGAAATCATCGCACCGCTAGAGGCAGGTACCGGCGTACCCGTGATCTCCAGCATGCCGCATGGCCTGTGGGCCGGCGCGCGCCTTGCCGGACTGGATGGCGCAGCGCACGGCTTCGGCAGGCTGCTGTCCCGCAGCCCGTAGATCAGGCCAGCGTCCGGACCTTCGGCTCGCGCTCCCACTGGCGCGTAGCTGCCAGCTTCAGGAAGGCCGCGACTTCTTCGGGGAACACCACTCCGGCATCCGGCGTGATCCCTCCTGCCGCCAGGATCTTGCGCGTTCCCTTGCAGGCGGCGATGGCCTTCAGGTGACCGAAGGCATCACGGAACCAGTCCACCGCCGCGGCCTCCTTCGACAGGCGATCCCCTTCTTCAAGGCTGATCATGCTGGCCACGGCGTCGAACAACACCGAGGGAGTTCCTGCCAGCTGCTTGTCGGCATTCACCGCCCTGCCGCCGGAATCGCGTATGCCAAGTTTCGGCGCCACCAGTTTCACATCTGCGCCGGCCTTGCGGGCCGCGGCGCGCAGTGCTTCCACGCCATCCATCTTCGTACCATCGGAGACCAGTATCGCGATACAGCGACCCTGCAACGTGGGCTTCATGCGATCGATGATGCGCAGGGCGGGTGAAGGACGCATGTCGTTGGTTGGCACTGCGGCTGGGGCGGCGTCGGGCAACTTGCGCAGACCCAGGCCGTCGCCCACGCGCTGCGCCAGCACCGCGTCGATGTTGCGCAGCTGCGCAACCATGGCCATGCGCACATGCGCGGTCTCCACCTTGGACAATTCAAGCACCAGCGCCGAGGCGATATGCGCCTGTTCGGTGGGCGACTGGCTGCGGAAGAACATGCGGGCCTGGCTGTAGTGGTCGGCAAAGCTTTCCGGACGCAGCCGGCTCTTTTCACCGTCGGGAGACGGCTCGCCAAAGTGCCGGAATCCCCTGGCTGCGCTGGCCAGCGGATTGGCTGGTTCCAGGCTTGCCGGCTCGTAGGCGACCCGGCCCTTGGGCACCTGCGTCTGCATGTGGCCATCGCGCAGCTGATTGGCAAATGGGCATTTGGGCGCGTTGATGGGCAGCTGGTGGAAATTCGGGCCGCCCAAGCGCAGCAGCTGCGTGTCGAGATAGGAGAACAGGCGCCCCTGCAGCAGCGGATCATTGGAGAAATCGATGCCGGGAACGATGTTGGCCGGACAGAAGGCCACCTGCTCGGTCTCGGCAAAGAGATTGTCGGGATTGCGGTCCAGCACCATGCGGCCGATCACCTGCAGCGGCACCATCTCCTCGGGTATCAGCTTGGTTGGGTCCAGGTGGTCGAAGGGGAATTTCGCGGCTTGCTCCTCGGTGAACAACTGCACGGCGAAGTCCCACTCGGGGAAGCCTCCACCGGCAATGGACTCGAACAGGTCACGGCGAAGAAAGTCGTTGTCGGCGGCCTGCAGTTTTACGGCCTCATCCCACACCGTCGACTGGATCCCCAGGCGCGGCCGCCAGTGAAACTTCACGAAGGTGGATTCGCCCGCTGCGTTCAACAGTCGGAAACTGTGGATGCCGAAGCCTTCCATCATGCGGAAGCTGCGCGGGATGGCCCGATCGCTCATCGCCCACATGATCATGTGCATGGACTCGGGCATCAGTGATATGAAATCCCAGAAAGTGTCATGGGCAGTGGCCGCCTGCGGGAAGCCACGATCCGGCTCCATCTTTACCGCGTGCACCAGGTCCGGAAATTTCATGGCGTCCTGGATGAAGAACACCGGGATGTTGTTGCCCACCAGGTCCCAGTTGCCTTCCTGGGTAAAGAACTTCACGGCGAAGCCGCGCACGTCACGCGGCGTATCGACCGAACCCGCGCCGCCGGCCACCGTCGAGAAGCGCGTGAACACCGGGGTGCGCTTGCCTTTTTCGGTAAGCAGCGCAGCCGTGGTGTACTTCGACAGCGACTTTGTCAGCTCGAAGTAGCCGTGCGCCGCGCTGCCGCGCGCATGCACGATGCGTTCGGGAATGCGCTCATGGTCGAAGTGGGTGATCTTCTCGCGGAGGATGAAGTCTTCAAGCAGTGTCGGGCCGCGCGGCGCGGCTCGCAGCGAGTTCTGGTTGTCCGGGACGGGAATTCCCTGCGCGGTGGTAAGCAACGGATGCGTACCGCCGGCCTGATCCTGGCGTTCACCACCGCCGCCGGTGCCTGCCTTGGCGCGTTGAGTTCTGCCATGGCTTCGCGGGGGCCTGGGTTTGCGGGACTTGGCCATGGGCAGAATCTCCAGATAGGCGGGGTGCCTGTAGCCGTAAAACATTCCCTCAATCTCGATGGCACAGGCGTCGGTGCCGGGCGCAATCCGCTGTAGGGAATTCCCTTATCCAGCGATGCGTGCACGCCAGTTCTGGACTACCGCAAGGCGGTCTAACAAAGCGGTGATATCAATAATCTTTGACCTGATGTAAAGAATCTTTTACTTTCTTGCTTCTTGATCCTGGGACCGAACAGACCGTATTCGCTGAAGGAGAGGTCGATGTCATTCCGTGAAAAGACAGCATGGGTAACGCTGCTCGCCATAGTCATCGTGTCGCTGATGTACTGGTTTCATGTACCCAACATGCTCCATCCCCATCCGGGCGCCTGGGTGCTGCATGCAATGGCCGCCAGCATCGCGGCATACATCGTGATCGAGGTTGTGGCCTGGATCGTGTTGCGCGTGAAGTACCCGCAGGATGCGCGCACGCCCAGGGACGAGCGCGAGCGGCTGATCGACCTCAAGGCCATCCGCGTTGCCTACTATGTATTCATCGTCGGTGCCATCGGCGGCATGTTCGTCACCCTGCATGTGGTCGGCGCACACGTCGTCGGCCTGGGAATGGTGATCTATATCGCCTTCGTGCTGTCGCAGATCGTCAAGCACGCAGCGCGCATCGTGTACTTCCGGCGCGGGGGCTGAGCGTGGCCCCTACCCTGGTAACCAACTCCATCCGCCAGCTCAGGTTTGCACATGGCGAGATGACCCAGCAGGAACTGGGCGAACGCGTTGGCGTCACCCGCCAGACCATCAATGCCATCGAGGCGGGCAAGTATTCGCCTTCGCTGGAAGTGGCGTTCCGCATGGCCGAGGTGTTCGGCGTGCGGGTGGATGAGGTATTCCATTACGGGAAACCGCGCTGAATTCGGAGCTGGTCATTTAAACCCTTGCCCGGCCCGGCGCATCCAACCTCCCGATTGTAAAAAACCGTGGCAGAGATGGAATCTGAGCAAACACTGATCGCGCGGGCCGCCAGCGGCGATCAGCGTGCCTTCGAGCATCTCTACCGCATTCATCTGCATCGGGTTTATGGACTCTGCCTGCGCATGACACGCAACACCGCCAACGCCGAAGACAGCACGCAGCAGGCGTTCATCCAGGCCTGGGAGAGCCTGCCCCGGTTCGAGCGGCGCAGCGCCTTCGGAACCTGGCTGCACCGCATTGCGGTCAACGTTGTGCTGGGGCAGCGCCGGTCGATCAGGCCCGACCTGCCGGTGATAGTGGACGATGCAGAAGAGGTGCCCTTCTCCCTGGACACGCCGGTGGAAGTGGCCGAAATCGAGGCGGCCATCGACAGCCTGCCGGAAGGCGCACGCGATGTGCTGATCCTGTCGGGCATCTATGGCTATTCGCATGTGGAGATCGCACCCATGCTGGGTGTAGCCGAAGGCACCTGCAAGGCGCAGCTGCATCGCGCCCGCCGGTTGCTGCGCGAAAGACTGAATCTGGAGGCACGCCGCGCATGAGCCAGACCGAAGAGCCAGTGCGGATCCGCTCGCTGCATGAACTGCCGCAGGGCGCGGCTCCTGGTCGCGATCTGTGGCCGGGCATTGAGTCGCAGCTGCTGCCGCGGCGCCGTTCCTGGACCGTTCCTGCCTCGCTGGCCGCCGGGGTGGTGCTGCTCGTCGCCGGATTCGTCATCGGAACGCACACCCGCACCGAGGGGACTCTTGCCGCCGGCGCGCGGGAATCTGGCGCACTCATCCAGGCCGCGCTGATCGACGATCCCGGCTACCAGCAACAGCGCGAGGAACTGCTGCGCGCGCTGCCGGCGAAGCTGGAACAGCTGCCGCCCGAGTCGCGACAACACGTGCGCGACAGTCTGCTGGCCATCCAGACGGCGATGCAGAGCATCAAGACCGAGCTGGGGCGCGATTCCGGGAATGTCCTGCTGCAGGAGCTGTTCGTCAGCACCTGCCAGGAAGAGATGCGTTTACTGACCACCGTCGGCGACATCGACGGCATCAACCTGGAGATCTGAATGAATCACAAATGGATGCTGCTTGCCGCAGCACTGCTGAGCACGGCTGCTGCGGCGGCCGACACCACCACGCCCTACAGCAAGCAGGTGCCGGTGGGCGCCCAGGACCGCGTGAGCATCTCGAATGTCGCCGGATCACTGGACATCACCACCTGGGACCGGAAAGAGGTGGATATCCAGGGCGAGCTGGGCTCCGGCGTCGAACGCGTGGACGTGACGCAGCACGAGGGTGGAGTCGAAGTGCGCGTGGTGATGAAGGACAACGACGGGTGGTCGGGCGACTCGTGGAAGAAGGGCTCGGCGAACCTGCGCATTCGGCTCCCAGCGACAGTACGGCTGGAAGCCAGCACTGTAAGCGCATCGCTGATCCTCGCCGGGGTGCGCGGCAAGACGCGACTGAAGTCCGTGAGCGGCGACATACATTCCGACGTGGCCAGCCCGGATCTGGAAGTGAAATCCGTCAGTGGCGACATTGAGCTGAACGGAAGTGGATCCCCGTCACGCCTGCGTGCCAACAGCGTCAGCGGCGACGTGACCCTGAACAAGATCGCCGGAGAGCTGGAAGCCAAATCAGTCAGTGGCGATGTGGAGATTGCCATGCAGGCTGCGGATGACGTGCGCGTGAGCAGCGTGTCTGGCGATATCTCGCTCCAGGGCGGACTCACGAAGGAAGGCGAGCTCGAGGCTAATTCTGTAAGCGGACGCATCCGGGCCGTGACCCAGGCTCCGTCCGGCTACCACTATGAAGCGAGGTCCTTCAGCGGCCGCATCAAGACCTGCCTTGCCGGCGAGGTCGAAAAGAGCAAGGGAAGTGGCGGAAGCCGCCTTGATGGCACGCTGGGCGGAGGTGGAGCCACCGTGCGCCTGCAGAGCCACAGCGGCTCGGTGGAAGTCTGCGACCACTGAGACGAAATCAGTCCCGGCAGAAACCCTCGCCCGTTTTTACCTTGATGCAGTTGCTCTTGTCGGTCAGCCATTTCATGCCAGTGCCTGCGCCATCGGTGGCACTGATGGTTTCGCGCTTGCCGTCCCGCTCAAAGGACAATCCCTGGGCGTCAGCGGTGCCGGGGAAAGTGCGCGCACCGTCCAGGTTCATGATGGTGACGGTGTAGCTGCCAGCCGCTGCTGCGATCTCCAGCCAGGTTCCTTCCGGGCCGGTCCATCTACCCATCCACGCCTGCGGCACAGAGGGTGTGGCTGCGGGTGCAGCAGGCGGCGACGCAACTGCCGCAGGCATAGCCTGATTGGGTGGACGATCACAGCCGGCAGCCAATACTGCGAGCAGGATCACCAGCGAGCGAGTGGTCAAGGAGTTACCCGGCATGCCTGTCTCCTGTCAGCCCTGTACGTCGGCAAGTGATTTATCGCGCGCGAACTGGACGACGACATAGGAGCAGGTGGCGCTGATCTTTGTATTGCTTGCGCGCGCCCAGGCGACTGCTGCATCGAGCAGTTGCTGCGCCACACCCTGGCCGCGCAGCGAGGGATCCACAAAGGTGTGGTCGATCAGGATGCGCGATTCACTCAGCCGCTGGTAGGTCATCTCGGCCAGCTGCGCACCGTCCTTCTCCAGGAAGAAGGCACCGCTGTCCCCATGTTCGTGATGCTGAATGGCGTTGGTCACGAGGTCAGTCCAGAAAGCGTGCATTGGCTGCAACGCCTGGCGCCGAATCCGGATCTTCGACGACGTAGCCGTCGGCACGCAGCTTCGCGAGCAGTCCATCCGGAGCGAACAGGCTGCCCACCGAAACCAGGGCCAGCGTGGAGTCGTTCTTCTTCAAGGCGCTCGTCAGGGTCGCGTAGGCTTTTGCTGCAGCCTTTTGTGCAGCGGATGCGTTCAGATCGGTGTAAAAAAGCGCGCACTTCGAACTCTGGCCCCCTGGGCGGAGCTGTTCTGCGTCCTGCCGCAATTTCGGAATATCTCCCGCCGCCCATGCATTGGCTCTGGACACGGCCAGCGCAATATCTCGCCCCATGCGGTTCAGTCTCTCCCCTGCGCATTGACCCTCAAGTTCCGGCGAAGCCGACTCATAGAAAGAACTGACGTCATCTACCAGAGACTTGTCCACCACGCGCAGCGAGCGGACCTTGATGCGATTCTCCTTTGCCAAACGGGCAACCGTAGCGGAGATGCCACCATCGGAAGTCAGCTCGAGCTTCTTGAGCAGCGACTCATTGAGGGCATCCATCACGATCATGGGACGCATGGTCTCGAATTCCACTTTGGCGTTGCTGGATTCCGGTTTGAAACTCATCAACCTGGCGTACGCATCAGACGGCATGACGTCCTTCAGCGTCTTCCCATCCGGCAAACTTCTTGTGGCTTGCGCGAAGCGCTTCCCTTGCTTGCTGCGGAGCCTGACAGGGGCATGAACACTCCAGTCCGTGTAGATTTCCTTCGACTCGCGGATGATGGTTTCGACCTGCGTGGACTTCCACACGAGCTTGTCCGGCAGCGGACCCAGGGTGGGAAGGATCCAGAGCACATTGCCGTCCCGGCCTGTCACCTTCCACAGGGAAGGCCCCGGCCGCTCGCCGATTACCAGCAACTCCTCAAGCTGCTCGACAGCCACGGGAGTCCCATCAGGAGGAGCACTGTCCTGTGCGTAGGCCGTGGGGAGCAGGCACATGCCCGCGAGCAAGGCAGCAAGAGAGCGTCTGTTGATGCGCGTATCGTCCATGAGCGGGAAAATGACCTTCCAGCCGCCAGAATAGCCTCCAGCGCGCCTCCCGGCAGAAACGCGTGCATTCCCGGCCATAACCCCTAAACTCTCGCCCCCCTCCCCGCGCCCGAGCCTCCCCATGACTGCCGAAACCAATGCCGTACTGTTCAGCGACCTGGGGCTGCCTGATGTCCTTGTCCGTGCAGTGAAAGGCATCGGATATGAATCGGCCTCGCCCATCCAGGCGGCGACCATTCCGGCGATGCTTGAAGGCGCGGACATTCTCGGCCAGGCGCAGACGGGAACGGGCAAAACCGCGGCCTTCGCGCTGCCCATCATCGCGCGCCTGGACATGAAGAAGCGCGCACCGCAGGCGCTGGTGTTGGTGCCCACGCGCGAACTGGCCATCCAGGTGTCCGAGGCCTTCCAGAAGTACGCGGCCGGCCAGAACGCCTTTCATGTACTGCCCATCTACGGCGGCCAGAGCTATGTGCCGCAGCTGAATGCGCTGAAGCGCGGACCGCAGGTCATCGTCGGCACGCCGGGCCGCGTCATCGATCACCTGGAGCGCGGCACGCTGCAGCTGGAGAACATCCACACCGTGGTGCTGGATGAAGCCGATGAGATGCTGGCCATGGGTTTCGCCGATGCCATGGAGGCCATCCTTTCGCAGACGCCGAAGGACAAGCAGGTGGCGTTGTTCTCCGCGACGATGGCGCCGAACATCCGCCGCATTGCGCAGACGCATCTGAAGAATCCGCGCGAAGTGGTGATCAAGGGCAAGACCGGCACCGCGGCCAATATCCGCCAGACCTACTGGATGGTCAGCGGGCTGCACAAGCTGGATGCGCTGACGCGTATTGTCGAAGTGGCGGACTTCGACGCCATGCTGGTGTTCGTGCGCACCAAGCAGTCCACCGTGGACCTCGCGGAGAGGCTGCAGGCGCGCGGCTTCGCGGCCGTGGCGCTGAACGGTGACATCCAGCAATCCATGCGCGAGAAGACCGTGGCGCAGCTGAAGTCGGGCAAGATCGACATCCTGGTTGCCACCGACGTGGCGGCGCGCGGACTCGACGTTGAGCGCATCACGCATGTGGTGAACTTCGACGTGCCCTACGACACCGAGTCCTATGTGCATCGCATCGGCCGCACCGGCCGCGCCGGCCGCAGCGGCGAGGCCATCCTGTTCATCGCCCCGCGCGAACGCAACCTGCTGCGGCTCATCGAGCGTGCAACGCGGCAGACCATCGAGCCGCTGAGCCTGCCCACGGTCGATGACGTGAATTCGAAGCGCCTCGCAAAGTTCAAGGCCCGCATCGGCGAGGCACTGGCCCAGGGGCCGGCGGATTTCTATCGCAAGGCCGTGCAGGAAGTGGCGCTGGAAACCGGCTCGGACTTGCTGAACGTTGCCGCGGCGATCGCCTCGCTGGTCGAAGGCAATGCACCGGTGAAGTCCACTTCACCCTCGCAGACCTGGACGCCGCCACCGATGGAACGCGGCGGCGATGATGACGCTCCGCGCAAGCCGCGGCGCGAGATGGAACCGGCCGCCGACCTGCCGCCCGTTCCGGAAGGCGGTTACGCCTTCGAGGACGATGGCCAGCAGATCACCTGGCGTCTGGCGGTGGGGCATCGCAGCGGCGCCAATGCCGGCAACATCGTCGGCGCGATTGCCAATGAGGCGCGGCTGCAGGGACCGCAGATCAATGGCGTGGACGTGCGCCCCGACTTCACGCTGGTGCGGCTGCCGGCCATGCTGCCGCAGGCGGTTATCGAGCGACTGTCGAAGGTGCGCATCCGTGGCAAGGCGCTCAACCTGGAAGCCGACAGTGCGCCGCGCGGCAAACCCAAGGCGCATCGCAAGGGTGGCAAGCGGCGCGAGTAAAACCTACTTCGCCGCAGGCTTCCTGGACTCGTCATACAGAGGCTGGCCCTTGTCGACGACGTGGACGGTCAGCAGCTTGATGGTCTTCTCGCCCACCACCTTGAAGCCGCCGTGGAACACATCGCGCAGATTCATCACCGAAGACCCGGTGGCGATCTCGTAGGCCGGTTTGCCGGGCGGCTGGACCATGCCGCCTGCCAGCACGTATCCGGCTTCCACGCCGTGATGGAAATGGGCGGGGAGTTCATCGCCGGGCTTCAGTTCGGTGATGGAAAGGACGACTTCCATTCCGGGAGCACCGGAAAGATCGGTGCGGCGCAGTTCAGTCCGGTTGGCTTCCTGTGCCGAGGCAGGCATCGCGCTGATCAACGCGGTAGCAACGAGGGACAACGCCGGGAGAAGGGACCTGGTAAATGAGTGCATGATCCATTGTACCCAGCATCGCTTCAGAATCGTCCGCTTGCTCCGCCACCGCCGAACTCTCCGCCCTCGCCCTGCATTCCCGGCGGCGGCGCCGTACCTGCCGGCGACAGATGGGCGGCACCGGCAATCTGCATGAGGTCCAGGCTGGCCGGCTCATCGATGGCGCTGGAGGTAACGCCTTCGCGCCGACCGCGCAGGGCGCGCTCCACGAATGCCGCCATCGCAAGCAGCGCGCCTCCGGCGGCGATTAGCTGCCAGTGCATGGGCCAAACCAGCAGGCGGTTCAGCGCATAAGCTGCGCACACCAGGAGCCCGAGCGCGCCGATCAATGGTGCGTGCTGGCGACGCTTCCAGCCGACGATGAGATATATCGCCAGAGATATCGTTGCCAGTGCGAGCAGGCTCCAGGCCGTGGGGACATTGCGTTGCCAGCCAAGCGTCCCCGACCACCAGCCGCAGGCCAGCCAGGGCATGAGGACGACCAGGCCATCGAGCATGCGGTCATGCGAAGGCCGCTGCCATTCACGACTGCCAGCGATCAAGGCGCCGACAGCAAGGGCTGCGCAGAAGATTGCAGCGCCGTGCATGTTCGTGGTGCTGTCGAAGTAGCGGGTGTCGTCCAGTGCTATTGCCAGCGAATAGCCTGCCATGGCCAGTGTGGTGAACAAGGGATTGAGCAGGCGCCAGCCGGCCAGCAGTACTGCGCTCGCCAGCGTCGCGACGATCAGCGCCGGCCCACGGGCGTCGGCCCACATCAGCAACTGCACGGCGATGGCTACGGCGCCACAGAGGTACAACGCCTCCTCGATGCCGGAGCGGACTACGCGGCGCTGGGCCACCAGCCACTCTGCCGCCACCAGCAGCACCAGGCCGCCCACCAGCAGCGGCTTGCCGAACGGTGCCAGCACGCCTGCGAACAGGCCGGTGGCAAACAGGCCCAACAAGAAACCCAGGCATCTGCCGAGCCAGGTGGTGCTTTTCCATCCGCCTTCATTGCCACTCTGATGCGCCACCCCTTGCAGCGCAGGATAGCGCGAGGCCAGCAGCAGCCAGCGTTCCTGCGCAGCGGTGGGCCTGGCGAAGATCATGCCGTGGATGCCTTCAGTCTCGCCCGCAGGTTCAGCAGCAGCACGATGGCACCGATCACCGTCACCAGGCCGATCCAGGACATGGCAAGAAAGCCTCCCAGCAGCACGCCCTCCAGCCACACCAGCCCGACGGTGCCGTAACCCACGGCGTACAGCATGAAACTCTCGCGTCGCTCGGCAAGGCCTGCCCGCCCAACCATCACCACCAGCGCCAGCAGGATCACTGCGCCCAGCCACCGGGTGGATGCATGGCCGCCCAGTGCCAGCGCGCCCCAGAAGCCAAAGTTCACCGCGAACTGGCGGTAGACATCGCGAAAGCCGCGGGCGGCATCGCCTTGTGCTGTCGTGTGGAACCGGCTGCCGGCGTAGAACAACAGCGCACAGAGCAGTGCACGGGGGCCTGCCCCGAACATCCGGTGCGGAGCATCGAACAGGTTGCCGATCCTTGCTTCAACGCCGAGCCAGCCGGCGAACGCCATCAGCGCGATGGACAGCACCAGCCGGGAGCGGAAGAAATACGCGCTGGCCAGATGCCAGGCCGCCAGCAGCAGCAGGTGGCGCGACCAGCCGGCGCCAAAAACATGGAACTGCACCTCGGCGTAGCCAACTGCAGCACTGAACAGCAAAGCGCCGAGCAGCAGGACATAGTCCTCGCCCAGCGAACGATCACGCCCGGACCGCCGCGCACGCAGTGCCACTGCATAGCAGATTGCGGCAGCGATGAAGATTCCTGCCAGTAACGCTGTCGGGCCGATCCGGTCGAGGTTGGCTTTGACCAGCAGGCCGGCGCCGGCTACCAGCAACGCCACGGCGGCATACAGCACCAGCAGCAGCTCGCGGCGGACGGAAAATATTTCCCGGCCTTCGAGGCGAAGCGCCTGCGTGCGCGCGGCATCCAGCGGTGCATCGGGCGGCAATGCGCGCAGCTCCAGGGAAAGATCATGCATGTTTGACGTGCGCGTCAGCCGCGGGTCTTCTTCGCCTGCTTTACAACCTGCATCAGTGCGTCCAGATCGGCCTTGCGACCGCCTTCGACGACGAATACTTCCGCGCCCTGCTGCTCGACGCGCACGGGATCGGATGCTCCCTCGTACTTCACCGTCAGCGCGCGCCGGTAGGAATCGGCGAACTGCGCGGCCTCTGCCTCGCTGTCCCAGGAGGTACGCAGCAGCAGCAGAGTTTCGTCCGAGCCCTTGCGCTTGAAGACTGCATAGCGGTCTGCATCCCAGCCGGCCGCGGCGGCCTCGGAGGTGGCTTGTTGTCCCTGCACGTTGAAGATGATGCGCCACTGGATCTCCCCCAGCACGTCATCGTCAATGAGCTCCCAGTCCTTCAGCGTCGGCACCTTCCTGAAGTCGGGCCAGGCGATGGTTGCCGGGCCTTCACGCGCCAGCCACTTCTCCGGATGCAGGATCTGCTCGGTGGATTGCGGCGGGTACTCCTTGTACAGCTTCTCCACCGCCGGCCAGCCCTGCTCCTGCACTGCGAACACGAAGGCCGCGCCCTTCAGGTAATTGCCCAGCAGGGTCTCGAGAATGAACGGCGGGATATTGTCGATTTCCGCCATCGCCTCCTGCGCCGAATCGCCCACCATGCTGCGCATCTGGTCGATGGTCAGATCCGCCTGCATGCGGATGGCCGGAGCGATCAGGGCGCGCGGCGGCATTCCGTTGGTCATTCGCCGTATCACCCACAGCGTATGGACGTAGGTGGCCTCACCTTCCACCACGGCCTGCCGCGCCAGGGCATGGTCGCCGTCCAGCTTGGTCTTGGCAGGCAGGTAGGCATTGAGATCGAAGTACTGGTCCTGCATGCCGTGATACAGCTCGTGCGCGTAGATGACTCCCAGCTCGAGCTCGTTGCCGGTTCCGGAGAGGATGTAGATGCGCTTGGTTTCGGGGTCGTAGTAAGCGGCCGCCTGCGAAGTCATCACCGTCCGCATCATGCCGCGGAAGTCCTCGATCTCCGGTCCGCGGTACAGGCCGAGCCGCCGCACGATCTTGCCAAAGTGCTCGGAAACGGCCTCCGGAACGGCTTCCGTCATCTCGCGGTCGAGATAGCGCCCGAAATCTTCGGGCGACTGCTTGGCCAGCGGGATGGATTGTTTGAATGGCAGGCCACGAATGGCCTCCACATCCTGTTGCACCTTGGCGGCGAGTGCGACGGGATCAACCGGAGGCGCAGGCGCGGGGGCCGCGGCCTGTGCGCAAACACCGCGCGCGACGAACAGCGCAACAAGACCAAGGCTGCGAAGAAGAGTTTCAGTTTTCAATGGCATTCACGTCCTGTTGTGGCTCACATCCCTGGCCCCCGCTCGTCATTCTTTTTGCTGGAGAACCTTGGCTTTCCAGCCAACGTAGGTGCCGTGACCGCCCGCGGCAATAACATTGAGCTTGTCGCGCAGGCCCATGAGGTCCGACTCAATGGGATACATGTGCTTTGAAGCCTTGACTACCCAGTCGGTGTCATCTTTCCCGCGCGTGATCTCCGCGGTGAAGGCCAGTTCGAGTAATTGCAGATCGGCGCGCTGGGCGGCCTTCTGGCTGGGAAACCTCAGCTCGAAATCGATGTTGTGGAGCTTGGAGAGGTCCGACCCCTGCTTCGCCATCTGCGCCAGCGCCACGCCATCCGGACCAGGCTTTTGTGCTTCCATCGAGAATCCCTCCGGCATCGTTCAATACGTATCTTACGTCTTCCGGCGGGAAGCGGGTCCGGCGGCCGCGGGCTCCGGGGCGCTGAAGCCCTTGCTGTAGATTCCGGACCGATCGAAGCAACATACGCGTCGTTTTCCGGAGCCCAGCATGTCGCAGGCATTGCCGATGCGGCGCGCGCGGGTCTCGAGTTGCTTGGCCGAAGTGATCCAGTGGATCCAGTCCCTGCGGGCGGCGGGCGTGATGTCAGCCCATGTTGCGCGCGCCGGGGGGATTGCAGCGAGCGCCTTGCGCAGATCCGCCGGAACCTTCGGCTCCAGGTCCTTGTCGGCTGGCTTGAGCTCCAGCGCGACGACGTCGCCGACGTCAGCCGCTGCGGCTTCACGCAGCTTCTTCGATACCTTGAGCCAGTGACTGCCTTGGCCATCCGGCTCTGCCAAGCCCTGAAAGGCAGCTCCGTTGAGGGTACCTTCCACTGCCGCCTGCCCTCTCGTGGAGAGCTTCGCGCTCGCACTTTTTGGCAGCAGGAGAAAAGTCCATCCGCCACTTGCTGCCTTGGGCCGATGGAGTTTTGCCTTGAAGCGGATCATCGCAACAGCACTTTATCGCGACCTCGACTGGGTTGCGCCAGCGTAGGACAGGGCTCACCCGCAGCGCTTGTAATGACCGATGTGCAATTCGATCTGTACTGTATATATTTACAGTATGGCCCTGGCTGCATCAAGATCCATGTCCGCCCCGCCGCAAGGCGCGTTGTTTGGGGATTCCACAGCGTGGCCTCCCGGGCTGGTTTACGAGCCCACGCTCATCTCGCCAGTTGAAGAGCGCGCCCTACTCGGACACCTCGCCACTCTCGATTTCGTCTGCGCGCGACACAAGGAATGGACCGCACGGCGCCGCGTCGCGCGCTTTGGTGGTCAGTTCGATTTCAGCCGCAATGAACTGGTCGAGGCCGCACCGGCGCCAGCATTCCTGCAAGCGGTCCGGGAACGAATAGCCGCCTGGTGCGAAATCGCGCCGGAAGAATTCAGGCATGTGCTGGTATCCGAATACGCGCCAGGCACGCCCCTGGGCTGGCACCGCGATGCGCCCTGCTTCGAAGCCGTTGCCGGCCTTTCCGTGGCCGGGGTGGCACGGATGCGATGGCGGCCCTGTTCCGCGCAGCCGAACCCGCGCGCGGCCGTCCTGGATCTCGCGCCACGCTCTGCCTACATCATGAGAGGGCCGTCACGCTGGGACTGGCAGCACGCCATCTCGCCCACGAAGGTTCTGCGCTACTCCATCACCTTCCGGACGCTGCGATCATGACTCAGCTGCGCTTCTTCGCGTGCAGCTTCATCGCGCTGGCCAGATACTCCGCGAACCCCTTCTCTGTCGCCTCGTACCTGGCAACAAAGTCCGGGTGCGCCAGGTAAAGGTCCGCCAGGCCGGAATACGACTCCGGCGAGCAGGGGCGGCCCCACATCATCGCCACCCAGTCGCGGTGGCGGGAGATCAGCGCATCCACAGCGTCGGAATCTGGATCCACCCCTTCGCGCAACGCGCCGGCCAGCGCCTGCTCCAGCCCGAATATTTGTCGGCCACTGGCCTCCAGAAATTCCTTCTGCTCGGCGGCAGAGCGCTTTGACCAGGATTTCTTCTGGTGTTCGATGCTGGCGCGCATGGGTTCGCCATATTTCTCGACAAGCCAGGCTTCGTATCCAGCCTGCTTCTCCGGGCTGAAGCCCTTGTACAGCTCTGCGTTCGCCATGGTCTTCTCTCCCTTCTGCCGCAGCACGCCGACCTGGTCCTCGCCTTCCAGTTCCAGGATGTCGGCGATGGCATTCAGCGGCACACCCAGCTCCCGATGGAACAGGATGCGCTGCAGCCGAAGCTGTTCCTTGCGCCCGTAGTAGCGATAGCCGTTCGCTCCCACGGACGCGGGCTGCAGCAGTCCAATCTCGTCGTAGTAGTGCAAGGCACGCACCGTAACGCCCGAGATCGCCGCGAGCTGTTTGACTGTAAGTTCCTTCATGGGAGTGACTCTGGGACCTGACGCAACGTGAGGGTCAATAGCACAGTTGACCAACCATCACTTAAGATTGCGCACCAGCCGGATCGGCAACTGCATAACAAGGGGACCACGATGCGCATCCACAGACTTGCGGCGATTGTTGCCGGAATAGCCGCCCTGGCAGCGACAGTGCCGGCCAGTGCCGAGTGGGTAGCCACCTGGACCGCATCGCCACATGCGCCGCTGGGCAGCGAAGGGCCCTTCGCTGCTGCCTCCTACGAAAACGTCACACTCAGTCAGATCCTGCGCGTCAGCGAGGGCGGCACCAGCCTGCGCCTGCGCTTCTCGAACCGCTATGGGCCCGGGCCGCTGAGCATCGGCGCCGCGCGAGTGGTGCGGATCGATGATGCCGGACAGGAGATCGCCGGATCCTCGCGGACGCTGAGTTTCGGTGGTGACGCGGGCGCGGTGATTCCGCGCGGCGCCCCCTTCGCCAGCGATGCAGTGAAGCTGGATGTGCCCAGCCTGTCGCGGCTGAAGGTGGAGTTCTACCTGCCCAAGGCCACCGGCCCATGCACCTGCCATCTCACCGGCGTCGATGAGCTCGCGGTTTCACCTGCAGGCAACTTCGTAGGCAAGCCATTCACGCCCGCTTCGAAGGCGCAGTTCCGTGCCTTCCTGAGCGTCATCGAGATCGATTCACCCAAGGCATTGGGAACCATCGTGGCCTTCGGCGATTCCATCACCGACGGGGTTGGCGCGACGGCAGGCGCCAATCGCCGCTGGCCCGACATCCTGGCCAATCGCCTGCAGGCGGCCGGCAAGCACTGGGCCGTCGCCAATGCAGCCATCAGCGGCAATCGCATCCTCAGCCCTGGCATGGGCGAATCGGCGCTCGCCCGCTTCGATGAAGATGTGCTGAGCCTGCCCAATGTGAAGTACGTGATCATCTTCGAAGGCGTGAATGACATCGGTAATTTTTTCGGCCGACGCGGTCCGAATCAACCCAATCTTCCCGGCCTGGACCAGCCCGAGATCAGCGCCGAGCAGATGATCGCCGGCTTCAAGCAGCTGATCACGCGCGCGCATGACAAGGGTATCAAGGTGATCGGCGCGCCGATCGGACCCTACAAGGGCGCGGCCTACTGGTCAGAAGAAGGCGAAGTCGCGCGGCAGAAGATCAACGACTGGATCGTGAACGGCGGCGCCTTCGATGGCGTGACGCGTATCGATACCGCATTTGCCGATCCGGCCGATCCGCGGCAGATGCGCGAGGGGTATCACATGGGTGATCACCTGCATGGCAGCGACGCGGGGCTGAAGGCCGTGGGCGATTCGATCGACCTGAAACTCTTCAAGGCCGGGAAGTAGCGCCCAAGGCAGCAGTCATCTCGGCGCGGGCGAGTAGGTGTAGTGCCAGGGTTCACGCGGTGACTCCAGCGGGCCACTGAAGCGCTCGCTACCTGCACGCACGGCCGTCCTGAGCTTTTCCGTCCAACCGGCGCGATCCCAAGCCGATGCGATGGTTGCGCTGCGCGGCCCTGCAACCAGCGTGTTTCCCTTCTGGATCTGAAAGTCGATGGCGCGCATCTGACCGTGTGGTGACAGGCCCGGAGCCGCCAGCGTGGGAACGGGATCTGGCACATGGCTTGTCAGGAAGTTCTCCGCGGCCGATGGCAGGTCTGCCGGTGGCATGACCTTTACCGCTGCGGAGTTCAGCCATTTACGGAATCCGGATTGCAGATTCGCCGCCGCCCGGGACACGGACTTATTGCTGTTCCAGTTCACAAGCTGGACGTCGAGGCTGCGCACCTCCGGATTCACCCACAGTTCGAAGCCGGAGTTTGCAGAGATGAAGGCCTGCTTCACCTGTTCGATTTCCGCCTGGAGGGTTACGTATTCCGGAGATTGAACGAAGGCTTCGATCTCCTCGGCGCTCCAGCTCCAGCGTTCCGGCAATCCTGCGCCCGCCCGCAGATAGGAACGAAGTGCAAGCAGGCGACGATCCGTTCCACTGATGCGCGCCAGAGCAGCAACGACGCGTGGATCCTGGCGTGAAGCTATCGCCTTCACCAGGGCAGCAGTATTCTTTGGCGGGCTGGCTGCGCAGGCGACAGGTGCCTGCATTGCACCCAGCACTGCCAGCATCCCGGCGAGTAGAAAGCCGGGATGCATGGCTCTTCGCTTATCGGTCGTCGGGACCCTGCTGGGTCGGATTGCCATCCCCCTGCCGATTGCTGCGCTGGGCCTGCATGTCGCGGGCCTTGCCGCTGCTATAGGGAACGTTGCCACGCTTCTGGCTGCCGAGGCGTTCTCTTTTTTCATTCTCTGCGTCGGAATCCAGCACGCGCTGTTTCTGTTGGCTTGGCTTCTGATCGTTCATGGCGGACTCCAGCATGGGCACGAACCAAGCGTTCGCGCCACGACATTAGGATCATGGGGGCGCCGTCCCCATCCGACATCCACACCCTTGAAGGTAGGAATAGTCCTAATTGCACCATTGGTCCTCGCAGGGGCTGCCGTCGCCGTCTCCATCCATCTTCGTATTGGGGCAATTGCGGATGAAGTACGTGGCTTCTGCACAGGAAGTCATCTGGGAACACATCGTGCGGCCATCACATGAATAAGGCGATGCCACCTCCCGTACTGGCTCCTGCGCGAACGACTGGCTTGCGGCGCCCTGTTGCGGCTCCACTGCGAGTATCCAGCGACTGCAAGAGCAGCAGCGATCAGCAATACCAGCTTGGCTGCGGATCTGCGTACTGTGCGCCGTGGCGCCGTGGCTTTCGCAGGACCCCCTGCAACATTGCGGCCCGGCCGCTGGGCGGATTTCTGGGCAGGTCGCATGATGCGGACTGCGCGCGATTTTCCGTCACGGCCTGGTTCCACCTCGAATGAGATCAGCTCATTGACCTGGGGGCGCCCGCCTTCGCGCGGAAACGAGGAGATGTGAACGAAGACCTCGGGCGGACCCTTGGCCGGGGTGATGAACCCGAAGCCACGGTCGTCATTCCATTTCGTGAGAGTTCCGTGCGTGCGCAAGCCTGGCATCTTACCTGCGAATCGCAGCCTGGACCGCCAGCACCTCAAGCTGCAGTTCGATGCAGCCCGCTGGCTAGGGACAGGGGCTGGGGTGGGAGCGATGGACGGCGTCGATCTCCTGGACAACCTCCGAACTCAGGCGCAACGCGGCACTTCCAAGGTTGGTCTTCAACTGCTCCATGGTGGTGGCGCCAATGAGCACGCTGGTCATGAAGGGCTGCTGCACGGCGAATGCCAGCGCCATCTGCGCCATGTTCAATCCGTGCCTGGCGGCAATTTCTGAATAGGCAACCGTGGCGCGGTCCGCGTATTCATTGGTATAGCGCGCGAAGCGGGACCATCGGACCATGCGTGCTTCAGGCGGGCGGGCGCCGTTCAGGAATTTTCCCGACAGCACGCCAAACGCCAGGGGCGAGTAAGCCAGCAACCCTACGTTCTCGCGAATCGACATTTCCGCCAGGCCGATCTCGAAGGTGCGGTTCAGCAGGCTGTAGGGATTCTGGATGGACACGATGCGTTCCAGGCCCTTTGCCTCTGCCAGTTGCAGAAAGCGGTGCATTCCCCACGGCGTCTCATTCGACAGCCCCACATGGCGGACCTTGCCGGAACGCACCAGTGTGCTGAGCGCGTCGAGGGTCTCTTCGATGGTCACAGCCTGCGCACCTTCCACGCTCTCGGCATGCTGATACCCCAGGCGGCCGAAGAAGTTGGCCGGCCTGCTGGGCCAGTGCAGCTGGTAGATATCGATGTAGTCGGTTTGCAGGCGTTGCAGGCTCGCTTCCACGGCAGCAAGAATGTTCTGCCGGTCCAGCCGGTTGTCGCCGCCGCGCACATAGGTCAGACCCAGCACGGCGCCAGGACCAGCCACCTTCGTGGCCACGATGACCTTGTCACGCTTGCCGCTCTTCTTCAGCCAGGTGCCGATGATGCGTTCGGTGGAACCGTAGGTTTCGGCGCGCGGCGGCACCGAGTACACCTCCGCCGTGTCGATCAGGTTCACGCCCTGGTCGAAGGCATGATCGAGCTGCTGGTGTCCTTCGGCTTCGAAATTCTGCTCGCCGAAGGTCATGGTGCCGAGGCCGATCGCACTCACCTTGATGCTGGTGCGGCCCAATGAGCGGTATTCCATCCGGTTCTCCTGAACCTGCGGCCTTGTGGCCGGGGGTCTCGTTGCTTAAGGGTGATGAATCTGCCACTTTGCGTATGCCGCGGCTACAGGCCCGGACAGGTGTTACCAATCAGGAGCGGAAATGGCTAAGGCCAAGGCTAAAGCGAAGCAGTCGGTTCAGTCCCAGGCGACACGCCTGCTCGAGGCGAAGAAATCCGGCGCAGCCCAGGGCGGGCAGAAGTTTGCGCAGGCCATGGGCAAGGCCACGCTGGCGAAACAGGGCAGGAAAGCCGTGAAGATGGGCTAGCTGCTTTGCCCAACCCGCTGCGCCGCGGCTGCCGGCGGCAGCGGCGAGAAATAGCCGATCACCAGCATCAGCCCGCCCACGACCAGGAACGACATCTGGTGGCGGCGCATGGGAGCAACGCGGGAACAGAATTGAAGAATCGCATCCGCGTGCTGCGCGCCGAAAAGAACTGGAGCCAGGCAGACCTGGCAGACCAGGTACGCGTTTCGCGCAACTCAGTGAACGCCATCGAGAACGGCCGGTTCGACCCCTCTCTGCCGCTGGCTTTCCGCATCGCCGCTGCCTTCGGGCTCAGCGTCGAGGAGGTGTTCGACAAGACGGATGTGTGAAGGATCCCGGCCAGTCAGGGCTTGGGAGCAAAGAGCTTGCGCTGCAATTCGTTGTAGCGCTCGATCAGCTCCGCATGCTGTTGCAGCAGCTCTATCAATTCCGGATTCTGGCTGACGACATCCTTCATGTGCTCCCGGAATTCCGGGCGCCGCATCTCCACCACCTGGACACCAGGCACCAGCGGCCCACCCTGAATGACGGGACTCGATGCGCCCTGCCTGAACTGATCCTGGATGCTCTGGAATATCTTTCCGGCTTCCTGGCCCTCTTCTGCGATGGCCTTCTCCTCGAAGCCCGCGCGGCAATGGCGTTTCTGGAGTCTTGTCCCGATGCGCGCCTCTTTCTGGCACTGGATGTCGAAATCGTCTTTCGTGTTCAGTTCGTTGTAGCGCCGGAAGAAACGATCTTCCGCCTCTACAAGCTCCTTCATCACCTGATCCAGCTGCGCACCATTGACGACCACTTCGTCCAGCTCTGCGCTCTGTTCCGACGCCGCAAAAGCGCCTGGCGCAAGCGCGGCCATCGCGAGAAGTACCCACAGGCGGTTTCGAAACTCGGAACTCATGGATTGTCTTCCGGCCATCAATCCAGCGGCCACGGCACCTGGCCAGGCAGGCGCGTAGCGCGCGCCCGGGGCTTCTTGCCGGCGCGTTCGTCGAGACCACGCCACCAGGGTTCGATCACTCCTTCGTGGCTGGGCTCGAAGGGCTCTCCGAGCCGCGGCAACATCAGTTGCGCGCCGTCGTCAGGGGCCAGCCTGAGAAGTGTCTCGACCGGTTCGTCCCATGCATGCAGCGCGAGATTGAAGGTGGCCCAGTGCACCGGGAGCAGCGGCCCACCACCCAGCAGCGCGTGCGCTGCCAGCGCATTCTCGGGTCCCAGGTGGATGTTGCCCCAGGCCGGATGGAAGGCCCCGATTTCCAGCATCACCAGATCGAACGGCCCGAGGCGCTGGCGGATATCGGCATATTCATCGGTGAGGCCGGTGTCGCCGCTGAAAAATACCTTGTGATGGTCCGACTCCATGACGAAGGAGGACCAGGCAGTCCGATTGCCGTCCTTGAGTCCACGCCCGGAGAAGTGCTGCGAGGGCGCGGCCGTCAGCGTCAGGCCCGTATTGGGTATGCGATGCGACTGCCACCAATCCAGTTCGACGATGCGCTCGGGCGCGATGCCGAAGGCTTCCAGGTGCGTGCCTACGCCGAGCGACGTGATGATGGGAACAGCCAGCTTGCGCAACTTCCGGATCGTGCTGTAGTCCAGGTGATCGTAGTGATCATGCGAGACGATGACCGCGTCGAGCGGTGGCAGCTCGCGCAAGGCGACGGGAATCGGCTGGAAGCGCTTGGGCCCGATGAAGCGCGACGGTGAGGCACGCGGCCCCCATACCGGATCCGTCAGCACGCGCCAGCCGTCGATCTCCAGCAGTACCGTGGAATGCCCGAGCCAGGTGGCCCGCAGTCCACTCTGCGGCGGACGCATCCAGGGTTCGAGCGGATTCAATGCGGGCAGCGGCGCCAGCGGGACACGCCGCTCCCCGCCGCACAGGAACTCGCTGATCTTCGGCATGGGAACCGCGGGGTCGCCGCGCGGGGCGCCGCTGGTGTTGCGGAAGCGTTCCCCATCCCAGCGTGGCGACGCTGCGATTCGTTCCTGCCGGATTTCCATCGAACGGGTGGGGCGGCGCATGGCTCGATCTTATGCGAGGAACTGCAGCGCGATGCACCCGACCGGACTGCCGGCGCAATGGTAATTTGTCGTCCACCATGAACGCTTCCATCCTGTGCTTTGGCGAAGTGCTGCTGCGCCTGTCAGCGCCGGGGAAACAGTTGCTGCTGCAAGGCGGCGGCCTGGAGGCGCATGTCGGAGGCGCTGAGGCGAATGTCGCGGTTGCGCTGAGCCGGTGGGGCCATACGGCTGCCGTGGCAACCACTCTGCCGGACAATGCCCTGGGCCGTGGCTGTCGCGATGAATTGCGTCGCCACGGTCTGGACACCAATGCGATCCGGTTTGGCGGCGGCCGCATGGGTCTGTACTTCCTGACGCATGGCGCAGGGCCGCGACCCGCCGAGGTGCTTTACGATCGTGCGGCCTCAGCCTTTGCCGACGCCCCGGCGGACAGTCACGACTGGAAGCAGCTGCTGCCCGGCGTGCGCTGGCTGCATGTATCGGGCATCACGCCGGCCGTCAGCGCCCTGGCTGCGCAGGCGGCACTGGCTGCGATGCAAACCGCGCGCGCCAGCGGCGCGCAGGTTTCCTTCGACTGCAATTTTCGCGCGAAGCTGTGGGGCGGCCGAGAAACCGAAGCGGCCGCAGTACTGCACGGCCTGTGCGCACAGGCCAACCTGATCTTCGGCGATGACAGGGACATCGCGCTGATGCTGGGCCGTGCGTTCGATGGCGAGGCCGGCGGACGCCAGCGTGCAGCCGCGCAGTTGGCCTTCGAGACCTTTCCTTCGCTGCAATGGCTGGCGAGTACCCAACGCACCCACGAAGCCGGTTCGCAGGAACTGGTCGGCACGCTGCACACGCGCACGCAGCGGGTGAAGAGCTGCAGGCATCTGCTGAGCGACATCGTCGATCGCATCGGCGCCGGCGATGCCTTCGCTGCCGGCATCCTGCACGGGCTTCTCAACGGGATGGAACCGCAGGCCACCGTGGAATTCGGCGCGGCCGCGGGCGCGCTGAAGCACACCGTTCCCGGGGACTTCAACCTGGTGAGCGTCGAGGATGTGGAGCGCCTCGTCGCCGGAGCCGGCACGGACGTGCGCCGCTGAGGATTGTCAGGTCGGCAGCGCGTCGAAAGCCTGCACGGACTCCAGGCTTTTGTCCCAGTTCGCGCGACTCGCGACGAAGATATGTGCCGTGGGGGAAGTTTGCAGATCAGAATCCAGGCTGCCTGCCGGCACCACCAGCAGGCCGGGATACTCGCAAGGCAACGCTCCGCCGCAGGCTGAACAGAAGACCCGGCGGTGACGGCTTTCGGGCACCTTGTATCGGGTTACCGTGTCCTGCCCTGCCAGCCAGGTGATCCGGGCCGAAGAACTGAACAGGTTGGCGCCATGCGCAGTGCCCGTGCCCTTGCGGCAGCGCTGGCAGTGACAGAAGAAGAAACGATCGAAGTCCCCTTCGATCTCGAACCGGACCTGTCCGCAGAGACAGGAACCCGCGTGCTTGTTCATGACCAACCCTTGCACCTTTGCCGGCCGTGGCGCCTTCCAGCCTATTTTCCCGCACCCGCCAGATGATCCGCAATGGCGCGGCACGCCGGCAAGGACAGCGGATCTAAGGCGTGTACCAGATGGGTGAACTGAATGCGCGCTCCTGGAGAGTCATCGCAACAGTAGCTGGCATCTTTGCGTTGAAGCGCACAACGTCGTACGCAGTCCATCGCGGTGTCGGGATTTCCAGCACGCGTACGTAGTAGAAGGCGCGTTGCCGGGCATCAAACTCTGGATCGCTCCAGACACTGACGAACTCGGAGGCCCCGATGCTGTTGGTGTAAGTCGCCGTCCCGATATCTACCGTGTTGCCAACGGACGGAAGCTTGCCATTCGCTCCTGGCTTTCTGTCGCCCGACCACTTCACGTCCCAGATCTTCTCATGCGTCCTGCCAGAGGCATCGACCCAACCCTTTATGATCTGCACTCGATCGAGATTCGCGCCCTCCGGGTCCTTCATTGCGGCGACAAGGAAGGTGGGCGCCTTGCCGCCGGGTGCGGCGGAAAGGTCGCCACCCATGGGCACTCCCTTTTCGTAGCCGCTCTTGACGAGACTGGCCAGATCCGCGTCAGCGAAATTGAAGCCGCCAAACAGGCGAACGGTCATGCGCGGACCCGTTGTAGAAAAGGTCTCCTTGCGCTTCATGGCGTCCCAGATTGCCTCACGGGTGTTGGCCGTAGCCCACACGCCCATGTAACCGGCGGCCGTCTGGTCCGAGCCGTGCCGGGCGCTGGGCCCCTTGCCAACCACAACGGGCTTCCAGCGCGTCGCGGAGGGTTCGAGGCCTTTGAACTTGCCCCAGAAGTTGTCTTCCTCTGCCGCCGGCAGACCCGTGTGCGTATCCGTTCCGGAGTTGGCGCCATACTTGAACGGGTTTGCGCCCAACGACCCTTCCAGGCGCAAGCCGGATTTCAACGCCTCCCGCCAGTACTCCGTCTTGTACATGCCGGTCTTCTTCGGCACACCATCAAGGTTGCCGACATCCCACAGGTCCCAGGAGGCAAACTCATCGTTGGGGGACAAGCTCGGATGGCTCTCGCTCTGGCCCTTGAACTGGACCAATTCGAACAAGGGTTCCCAGCGGGCCCGGGTTGCGGCGTACTCCTGCGTCAGCGGTTGCCCCTTGAACCGCACCTCTTCAAACATGCGCCCGTTGGACATGTTCCCATTGTGGGGAATCGCCAGCAGCTTGCCGCCGGTCTTCGATTCGTAATCCTGCATCCACTTCCACAGATCTTCCGGGTCCTGTGTCTGGAAGGTGGTCAGCGGCAACATCATCTTTGCCCTGTCCGCACCATCCCGATAGACGACATTCCGGTGCAGGTTGTTGCCGCCGTCCGCGTTTACCGTCCATTCGTAGCCAATGAATGCCGTGAACTTCCCGGGTTCGTTGTATTTGTCTGCTGCGGCGATGGTCTTTTCCCAAGCCGAGCCCATCCATTTCGGATCCATGATCGCCTGGGGCAGCTTCCCGTTGGACTGACGACTCACGACGTCGATCATGGCGGCGCGCGTACGCTCCTCGTCGCCGCTGTTCAGGGCTTCCGACCATCCCTTGATGACAGGATCGGAAATCATTTCCGGATTGCCCGCAACAATCTCGTTGATGGTGCCCATCCCGTCCGAGTGATCGGAGATGACCATCCAGTCGAGCGGGCGTTTCAGTTTCGCGGGCTTTCCGGTGTTCGACGTGACTTCCTCGCCGCGGGCGAAGCGGAAGGCTTCCACGGGGGTGGTCACCGCTCCATCGAGACCTGCGTCGGCCGACCAACCGGTGTGCACGTGCGTGTCACCGAAATAAGCGCGCTCGGGGTATTTGGTGGCAACCACCGCAGCCGGCGTTGCGAGAGCTGCTGCCTCCGGACTCCCAGGCTCGGCACCCTTCTCGCGACTGCAACCGGCTGCAAGTACGGCAAGCAAGCAGACTAGTGCGCCGTTGCGGGACAGTGGCGCCAGAGCCTGTTCGTTACGGCCTGATTGGTTCATGGTGCTACTTCCTGTATTGCGTTCAAGCCGTTGGAGCATCTGGATACTCTCATACGACAGGGGTGTAGGCATATTCTTCGAACCGATCAGTCTCGGGGCTTATCGCCTCTCGAACCAGTACCGTCTCACTGACGCCCATTGAGCTGACAGCTCTTTGCATGCTCCCCCGCTTCCGTAAGCGACCCGTCAGCCCACCCCTCATGATCCAAAGCTAGGCACCACAAAGCTGACGTGGACAACATGCATCCAGATCACTGCACGTGGAGCATGAGATTGGGGTAATCGAAGCACACAACATGCTTCTTGAAGAACGGATAGCCAACTAGGCCGGCGATTTCCGGAGGCAACGGAATGTTGTTCCAGATTTCGACACGCTGGGGACCAAAGTCCTTGCCGCCAACAATGAACTTCTTTGACTGAAGCTGCTTCAGGTTCAGATCCAGGTGCGCCGTTGCCGCCGCTGCCTGAGACAGCAGGACCGAAGGCGAGCCGGAATCCCACCCCAATTGCAGCTCTCCAAAATCCGTCATGACAGGAGTCGTGAATCCATATTGATTTGTGACAAACGGCACCTGGACTCCCTGGCAGATATTGCTAACTGCGCCCGTTTCGCTCGGCAGCGAAAACGCGACGCGACGACGCGGATAGTCCAGTTGAATCTGCCCTGACTTGAACAGGCCCGCACCGATGAATCCCACAGAGCCAAGCACGGTCTTCTTGGCTTTGAGGAAGGATGCGTCGTGTTCATCCTTCCGCGTTTCGACGTTCTGAAAGGTGAGTGAACCGATCTCGACCTTATCCAAGAGAACTATTGGCGTCTCAAAGGTGCCGTCCATGCTGAAAAATTTGGCTGTTCTGCCGGTAGGAGTCGTAAGTAGCGTCGCAAGGATGTCCGGATGAATGACGAGTGCCGAGTCATCGCCCATATCGAGCTGCAGCGGCACCTCCTTGCCCTGAATGCGAACAACAACGACCGGGGCTTCCGTGCCGTACAGCCGAATTGGCGCGGACGCAGTCATTCCAGCGCCGGAAGGCATCGCCGCGATGAGCACAACAACGATGGTCAGCGACAGCGGGGTACGCGCAAGACACATCGCGCTGCGTAACGCCCCGAGTTGAGCGGCCACACGCCGGCGCATAGGGACGTGCACTTTATCGCTCACGGCCGTTGCAACGAATATAAGGGAGCTCCCCTCCACCGGATAACGGCATCGAATGCCAAGATTGATGTGTCGAGCATGCAATCTGAACCGAACGAAGGAGAACTCCCATGGCTGAGGTTACTACTGTCGGTGTGGATCTTTCAAAGGAACTGATCGTGGTGTGCGCGGCCGATGCG